>Ga0307514_10004650_pt1 | contig 12579 bp, 9 predicted proteins | sample 16_EM_MG_FD_203088 | JGI IMG/M metagenome (GOLD analysis project Ga0307514, IMG submission 203088) | Populus trichocarpa ectomycorrhiza microbial communities from riparian zone in the Pacific Northwest, United States - 16_EM | ecosystem: Host-associated > Plants > Roots > Unclassified | place...
TTTTTCTTTTTCAGATTTAAGGAGATGACGTAGATAGTTTGTCTATAACCATGTTGTGGGGTGACCTGAAACACGAAATTAAAAATAAAAAACTCAATCGGGTGGAAAGGTCTAATGGATCCAAACAAGCCCAAAGAAAAGAAAGAAAGAAGAAAAGAGAAGGAGAGGAGGATAAAAAAGAAAGAAAAGAGAAAAAAGCCCAATTGACCCAACTGGAAAACAACAAAACACTAAAACAGATTAGATTATCATCAAAGGCTTGACGGCTTCGCATGTGTCGCCTTAAAGCAACAGGCTTAAGCACGTGTTAGCATGTTGTTACACACGCCACACACTTCTTATGCTAATTTTCATTTCAGTCATTGATTCTTCAACAAAAAAAAAATCCAGTCGTCAATTTGACCTGACTTTCCCAATAAGGGAGAGAAGAAAAATAATAAAGGAAAGAAAGAGACAACCCTAGCACAACTGAACCCACCAAGAAAAGTACGAGAAAAGAAAAAAATCAAAGAGAGAAAGAAGAAAAAGGTGGCCAGCCGGCAAGCACATTGACTCTTTCATGTTGGCAAAGTCTCATATTCGACATGACAGGAGGTTGAAGACATGCTCAATATACCATTACCATGATTCTCCTTTTCACATGTTATCAGTGCAACACCTACCTAATATCTCTGTCTCAAAAGTTAACAAGATGGGCGCTCAAATGAACTTGTCCTAACATGTTAATTGCACGGTCATCCGTGACCCTAAGATCTACAGTAAAAATATAGGTGAAGCAATATAAAAAACCTTAATGGCCCAGAATTTATTTTTAATAGTTAGTTCGAGTTTTTTCGGGATTACTGAAATCTTACATTATTATTAATTTTAGAACCCGTATAATTAGTCACGCAAACTGGCTCAAACACCTACATTTAAAAAAGAAAAAAAAAAGTGACGCATGGTATATAAATTACATAAAGATCACCTGGTATAAAACACAACACATCCACTTACATAGACCACAGCATGCGTTCTGCTTCGTTTTCACTCTTCTTTTATACATTATTTTCCTCCTACGTTTTGTTGTTAACTTAGACATTGAAGGTTCTCATTTTTACTTAAGAGACTTGTTTTGTAGAATAATATAGTGATATATGGATTAATGTTTAAAATGACGAGTGCAAGAAAATTGGAAAGAGGTAAAAAGAAAAAGGAGAAAAACGCTAACCAGTTGTACAGGAGCCAGACATGTTCTTGTGATTACCTGTAAGGATCTGTTGTTGACCGTTGGGTTACAACTCCATTTTGCTGAGTGTGATGGCCATCAAACCCATCTCTGTTCCTTCCCCTAGCATGAAAAAGTGTTTTCTTATTTGAATTACTTGTGGTTTTTCTTCCTTTCTTCCATCAAGCAACCAGGGATAACCGCATTATGTAAATATATTGACATCATTACTTGCTAGAAAAGTAGAACGCTGTGGTAAAATAGGAAAAATATAGTTCATAAGAAAAAGTATCACAGAAGCGTGACATCTGGTTTATTGATATTTTTCTACAGATTCATGTTTTGATAGAAAGATATGGTCCCTGTCTTGTTATCCTCCCTTTATTTGCTCACTTGACCTGACTACAACCATATACATCATAAATTGAACGACAGCGTGTGGTTGTGGTAGCAATTATGGTACCCGGCACTCCTCTATGTTCCAGATTTCCTTGGCGTATTGGGAAATTGTCCGATCACTGCTGAATTTGCCACTGCCAGCGGTGCTAAGTATAGACATCCTCAACCACCTCTTACGATCCCTGCAAGCAAAACATAGGCAAATTTTAGAGGTCAGGGCCATTCTGTAACTTTTACAAGTCAAATAATCTCTCTTGCGCAAGATTGTAGCAAAAGTCAAAAGTGTAGGCGGAGTTAGTTTTTTTAACATTTTCTTGCTATCTCTTTTCCATTTTAGTTCATGCATTTGGTTTTGGCCAATGCTTTCCGTCTTCTTTTGTAGCCTGCAATTCTCTTAATAAATAGCTAAAAAATATTGGCAAAGGAGCTGGCTTTCTAGCTATGCTTGCGCTATTGAGTGGGTGACATATTTGTCAACCAGCTTAAAGTTTCAAGCAATATTGGATATAGAACCATGACTGAGAAAATAGCAATCATGTCAAGTGAGTTACAAAAGAATTTTTTGTTGTGATGGACGCTATATCGCATTTAAGACATAGTAATACTGGAATACATACCTTAAAACATTAAAACTGATGAAATGTGAAACTAGGGAAAGCAATTCCTTACTTGTAAGCTTCATCTACTCTTTCCTGTGCATCCATGTAGCTTGGGAAATCATGGCCAACAAGAAAATAATCTCCACGTCCATAACCGGAGTTCCCTTCTAGAGACTCAAGAAGTGGGTTGTAGTCATAGCTTCCAAATGCTCCGCTTCTTATATACATCTTGGCCTCTTCAAACCGAGGATCTGGTTTAAACTGTGCAATCAGCAAGGACTAGTGTTAGACAAGAGAATAAGGTCCTAGAAACACCTGTATACTAACACTTTCAAGGAAAGGTAGTAGGGGGATTAGATTAAGCTAAGAAATGATGTTGAGCATTATATTCTTCATCCTATTTCACAAGGAAGTCATTCAGATTTCTTCTTTTGAAGCAGTGCAGGCAGTCAGGCACATGATTCAAACAATTTAAGGAAGCTCCTTGCAATAAACATCATTTAATTGAAATCATGACTCCTTTTAAAAAGCAACGTCTCCAGTATGGTTTTATCATTTTTGACTTGCTACTAAATCCTACTGCTCTAGTCCAAGTTTCTGGCTCTAGTAAGTTACCAGCTTCAAGACTAATGCTCTAGCTACATTTCTCTGACTAGGATGAGTAGTAGTCTTTCAATCAATAGATGCCCTTCATAGATTCTTCATCAAGTGTCAGGTAATTCATATTATATAGACGAATGTTTGTTGATCTGAAACTGCTAGTTTCTTACCAATCCATTCTCTCTTTCCTTGCGCAGTCTGGGGACTTCATCTGCTGTTGCACCGAAGAGAAAGAAATTCTCCTCTCCTATTTCTTCCCTGATTTCAACATTAGCGCCATCCAAGGTTCCTATTATAAGGCAACCATTGAGTGCAAACTTCATGTTGCTGGTGCCACTTGCTTCCATGCCTGCTGTGCTGATATGCTGTGACAACTCACTTCCAGGAATAAGCATCTCTGCCACAGATACATTGTAATTTGGAACAAATACTACCTGCAAATTCAGTCATTCATGGTACATAGGTTTAAATATGCCACATGGATGAAAACAAATATTCAATAAAGCACACACACAAACCAAAATCTCATTGAGCAAGCTGAAACACACAAACACACTGGCTAGCAAAATCAAAATAGTAGAAGCACATACAGAAGTTAATCAAGGGATAAATGAAAGATGAGAAGGTTAATAACATCTGAAGTTTCAAAATGTCTCAATCCTTATGGGAAAGAAACTGTTGGGTTCTTTATACACAGACTACAGAAAATTCAAATACTGAGGTGACAAAAAATGTGCTACCTTTCCTGGAAGAGAAAAATGGAGAAAGAATCCAACAATCCAAGTAAATTGCATAACACAACTTGTTTACAGAAGCAACTAAGAATAATTAAAAAGATAAACAAGCTTTTGGAAAATCCAAAATTCAAAGTGGATTCGTCTAATAGGAAGTCCATGCCATTTAAGACTACTTGATTCAGTATATTGCGCATCCACCATCAGTGGGGCATTTTTTTGTTGACACTTTTCCGATCTAAGGTCAACTGGTTCAACCAATCTGGGGGTCTTGACTTGTGTTCAAAGTTTTAACCCCATAATAATGGCAAAAAATCATTTTTGTCAACAGTGTAGCTGCCTTGTTTTCCTACTGCTGAAGATGTATTTCAGTGTTTGCAGACGGTAAAAACTTATTTTCAGAAAGATCAAATGTAAAAAACAACATACCTTTAAATAACTATTGACTTCAGGATCGGTATTGACAACAGTGCCAACATCATTTACCAGCTTTACAATTCTTTTAGCATTTGTATATGTTGCAAATGCTTTTCCTCCAAACATAATGGTACGTGGAGTTGTTTTCTTCCGCTCTTCAGTGCTCATCTCCTGCCATAGTTCAGTTTAAGGGAAGTTCAGAGATAGACAATGCATGTTCTTTCTCCCAACCACACATTGGTAAGAAAATAGAAGAATTTAAAGACGACGGCCACAAATGATATCATCATGATCACACGTAATAGGTGAAGTTGTACAGGTGGATTACAATGATGACAATAGGTGATCCATGCTGAAATAACCTTATTTTGGTCTACAAACTGTTTAATTTGAATAATAAGCACAAATCAGAACGAAAAGGATGTTTTGTATTTTGTACCTTTAGTTTCTTGTACCTATATATTGCACCCAAAATATTCATCAACTGTCTCTTATATTCATGGATGCGCTTGACTTGTATGTCAAAAAGACTATTTGGATCAATGCTCACACCTGTTTCTCGCAATATGTACTGTGCTAAACGCTGCTTATTAGCCATCTTGGCAGATGACCATTCAGCTTGTAAGTCTGCATTTTCAGCAAACTTTTGGAGGAAGCATCAGTATTGAATCTGGATCCATTACAATAGCAAGAAACCATCCCACGTACAGAATTCACACGAATTGTAAGTACTCACCTCTCGAAGACCTACAAGTAGGTCAAGCTTGGTAACCCACTGGTCAGTTTTCAACCATTTTGTAATTATATTACTGAGCTCAGGACTGCAAAAGCGAAGCCACCGGCGAGGAGTGATTCCATTGGTTTTATTTTGGAACTTTTTTGGCCATATAGAGACATAGTCTGCAAATAGCTCAGCCTTTAGTATATCACTGTGTAACTGAGCTACACCATTCACCTATATGTAAGAAATCACAAAGTATAGAAATTAAGAATTTGTTTTTCAAATTTATCAAAGGAGTTTCAGATGAAGCCAGGTTCAGCTTAGAAGTGACTTGTATGTGGATGTTTAGGGGCTCAAGAAATCACAAAACATCCTACTTCACATTTTTTCTTCTATGATTGATCATTACCAACATCAACTACTCTACAACTCTAAACAGGGTTTTATGGTTGGTCCATGACCCCTGGTTGCCGAATGCATCCATGGGGCAATCTTGTGTAATGTGATAAAAAAATCATATTATTAGAAAATCATTCTACATTCTAATTTAGAATTAAAATATTCTAATAAATTCTCAAAAGATTGATGACAAACGGGTAAAGAAACTACCATTATGTATGTTGCAAACAAGAAACCACTAGCATTATCTTGCAACACTAGGTATTTGGGCTCTACTTTGTAGTCTACACCTGTGATGATTTTGTTTTCTAATCAAGAGAAATTTAAATTTAAGGTGAAAGATCTACCCTCAGGGAGAAATTATGGCATGCCAAGCAAGAGATGACTTATGTTTGCAGTTGAAAGGCGACCAAATAATCCTATCAGGCCCAATCATTATTTGGAGGAGTTAAGAGACAGTTAATGGATATAGTTAGCTACTGTGTGATTAGATTTCCAAATGACCTCTTACCTTATGTGAAGATACCACACATAGATTTGCCATCCGCACAACTGGTTTCTGAGGATTATTATCCAAGATGCACATACTAGGAAGCTTGCTCTCAAGATCAGGTCGAGTGGTGCGTATCATTGTGATGAACTGCAAGATTTTCATATTTTATTTCCAGATCACAATACTGCAAAAACAGATGTGGAGAAAAAGGAGGAGAAAAAAAGGTGATGTACCCTCTTGTCTATCTCTTCTATGATTTCCATATGCCGCGGGAGAAGCTTCCACATTACAGACTGTGACCATTTTTCCAGTGCTTCAGGAAGGACTGTATGATTGGTATAAGCAACTGTCCTGTTTAAAATATTGATGCAAAATATTCAATGAATCGAATAAAATATGCATGGAAAGACATGACCAGAAGTTGCAAGATGAAAAATATAGCTGGAAAACAAAATTAAATCCTGAAAAAAGGCACCTAGTTGTGACATCCCAAGCTTCATCCCATCCAAGTCCTTCATTATCCAACAACAATCGCATCAGCTCTGGAATTGCAAGAGTAGGATGAGTATCATTCAGTTGTACAGCGACCTTGCTAGAAAATTCAGACCAGTTCCATGATCCGTTCTCATTTTTTCTCTCCTTAAATCTAAGAATAATATCCTGCAATTGATTCCAACATCAGGGTTAACTGTCATGGAGATTTGAAGCACAAGAAACTGAACTTTGTAGTTATTGCATTTCAACAAAAAAAGAAGAAGTTATCCTTCAACAGATATCATAGTGGTGCTTGTGACAGGAAAGACATTGTAGAACATTAAAGTGAGTTGCAGTTCGGAAAAAAAAAATCCGATTAAATTCTCTATAGTCAACTGCAACTTCACATCATTTGAGAGTGAAAAGCAGCATAAAATCCTAGAAAACGTTAATTTTCTCCTGGAGCAATAAATCTAAAAGTACTCTGGGTTTCCTTTAACAAGAAAGTTGGCATCCCATTAGTTTGATTCAGCATGCACAACGGCTGATTGCAGATTCCCTTTTGACAAAAAGTGGCTACCATTGCCTTTCATGAAGTAAGATGCAGTAACAGTGCAGCAAAAAAAAAAAAAAGTGAAATGCCCACTTGACCAGATATGTCCAGAATGCAAAGAGATAACTATTCTGGTAAAAATTCTTTAAGTGTAACCCCTAGACCCCTTTTCCTCTCCTCGCCACTTTCAAGGCATGATGCAGACTTAGATGCTAAGGCATACATAAAACTATGAGGAATGAAGCCACATTAACACTAAAGAAGAACAAATATCAAAAGTAAGTTGCCAACCTGAAGTGAAGCACTGCACAGAAAGAATTGTTGCTTCAGCCGCAAAAGTTTTCCATTTTCTGTAGCATCCCCAGGATAAAGAACAGCACAAATCTGCATATGCACAATTTTTAAACTAGTGTTTCAGAAAACATGTGAAATCTGCACGGATGCACATACTTTATTGAATCTGAAAGAATGTTAATCTCAAATAAGCAACAAACTGACAAAAAGAGAGAAACAAGGTCCACTTTGGTTTCCTGAGTGGGGTCTGTTCTTAAAAAATAAGCCAAAAATGCTGGCCAGAGCATCCTTTCGGATGTGATAGTTGAAACACCAACCTGCTGAGCTCGAGAATGAAGCTGTGAAGCGGATTCATACTGTCCATCATTAAATAGAAATAGATTGAAGTCGTCAGAAGAAGCTCTTGCTTCCCAGAGACGAAGACTAATGGTGTTCTTGGTTTTGTATCCTGGAATTGGCACATCATAGGCTAGAGCTTGCACAATGTCACCACCAACCCATTTTCGGCTGTATTTTATATACAACATGAAACAATCACGCAGTAAGCTCCATATCTTAAAAAAAGCAAAATGAACATAAGCATGAGAAAGAAAAGCACACTAAAAAAGAAATTCTGATCCCTTCATCCATGAAGGCAACCTGAAACCACATTAAATTGAACGATAATCTATTCAATTCTTTTTTTTTAAAAAAAAAAAACATTACAATCAAATTAGCACTTACGATCCATCAGGATTAACCTCCACATGACCAAAAAACCTGACAGGAAATACAACATCATGCCTGACAATTTCCCAAGGACTGAACTTCTGCGCAAATCCAGTAAAAGGAAGAAGAACAAAAGCATCAACAACTTTCTATAAAATATACAACATTTATCACAGCAGTGTAAAGCGCAACCAAACAAACCTCCAGCCAGTCCTCAGCAATTTCTTCTTGGCCCTCTTTGGTGATCCGCTGCTTGAACAGCCCATATCTGTACCTCAGACCATATCCCCATGCTGGCAAATTCAACGTTGCCATCGAGTCTAAAAAACATGAAGCAAGTCTTCCTAGACCCCCATTTCCAAGTGCAGCATCTTTCTCCTACAAAATCACATTACTAAACATTTTACTTATTTTAACTCAATTAGACCAATGTTAAACTGAACTCCACCGTAAATGCAAACTAGCAAGTTTCCTCTCAAGACAGTTCACCGGCCAACAAGAGTAACTAGATTCATTTTGGCCACGTCTGGTTATCTTAGAATAGGATTCCCATTAATATTTTTTTTAAAAAATGTATCATCTACTTGTCATTGCTTGTGGAGTTCTAATCCAACCTGCATTGGGAATTCAATTAAAATTTCCAAATAATTCCATTAAACCAATTATTAGAATCCAGTAAATAATAATAGAAAGCTTGATGTAGAGAAGAGGAAGAAATGATAACCTGCTCAACAATGTCCTCAAGCTGATGCCCTAACTGATTCAAAGCCTCACCATAAGCATCTTGAATGTCAAGATTCCCAATTGCATTAGTCAAAGCTCGTCCTTGAAGATATTCCATTGACAAATAGTAAGTCTGCTTTGGATCCTCTTTGTGATAATGAACATAAGTCTCATTCCATTGCTGCGCCACCAATCAATTTATCATATCCACAAAAACAAACAAACAGTTTGCGAAATTAATATTAATAATAAAAAAAGAGAGTTAGTTACTTGAATGAGGCGATCGCGGACGCTTTCAGCAGTGGCAAAGTAGGCTTGTTCAGGTTCGAACTTGAAAGGAGAGAAATGAGGACTGAATTGTGCATGGTAATTTATATTTGATGCTACCTCTTCTGGTTCACCAGCTAATGGGCGTGCGATTGGAGGTACTTTAGAAGAAGAAACCGCGGACACTGTTGCTGTACTAGTAGCAGCGCCAGCACTATTGGGCTTAACACTAGCAGGAGCCATTATCGATCCTAAAAAATCCCAACTGATTCTCAATAAGCTTTTCAAAGTTTTTTTTTAAAAAGCGAGCGAGAGAGCGAGAGTTTTTGGCAATCAGCGAGGCAAGTTGGAGAAAAATCAAGGAGAGGAGATATTTATTTTGTAGAGAGAGGGGTGGGGTCTAATTCTAATCGAGGAAAAGTGAGAATATGTGGAAAGGCTGAGATATTTGAAGGGAAAAGGACAAAATGTGAACGTATAGGCAAGGGGAAAAAATCTGCGTAATTGGAGAAGAGACGAGTGAGGTTTCTTTCCTTCTTTTGCCTTTATTTGAATCTCAAGTCACATGAGTGAGTGAGTGAGCGAGCGAGCGAGCATGGGAGTGAGTGAAGGGTGGGGAGACACGGCACGTTATTGGAGATAGGGGAGGCGGTCATTGGTACGGGACATGTGGCGGCATCGTGTGAAAGCGCGAACACCTAAGATGGCTCGAAATCCGGATCTCAAATGTATTTATCACCTCACTCTCCACAGGTCGGCTCCACACACGAGAAGATGGGTCATGTCATCGTCACAGGATTCTTGAGAGGGGTCTTTATGGAGAAGAGCCGTGAATGGTTAAATCAGCCACTTTTGTCACTCGTGATTTTGATTAAATGTCTGTTGCAAGATTCCAGTTCTCTTCTCCATATCATCAGCCTTGGGAGCTTTTGATCATTCGATACTGCACCCAGCCACATTCAGAGTCATCGAACAAAATTAAGAACCAGTTAACCTGTCATGGCGTTTCTGTCGCAAAAGACAGACACGAAGGCTGACAGAGAGAAAATCCCCTGTTAATAGAATGAATGCAGGCAGGATTTGAGATGTCTTTCAGTACTTCTGTTAGAATAACAATTAAACAAAATTAGCTTACAGTGAGGTTACTGATGCCAAAGAGATTGCAAATGTCAAAGGCACAACCACTCATTTGGATTCTATACAACCTGTTAAATATTACTATGGGGTATCCGACGTGGAGAGACCATCCACTTAACACGGCTTAACTGACACTCACGTCCCTCTCCCACAAGAGGTCTTGGCGGTTCCTTTTCAGGGGGGGGAAAAAAAGGTTCATCTATATTTCATGCCTATCGGCTATCAGCATGAATATTATGCGTAGGATTCGGGTTCTCTTTTTTCCTCACGAGAAATTTACAGAAGAGAATCGACAAGCAAATCCCATAAATTACCGCTTCATGCAGAAATGAATTTATAGCCCCCACCATCTTCAATACCAAATGCTGTTTCTCGACTCTTTTTTTCATTTCTCCGAGGAAAGTCTGCAGATTGGTGAGAAATGAAAGCAGAAGAAGATGGACCACTTGCTCTCAAGTCTTTTCGAATTCCCCATAGCACTTCACTGCAGTCCTTCATGGAAGGCCTTGATTGTTTTGAAGGTGCTAGGCAGTGGCGTGCTAATTTAAGCACCTTCTCCATTGCCATGGTTGATCCAGGACTCCTCCTTAGTAATGGATCCATGACAAAAATGGCATCTCCTCCTTTTAAACTCTGCATTGCCTGCACAGGAAAGGTGTTCTTGCGCATTACATCATAATGTTATGATAGCAACATCTTATGCATGATGGTATTCTCATTAATCTACATGCAGCAACAGCACATGGATGTCCCATACACAGGAAGTGGATTATTTTGTTCGAGCTCCACCCGTGCGATGTTCAACATGTTACCTATATAATCCATATAGCTTGCATTGATGGGCCAGTTACCAAATATTGTATATCCTATCATGAACACATAAAATTGTTTTAAGCAAGAATTTGATTTGTTTAATATAACTTTCCCTTGATATCCATGCACTAAGTTTTTTTCTATTTTAAATAGAACCTTGCCAACGGAAGTTTTGAGTTGAGGGAGAATTTGTAAGTACTAACCAAAAGAATGCAGATAAGAAATCAGGATTAATTTGTGGATTATTTGGTACAAAGGCATAGTTAAAGCAGAAAATGAGCCGAGACCTTCTGAGCAGAGGAATTCTCAAAACTCATCTTCAGCATGAAAGACAGATGAACAATATTGTTATCAAGCGGCTTCAGAACTTGAATCCATGTATCATCCATCATTTCCCTTCCCTACTGTCAAGACTAAACCGCATTTTTCTAATATTTGTACCAATAATATTTATGATTATTATAACCCAGCAGGCTGGTTGATAGAAACGTGAACCCAAAGATCAGAATGATAGTATTTATCGAATGCAAGCACCTTCTAATAGACATGTTTCCAAAATGTGATCAAATCTATGTGAACCAGGCATGAATGCTATATATGGTTTGATGGGAGTAAACAATATACTTGCACTGCAGATGATGCTGTATTTGCAGGACTGGCAAGTTGCAACACTGCTGTAATGCAAGTATTAACTCATATACCAGAATCAATTGCCTAGCATATGTGAACCCGGAGATCTAATTCAGAAACTAAAACAAGCTGTCCATGTTCCCTCGACTGATAGAATGAATGACACCTTGATGGCCCTGACTGCAAACGCTACCATTCCTAAATTCTTGGTGACAGAATGTTTGCAATGTGTACAGATATCCAGGTGTTAATTCATAGTTTGTCATATCTAAAGATGAAATATCCGGGGATGCTCCAATTCTTACCCATTTTATGGTGACTCTCTCTTTTAACGATCTCTTTTGTTCAATCGGGTGTCTTCCTGTCATCAGTTCAACAAGAAGCACACCGAAAGAGTAGACATCACTCTTTTCAGTGAGTTGATATGTCCTCAAGTATTCAGGATCCAAGTAGCCTGTTGTTCCTTTGACTTGAGTAGAAATGTGAGTAGCATCAGAACCTTCTGTGGTCAATCTCGCAAACCCAAAGTCTGCCACTTTGGCTCGGAGTTTCTCTGTGATGAGAACATTCGATGCTTTTATGTCTCTGTGGATTATTGGAGGATCTGTCAATTAAACAAGTGAAATTCAGATTTCTGAAAGCTTCTATGATCCAGAATATGAATCAAAAAGATGTTCCAAATAAGTGAACAGATACACATCTCAAAACAGTTATGCTAAGCTTTTTAATAATGTTTTATAACCACACTTGCTGGAAAATTTCAAACAAGCAAGCTACTTACATTTGAGATTATAAATCCATTCACTGATACCAAATATAAACTAAATGCAACATCCATCCAGAATTGATCGGTCATGATGCTGCTAATGTTGTATGATTGAATCAGATCAGCACAAACTTTGAATGAAAACAAGCTTGTACCTGTATACGTGTGAAGATAAGTGACTGCATGAGCCACATCAATCGCAATATCTAGCCGTTCAGCAATTTCAAGTATACTTCCTTTCTTACCTGCATCGTGCAATGCCATCCTAAACACATTAGTAAATAGTTACAGGAGTACTTTTTCTGCTGCTGAAATACATTTTCAATTGATTGTTAAAAAGGAAAGCGAATTGGTAATAATTGGGTGTTATAATTATAAGCTTTAAGCTTCTGGCATAACAACCTGCAATTGTAGTGTGATAACCATGTATTAACAGTTGAAAAACATTGAAGGGCTTGTACCCTGTATCTGATTTTCTGGATCTTACAGACTAAAATCAATTTGTTGGAATTTGAAAACTTACTGCTCCTTCACTTACCATCCAGATGTTCTCGAAGATTTCCATTGCCAACATATTCAACCACAAGGATTCGCTCATCTCCTTGCTCCACGTATCCATAAAATCTCACCAAATTCAGATGTTCA
>Ga0307514_10004652_pt1 | contig 12573 bp, 13 predicted proteins | sample 16_EM_MG_FD_203088 | JGI IMG/M metagenome (GOLD analysis project Ga0307514, IMG submission 203088) | Populus trichocarpa ectomycorrhiza microbial communities from riparian zone in the Pacific Northwest, United States - 16_EM | ecosystem: Host-associated > Plants > Roots > Unclassified | place...
GAATATATGCTCCAGCCTGACTCAAGGCAAGTGGGAGATATCCCAACTCTTGTGCTATAGTGTTGGCAGCAGTTTGTTCTAGGTGTATATTATCAGTTTAGGTATTTATGGTGAGAGACGTAATAGGTGGTAGGCTTTACTTACCGAGGGGTACCAGATCCTCAAACTTAGAAATTGAACACGCACTAAGCAGCAATTGTATCGACTCCATATAGTGCATTTGCTGCACCTCCAAGCCTCTTCGGCCTTGTCGTACACAATCACGCCGCCTGCTTGTTATAATTACTGTACCATGATTGCATGATGGAACGTACTTTTCGATATCAACTAGGTCAGGGTCATCGAGGTTATCAAATACAAGTAGCCAGTTTGTATTTCCGGGTGCTGAAAACCATTGCTGAACCGCGCGCACAACATGCTGCTCCTCGGGCTCAGATGTGAGTGTAAAGGATCCCGCTGGATCCAGTTTTCCCGCCATGCCTAACAACCGACCGATTTGTACATAGTCGTCAGAGATCTGTCCATGGCGCTGCACAAGCTGCTGCATTATCTGGGTGAATCCAAGTATAGTCGTCTGAACACTAGCCGTATTGACAAAAAAGACTGAGGAGTAGTTCCGGTACTGCTGGTAGATATACTTTAGTGCAAGTTGTGTCTTTCCCATACCTCCGGTACCGTAGAGTACAATGATATTCCGCCTATCTCTGCCTTTTTCTATCTCCTGCTCTAATTCCTCGAGGAGATATTCTCTCCCCACGAAGTCACAATTTTCTCCAACGTTCAGGAAAAAAGGAATATCGAATAAGAGTGTTAGTTTTGAATGTTGTTGAAATCGGTGGGGATACGCGGGATGTACTAGGGTGCTTTCTGATGCTGGGAGCACCCGAAAAAGTCCCTTGTTGAGGCTAGTCAAGTTCCTCAATAGCTCCTCTAGCTTTGCGTTATCTGAGATAACCCAGCGGAGTTTGAGATAAACAGGTAAGGATTGCTGTACTCGGTTTATTGCCTGAGTCATGCACTTGATCTCATCATCAAGCCCAGGGAGAATGTTTGTGTCTCCCAGTAGTTGAGGGTTCTCTAAAACATGTAGGTCATCCTTGGTCGGACCGAGAGTTGGTGTTTGGGTAGTTGGTGTTTGGGTAGCTGGTGTTCGGGTAGTTGGCGTTTGGGTCCTACTTGTACTAGATTTTGACCAGAGCTTAAATTGATCCCGAAATCGTGGCTTGCGTTTCTCCCCCCCACTTCCCACAGAAAGCGACTCTTTCCTCACCACAATGCCATATCTCTCCTGCAGCTGCTCGACACTGGAAAATACCGCAACTATTCTTGCCAAACTTGCAGTTGCATATCTGTACCGGTAGTCTCCAGCCTGAAGCCGCTGCTGATCGGAGTCACCTCCGAACCCCCAAGCCTCCTCCCATCTCTTCAAAAGCAGTCCCTGCGTCCGTAGCCCATGCAGAATTGCATCGTAGGTTGAGCCAACATCATTCATATTATCAAAAATTTTGTAGCAGTCCATCGCAGCCTTAGTCAACTGTCCGGCGAGGCCAACAACCCCGATCGTCAAGCCAGCTGGCTCCATGATGCGTATTCTCTGGAATACTAAGGATATTCAATGTTAGGATGCCGATTATAACAGTGTACATACGAAATACAATGGCATACCTTAAGTGTGCGTATTGAACTTATATCGCAGGATGTGTAGTGTTGTTTGCGTTGTTAACAACTTGGAGCGAAATAGTAGAAAGTTATGTTGCTGTACATACAGTTCACCTTGTCCTTCGACCAATAGATTTTGTTAGTACTTGCTTGTTTACCACTAGGTACATAGTACAGTACATGCGCACAGAGATCTAGTTAGACAAGCGCAGTAGGCACGCACAGATCGTGTTGTTCCGTGCGAAAACCCAAACCTTCAAAGGAGCAGGAACGGGGCCGTCTCAAAGCCTAAGGCTCCATAGACGTATAGACTCAAAAAAAGTACCCTGTATACAGTACATATACATACATGTCAGCCATAACTTGTTGCAAGATGCGGGGTAAGTAAAAGTGGGTTAAACAATAGCATTGTCCCACATCCAATCCACGGCTGACGATCAGACATACAACAGCGCAACCCCGCTATGTAGGAAACAACACGTGATATCTCACAACCCATGGCCTGCTCCCAAAAAATACACGTTACGGGAGCTCTACGGATAGGTATGATAGAGCCGGCGGAAATGCGTACTCGATATGAATAAAGCTATGTGAGACTTAGAACACTTAGGGTAATAGGGTATTCAAACCTAGATTTTAACGACTTTTTTTAACTAAAGCGATTTTCAGCTCGTTCTAATTTTTGGTTGCTTCGTATGGAAAGATATCTGGGTCATAACTACCGCATCTACTGGCGAATAAAGGTCCATGTCGATTTTCAAGACATAGACCGAGCTCACGTTAAAGCCACTTGTTTTTGACCTTGTATATCGAATTTCCTGCGTGAGCTCGGCCTATGTCTTGAAACCGACATGGACCGTTGTTCGCCAATGGTTGCGGTACTCCGTTGATTCCTGCCATTTTCGTTGCCAAGTACCCGCATCCACTGGCGAATAAAGGTCCATGTCGGTTTTCAAGACATAGACCGAGCTCACGTTAAAGCCACTTGTTTTTGACCTTGTACCGTATCTACTTGAGTTATATGCTAGCGCGCCGTTGGGTTGTACTAGGAGAAGCAGGTTAGACCTCCAACCAGACCAGTTAGACCTGACCGATCTCTGCAGTGTGATAACAATTAAGAGACCCAAAGTGTTACTTTTTAGTTAGTCTCAGCAAATTTATGTATGTTCCTTCAGCTTGATCCTACACGGCTATCCTCATTCTGACCTGGCAGCTAACGGCGCGCTAGCATATAACTCAAGTAGATACGGTATATCGAATTTCCTGCGTGAGCTCGGCCTATGTCTTGAAAAGCGACATGGACCGTTGTTCGCCAGTGGATGCGGGTAGGTACACCTGTTAATCCCGAACCCTTATCCGTCAACACGCTAATGACTCGTGAACCACTTTTCCTACTCGTGAACCACTATTCCTACGCGTGAGCGATTTTGCTTACTCGTACATTGTGTTGGGCTTATTACTCTGTGTCGGGCTATATTGTATTGGCACAGTACAGAGCCTGAGAGTTATACATTGTGTCGGTACAGAGCATGAGAATTATACGTTGTGTTGGGCTTATTACTGGTATCGTATTGGCATACAGCATGAGAATTATATGTTGTGTTGGTACAGAGAATGAGAATTATACATGTGTCGGTACAGAGTATAAGAATTATACGTTGTGTTGGGCTTATTCTGGCACAGAGCATGAGAATAAAGAGGATTACGTGGACAAGTGTTCTCGTACCCGTGACTCTAGCCTGACAAGAGTAGAGAAATTAACTTTGGCGAGTAGAGGAATTGCTTGACGAATGGAGGAGGTACAGGCAAACCTGGCTATAGTGAACCTTGCAGTAGTGAAAAGTTGGGTATAGTGAAGAGATTGGCTGGATTGTTTCTGCACGCACGTATTCCACCCTGGCTATAGTGAAATCAGGGCTATAGTGATAGTGAAGCGCTTGCAGCAATTTATTAATTCAGCTATAGCTAAAGTACACTGGATATAATGAAGTGCCGTAGTGTTGGCAGTGGGCCTTGGCACAACTTAGATACAGGACGTACCAAATAACATAAGAGTTAAGATGAGCGTGGGTGAAGCCAGCTATTAAGACTGGATTGCTTCTTCTGTGTTGCTAAATACTGGTTGAGAGACCGATGGGTATTAGATCAAGGTTTTGCAAAATCAGAAATGATGATGCAAGAAGATCCAGATACTGGTGGAAGAGAAGAGACTGGAACAGTGTGAAAGTAATGGGAGAAAAGTAACAGCTGTGAACCGCTGATAAGAGGTGTTAGGAGCGTCTGTCAAAGCAATTGATCAGGTTGCAAAACTCCACTAATTTCATCTCTCCATCTTGCTGGTCTGGTTGTTGTCGAGCCTGACAGATTTTCCATTTTTCTAATACAGTACGTCCAAATCTGCGTTGTGGAGGCATAGCGGTCGATCTAGTATGTAGACAGGCTGACAGATATGTAGAACTGATAGGTAGATTGAGCGACCTTTGGAAAGGTATGTACAGAATGCCACATACAGTAATTTTTGCTTTTCTTGGCTCACGTGATCCCTTTCTATAGTGAAACCTGGCTATAGTGAAGAGATTTGCCAGATTTCTGCACTTCACTATAGCCAGGTTTGCCTGTAGTCTGGTTTACGGGGGGTCGTGTAACCAGACTATGGAGGAGGCAACCAAAAGGAAAGGTTTTACCCGTCCTCATAAGTCTTATCCATGCTGACTTTACACTACGTATACGCGTGGTTCACTCGTAATCGGGCTTATCGGAGACTGTAAAGTGAGTCATTAGCGTGACTGACGAGTAAAGTTTTCGTGATTGACGGGTGCATTTGCATCGAAAATGGCAGGAATCAACGGAGTAGTTATGACCCAGATATCTGTCCATACATTCAGCTTTGTGGATAAGGTCGGGATTTTCTTGCTGATGTATGTCATTTTTTTCGGCGGTGGGGGTTGGATTGTAGTTGGTGGTCTTGACGGCTCGGGACTTGAAGATGGATCGGGGTTTTCGGGTGGAGGTCTTGGTCTCGATTTCAATCTTGTTCGTCAGGAGATGGTTTTTTGCTTCTCGGATTTTGGGGTGACTGGGAAGCTGCCTGGTACTTCGCTGGATCCTGACACGGAAGCGCTCATCTACTTATATGTTGACGAAGTATGCAGGCTTGAGCGCTTTGTATAACAGACCACAGACTAAGAAGTCGATGGTGATTTGTTCGAGAATGTTGTTGATGAGGATTGCTGGGACTGTTGGTGCCGAGGGATCTGGGATGATTGATACTGGGGTACGTTTGTCGCTTTCTTGGATGTTTGCGACGTGGTGACGATTTTGCCTTCTCAGAATTTTCGGGGTTGTTTTGTTGTTGTTAGTTTTGGCTCTTCGGGTTGTCTGGGCAACGGTCGGAGGATTATGATGTCTGCAGCTGCAGCTGCAGCTTGTGACCTGGTTCGCGCCTGTGTGCAATTGGTCCCTGCATCATGTACTTACATGTATGTTGTGCAGTGTAATCTGCGGTAGGTGTGTCGCTGTGATGCGCTTCACCCAGGCTCGTAGCAATTTTTGCGTCCGCTTGGTAAATCTTACTGAGCGTACTCAGATGTCTAAATCTATCTTATGCTTCTGCTTGTATGCGTGCGAGTGCCGCGCTCATAATCTGTAAGAAACAAGACTATGAGGGTATCTTGAATGGAGCCCTAATGAGAAAGGTAGTAAATTCAGATCGCTAACTCTAAGGCTTATGAAGAACTGCTCTGATTTGATACCGACAAAGGAAGATTATTTACATGCAGAAATCGCCCGCTTATATCCCTCTCTTTTACCATCACTTTCTTCACTTGGATACCCTGTCTCCCATATTGGTTCACGTTGTCATGTGAGGTCACGGGTCCAGAGTGGTGGCTTATCTAAAGTTGTTTTCTAGTCTGGTTGGCACGACCACTCCTCTGTAGGAGTTGTTTTCTAGCGTGGTTCTAGCCGCATTACATTATGTACCCCACATGATGCCAAGCACATTTCGAGAATAGGTTATGCAGCGCCTCAGCTATGCGTCCAAGGAAGGAACGCTTCAACGTACCTAGTAGAGGTTGCGAGCGGTGAATTTTAGGAGGTCTAGAATGCGCTCACTGTATGAGATGCGAATGTGAGTGTGAATGAGTTGATCAAATTGTTCTATCTAACAGGTATTCTGAGCAGTATTAATTTATACATGATCTGGTATGGTGAATACGTAGGTACAGTAGCTACAGTATAACATGAAGAATTGCCGAAAGCAAAGTAAAGAACGGAATATGCTGGAGTTTGCTGGTGGTTGTACTGTAGAGGAACACTAGCTAGGCTATCCAAGCTAGGAAGGTACGAGACTTGGCAATGTAGATAGATAGGTAGGAGTAGAGGGTGACGGGAGATCAGTAGCAATAGATATACCTATGTACCGTATTACATGTACCGGTACCGTATGATTACAAGTACATATCCTACCAAGGGGCTTGTGCCAACCGAAAATACACCACACTTCCATTAGTCTGGTTGGCCGACGAAGGTGGCTAGAAAGAACTGAGAGGCTGAGCCTCGCCTAATCTGCTTACCTCACCAGCCACCAGCCACACTCCCTAGCTCGCTAGTTAGTACACCGTACGTACAAAATGGCCAAATATGGATGTCGATAAGCGGTCCCGGATTGCGGGGTTTCAAAAAGCGGTATTGGGACTGGAAAGCGTTCAAACCGCGCAAAACCAGTTGTACCGTTCAAATTTAACCCCTATGCCTATATAGTCGGTCGGCGGTTGCAGACGAGGCACGAGATCACTGACAGCCTGGTTTCACAATCTAGCAGTATTCGGGTGAATATTCGCTAAGCTCAATCTATAGCCTGCTTCAACCTCAACTCTGTCCCCTGAACTGTCAGCGCCTTCCAGCAGCATCTCCTCCCCAAGTTATGGGCGCTAGCCATCCTAGTTAGTAACTAAGTACGATCCGCGGCGGTACTCTCTATAGAGTGCTGTGGGTGGTCACCAGAGGAGATGCATACGATAGTGGGGAGTGCGGACCACCCGTGGAGGGCAGGTGGGAGAGCGGATGATGCAGGAGGTGGGGCAGTGGAGTGGGGTGAAAGGTTATTATGGAGGTTTTTCTGGAGGGGCGTCTCACTTTACCAGTGCGGTCGGTGTATGAAGGTGGGAGATATATTCGCTGATAAAAAATTATAGGGAAAAGGAAACAACGCTATATACAAACACCAGTACCCCATTCCAGGCCCCACGCTTTGCCGTCTTCCTCATCTCCCCACAGTTGACATTTTTTTCACGGCATATCCCTCGGTATTCCTGACATCTTTTGACATCCCTAGACATCCCTCGGCGCCCCATGCTGCAGGGTTACCTATTCCAACATGGGGTGTGGAAGAACAGAAATCTCTTCCGGGGCAGCCGCCGCTGTGCTTGCTCATGGTGGTGATAGTGGTAGGCAGAGCAAAAGCCAGGCTCCATGGGTACTCACTACCGAGGGTCATCCCGTGGTGATTCTGGTAACAGGACAAGACGATACCTGAGATGTGGGTGAGGCAAGCACCACCACCACGGTCACCAAAAACAGCTATTATTTTTTTGGGGGGGGAAATCATTACCCGTATTCCGTCTATCTAGACTATGGTGAGAGACCGCACCTACAGTATCTAACGCTTCCGCAGCAATCTCACCACCTTCCGACACCACTCCGGGTTCCTCCAGATCTGTTCCTCCGTTCTCCCCCTCCCGCTGCCTACTCTTGGATATTCCAGGAGGTGGGCAGCGTTCTGGGCCACACCGCACCCGCATACATCGTCCTCCGCCTACCAAATCAGCTACCTCCGCCGCAAAACTATGGCACCCCCAGTCCGAGTTTGCGAAAACCCTAGGGGAATTCCTCCTCACCCGCACACTGCGCACTTGCGGGTCCACTCTCCACCGCAACCCATACCCCCTCCTTTATTACCCTCTAACCCTCATGTGCCCCCATTTTGACTCATTTTCCTGCTCCCCATCCCCGCCATCTTCCGGTGTCTCCGTACTGTAAAGCATGTCTTCAATTAACTATATGGAGGTTCTTTTTGGGGTGAGAAGAGGTTTCGGCGTTAGGGCACGACAGGGTAGTAGTGTTCCTGGAGAATTTTGTGGTATTTCGTGACGGGGATGAGGCCAGGGATACAACCCTATCTCCTCCGACTACCAATACGCCTCTCCACCACAGAAAAGAAACAGAAAGCAAAACCCGATCCAACCCCCAACCCCCAACCCCCTAGACTAAGGCCTAAGGGCGGTGCAGTACGCCATCTCAAACAAATCCTAATGCCCGAGAGGGTGCTCCCCAGCAAAAACTTGCATACCACCCTCTGCCAGATAGGAAAATCAAAGCCAGCCTTGGAGCAAATATTCTCCCACTATCCCCGCCAGAGATCTACTTCACAAATACCTACAACCCCCGTGTGCCCTCTCTCCCGCAATTGCAATTATTGTATCCCTAAGGACTAGTAACTAGTTGGTAGTAGGCTATTACTGTACAGAGAAAATTCGTGAGATCACAAAAAACAAAAATACACAATCCTGGACAAGGTCCCGCAGACAGGGAAATTACATTTGGTGCCATTGTTCCCCAAACTCCGTGCTTTGGTAATTTAGTTGCGAGGGCCCTTCGGCGCATAAAAACGCGCCTGTAGGCTCTGAGCCTGTTCGGTTTGCCCCGCGCTTTGGTAAAGGTTGATGAGGCTACGGAGTGTATGTTGTGTGTGTGGGTGGTCTACCCCTAATGCCTTCTCCCTTCCAGCCAGTACTCGCTCATACCACTCCAGCGCTTTCTCATACTGTCCTTGGTTGTCGAATACGGATGCCATATTATGGACTGTAGTGAGGGTACTTGGATGGTCTACCCCAAGTGCCCTCTCCCTTCCAGCCAATGCTCGCTCATACCACTCCAGCGCTTTCTCATATTGTCCTTGCTTGTCGAATACGAATGCCATGCTATAGACCGTACTGAGAGTATCTGGATGGTCTATCCCAAGTGCCTTCTCCATTCCAGCCAAGGCTCGCTCGTGCCACTCCAGCGCTTTCTCATACTGTCCTTGGTTGCGGAATACTGATGCCATATTATGGACTGTATTGAGAGTATGTGGATGGTCTACCCCAAGTGCCTTCTCCATTCCAGTCAATACTCGCTCGTACCACTCCAGCGCTTTCGCATACTGTCCTTGCATGTCGAATACTGATGCCATATTATTGACTGTAGTGAGAGTATGTGGATCGTCTACCCCAAGTGCCTTCTCCTTTCCGGCCAATGCTCGCTCATACCACTGCAACGCTTTCTCATACTGTCCTTGCTTGTCGAATACTAATGCCATACAATTGACTGTAGTGAGAGTATATGGATGATCTACCCCGAGTGCCTTTTCATACCCAGCCAATGCCCGCTCATACCACTCCAACGCTTTCTCATACTGTCCTTGCTTGTTGAATACTAATGCCATATTATGGACTGTAGTGAGAGTATGTGGGTGGTCTACCCCCAATGCCTCCTCAAACGCAGCCAATGCGCACTCATACAACTCCCCTGCCTGCTTGTACCGCCCATGTCTGCTCAATATACCACCTAATGTACACGCCTCATACTCTATGTTGGTAGTACCTAGTGCTAGGTATTGTGATGGTATATGTTTCATCACTGCGTTGATATGTGGCATAACTTGCTGCTCAAATACCCAGTCCGCCGTGCTTCGCTCGTCGGACTTGCTCAGCGCTGATGCAATTATTTCAAAGGCCTCCCTAGCTTTTTCGATTTCCTTTTGGGGCTCAGACTTTAGTCGAAGCCTAGCCCAAAAATGGACTAAAGGATGGATATTAAAGCTGTCATCGCTGTTGCCTCGCTTCAGTAGAGAGTATGAGAACAATACCCGAATTAATTGTTCTAAGGTATGATCTATCCCGAGATCATTAGCAGGGTCTTTATACATATTTTAATATGTTCATACCATGTTTTTCCAACCTTAGACCACGTCGTAGAAGTTCTTCCTGGATGTCCTCATGGTCAAAAAATCCACAGACCAACAGCAGCTCCGCTGCTTTTGGGCTTGATTCCCGAATTGCCTTAAACGATATCTCCCATGTAGCAAACACTGATTTATCATGCCCTCTCACTGTCCATCCCTGGCTGAGTAGATAGTCCGCCTTGGTTTGGTATTCCATTAGATATCGACTCAGTGAATACTGAGATATATGAATATATGCTCCAGCCTGACTCAAGGCAAGTGGGAGATATCCCAACTCTTGTGCTATAGTGCTGGCAGCAGTTTGTTCTAGGTGTATATTATCAGTCTAGGTATTTATGATGGGAAACATGATAGGGACAGACTTTACTTACCAAGGGGTACCAGATCCTCAAACTTAGAAATTGAACAGGCACTAAGCAGCACTTGTATCGACTCCAAATGATGCATTTGCTGCACCTCCAACCCTCTTCGGCCTTGTCGTACACAATCACGCCGCCTGCTTGTAATTATGACTGTACCATGATTGCATGATGGGATGTACTTCTCGATCTCAACTAGGTCAGGGTCATCGAGGTTATCAAATACAAGTAGCCAGTTTGTATTTCCGGGTGCTGAAAACCATTGCTGAACTGCACGCACAACATGCCGCTCCTCGGGCTCTGATGTGACTGTAAAGCATCCCGCTGAATCCAGTTTTCCTGCCATGCCTAACAACCAACCGATTTGTACATAGTCGTTGGAGATCTGTCCATGGCGCTGAATAAGCCGCTGCATTATCTGGGTGAATCCAAGTACAGTCGTCTGAACACTAGCAGTATTGACAAAAAATACTGAGGAGTAGTTCCGATACTGCAGGTGGACATACTTTAGTGCAAGTTGTGTCTTTCCCATACCTCCGGTACCGTAGAGTACAATGATATTCCGCCTATCTTTGCCTTTTTCTATCTCCTGCCTCAACTTCTCGAGGAGATATTCCCTTCCGACGAAGTCACAATTTTCTCCGACATTCAGGGAAAAAGGAATATCAAATAAGAGTTTTAGTTTTGAATGTTGTTGAAATCGGTGAGGACGAGCTGGATGTGCTAGGGTGCCTTCTGATGCAGGGAGCACCCGAAAAAGTCCATTGTTGAGCCTAGTCAAGTTCCTCAATAGCTCCCCTAGCTTTGCGTTGTCTGAAATTACCCAGCGGAGTTTGAGATAAACAGGTAAGGATTGCTGTACTCGGTTCATTGCCTGGGTCATGGACTTGATTTCATCATCCAGCCCCGGGAGAATATTTTTGTCTGCCAGTACTTGAGGGTTCTCTAAAATGTGCAGGTCATCGTTGGTTGGACCGAGGGTTGATGTTTGGGTCCTACTTGTGCTTGGACCTGGGGATTTTGACCGTCGCCTAACATGAATTGGTGCCAGCAATCGATTCCGGAGTCGTGGGTTCCGTTCCTTTCCTCCAGTTTCCACAGAAAGCGATTCCACAGAAAGCGATTCCACAGAAAGCGAATCTTTCTTCATCACAATCCCATATCTCTCCTGCAGCTTTTCGGCACTGGAAAATATTGCAACTATTCTTGCCAAACTTGCAGTTGCATATCTGTACCGGTAGTCTCCAGGCTGAAGCCGCTGCTGATTGTCGTCACTTCCGAATCCCCAAGCCTCCTCCCATCTCTTCAGAAGAAGTCCCTGCGTGCGTAGCTCATGCAGAATTGCATCGTAGGTGGAGCCAACATCATTCATATTATCGAAAATTTTGTAGCAGTCCATCGCGGCCTTAGTCAACTGTCCGGCAAGTCCGACAACCCCGATTGTGAGGCTAGCTGGCTCCATAATGTGTATTATCCGGAATACTAAGGGTGTTCAATGTTAGGATATCAATTATAACTGTGTACATACGAAATAGAATGGCATACCTTGCGTGTGCGTATTGAACTTATATCGCAGGATATGTAGTGTTGTTTGCGTTGTTAACAACTTGGAGGTTGCTGTACATACAGTTCACCTTGTCATTCGACCAATCACTAGGTACATAGTACATGCGCGCATACATACATCTAGTTAGACAAGCGCCGCCGTTCGAAAACCCAAACCTTCCAACGGGGCCGTCTCATTCCATAGACGTATAGGCTCAAAAAAAAAGAAGAAAAAAAAGGAGAGGCTAAGTAACTTGTGTACATATACATACATGTCAGCCATAACTTGTTGCAAGCTGCGGGGTAAGTAAAAGTGGGTTAAACAATGGCATTGTCCCACATACAATCCACGGCGGACAGTCAGACATACAGCCGGAGCCACACTGGCAGAGCGCAACCCCGCTATGTATGCAAGCAACACGTGATATCTCACAACACATGGCCTGCTCTCACAAAATACATGTTACGGGAGCTCTACGGATAGGTATGATAGAGCCTGCGTAAATGCGTATTCGATATGAATAAAGCTATATGAGACTTAGAACACTTAGGGTATTCAAACCTAGATTTTAACGACTTTCTTTTAAGCGATTTTCAGCTCATTCTAATTTTTGGTTGCTTTGAGTACCTAATCAATTGCTGTACAGTACTATACACATACTGGCAGCGTACCGGTAATATGTCATCTCCAGCAAAAACAAGAGTTCGACCAGGACCTCAGGCAAAATCGACCAGCTTAAAACCGCGTAGTCTTACAGCACTCAAACCACAAAAAGTACCGTAAAGGACAAGACGGCAGATATTTTGGAAAAATCATTGACATATGAGAGAGTGATGATACTAGTGTTGGACAACGTCGAATTGCAATCACGCATGCAGTAGCTGAAGCATTGTTATGGCTTCATCAATGCAAGCAAGATGCTATTATCAAAGCTTTCCAGCAAACCTGTTATCACTCTGTCCGACTGGTAAAGATGATCACAAATTGTATGTACGCGGGTTGCCAGA
>Ga0307514_10004653_pt1 | contig 12571 bp, 12 predicted proteins | sample 16_EM_MG_FD_203088 | JGI IMG/M metagenome (GOLD analysis project Ga0307514, IMG submission 203088) | Populus trichocarpa ectomycorrhiza microbial communities from riparian zone in the Pacific Northwest, United States - 16_EM | ecosystem: Host-associated > Plants > Roots > Unclassified | place...
AGTACCGAGGTAGTACAGACTCGGATTAGTACACAATTTCTATGATCAGACGGGAATGTACTTGAATGTAATAAAAAGTAGTAAGATCTCTTTTTACAGTGCGTCGTGTCCGACTTGGAGGGACCGAAGCGTACCACTGCCAATAGAAAACCACCCTTCCGGGGCTTTGTTTGGAAAAAAATGGCTACACTGTTGCTCGCGGCTCACGCTCGACCCCGATAAAAACAATGGACCGAGAATAAATCTTTTCACTCATTAATTGCCAAAATCTTCACCGATTGTCCACAACGTAGTGATCAGGATCCGAACGCTAAAATAGGGATGACCATCATACACATGATCCGCGGGCGCTTGATCTTTGCCCGCCGCTTGACCCCAACTTTACAAGTTGCGTCCCGGAAAAAACTGATCTTTACCAACAACCCCCATCTCCTCTACCCGCGGGGTGTTTACTTCGCCATGCAGACCTCTTCTAACTTGGAGAAGACGAAACGACTATTTGACTCACTAGTGGATGGTAATGACACAGGCGAGCACACTGGCGCCCGCCTACCGTGGATCAACGCTAAACACCTCTCCCAGATGGCAAGTGGTCCTGGCCGGACAGGCAAGGGTGGATAAAAGTGACCGGGGATTACCAGGAATTCTATTCACACTGGCGCGGTAGCCCCCCCTATTCCGACCCCCAGTTCCCCGACAGGTTCATTGGCAAGTGCCCCTACAAGTTATCGCTCGGGAAAAGAAAGGACGGCGAACCCCTCCTTCCTTTTCGTTCAGATAGTATTTCGGGAGACCAGATTGTCGTCACCGAGTCATACTTCCACATGGTCCATCGCATATTGTATTTTCGCAGCTGGGATAGGGGGGGTGAAAAAGGAGTGGTGGTCACCGGGCAGCCCGGCACCGGTGCATCTCTATGACCAGATCCCCACCCGTGCGACAACTTACTGGCGCATTCCTTCTCCAGGGAAAACTACCTTCCTAAAGTTCATGCTCGCGTGGTTGATTTCATTTCACCAGGTCGTAGTCCTGGCTGACGCCCCTCACCTCTACCTTTTCTACGACGGCGAGGTGTACCGTCAACCGATATCGTCTGGCTTTACGCATCCCCCTGAGGTGGGGGGGCCACAGTACTGTCCCATATGGGCGTTGATCGATACGGACTATGGGAAGACCGCGACGACACTCGTTACGGGTAGCGCAAAGATCTGGCCGATCCAGACGGCTTCTCCAAACCCTGTTCAATGGAAATCGTGGTTCAACCAGAATTGTGCCACTCTGTTGGGGATGCCTGCTGGATGGACCAGGCAGGAGCTGTTATTCGGGTACGTCCGTTCTCCCTTTCTGCCATCAATCCCGGCCATGTCATTTGGTGGTGGTTCGTCGTTAACTCCTTCGCCTTTGCAGTTTGGACCTTGCACCCGCATACAACGAATTTCTGTGCCAGATGAAGCAGTCCCTTCCGGCGCTCACTCTAACTGGCATCAGGCGGATCGATGTTGCGCTGAAGGTTCTCCGGACGGCCGGCAGAACAGTGGATGATGTGGACAGTGCGTTCGAGGTCTTGGTGGACAATGCGATCGAAGAGTTCGGCTTCGCCCCCCGTGACGTGTACCTCGGCGTCTTGAACCTTCCCAAGGCGAGGGACGATCACAAGGATGCGCTGCACGAGCTCAATTATTCCAAGCTACAGGCCATCGTCAGAGCGTTCCATAAGAACCGTCTACTTGAAGAGCCATCACATCACGTGGTCGCTGTGCACCCCCAGGAATCTGGTGATAGCCACGACACATGGAGAATCACCTTCAAATCCATTATGATCAAGAGAAGTGCGGCGGAATTGATGAAGTCGGAAGAGGTCAGAAACCTTCGGGATACATACGACTACTTCCGTAAAACCCCAGAGGCCTCCATTTTGGCGGGTTGGGTCTTTGAGGCGATGGCCCATCGCCTGCTCTTTAGCGGCTGGCGGGGACCCACACTGCTGCTTATGGAGAGCGACCTTCAAGACCCTCCTACCTTCTCCGTAAACCCGCCCCAACCTCCCAACACCTCGTTACAATCCCTCGGGCCGCCACCCGCCGGCGCCAGTGTTGTCACGGTTAACTTCGCCGATGGGGTCGGTCATGTGACACTTGACAAAGGCAAATACTACAAAGCAGCCGTAACGAACAACCCCCTCTTTGACTCTTTCACGATCGATTACGATCTCGACGAATCTACCGTCTTGATCTCTATTTTCCAGATGACGATCTCTATAGAGCACAAAGGATCACCTCAGGGTTACGGTATCATCCGCAAAATCAAGGAACATGTAATGGAGCTTCTAGAGAATGCGCACTCCAGTGCTCAGGTAAAAGTTGAATACTTTCTAGTTTGCCCTGGAGTCGAGCCCCGGTATTGGTGGACGATGCCCGTCGGCTGGAACGGGACCGCTGCCGACCTTCGAGGAAATGTCTTTTGTATCCGTATTCCAGTCGCGGTACGTCGTGTCCATTCGCTCCCAACTTTGCGACCTAGCTGAACCATGGTTAGGCCTAGATCCCCACTGGGTACCTGCCGCATGCCCTTCTCGGTCACTTTCCTCTCAACTCCAATTGCCTCGGCCCTTTCCTCTATGCCTATTACCTTTGATTTTGGTCATTTGCAACAACGGCATACTCTCTGTAATCTTATTGTACGATGATATGATAGGTTCTACATCCACATCGGAGATCATCGATCATCCCCAGTAAGAAGTCCGTTCACCGGGATCAACCAACATCAACCACGCGCACTTCCGCGCGATTCAGATTGACCGGTAGATTACCTTGGCCGATATCCTCCGATACATCGCTCTAACATTCTCCAAGACCTCTGTAATTCGACGCAAAAGCGATGCTCGACCACTGGTGCGAGTGCCAACCGTGTCACGGAAAGCTTGTCTCTAGGGCAACTTGGTATAGGCATAACCAGAAAAGAGTGCATCATGATCTTGGGACTGGCGCCAAGGGAAAAATGACGAGTATCGTCCAACTACAACGCGACAGAGAATTACGATACTACTGCGTCTTCAAGCTTCAAGCTTCACCCTTAACAGTTAGAATGGCGGATCATAATAATAGGTTAGATAGGTAATGCAGTGGTCAACAGGATTGTATGCGTTCGAGAACCTGCTCAATAGTTTCTTGCACCTCGAACTCCCTGAACGAAGCACCCAGAACGTCTGGAGGGAGCACGGAAACTGGGGTAGACGTTTCCTCTTCAGGCGGCGCACTATCTTCGAAGATGATAACTCGACCCTTGGGTGGTTTGGGTCCTTTCACTGGCCGGTAACCAATGTTAGGAGGTGTCGGTGGAGGTGTCGGAGTCTGATTGAATTTGAGGTAGTCGTTCGGAGTTGAGCCCGAGGCCGCAGGCGTGTTTTTAGAGGGAGCTGGATCTTCGGAATCACGAACCTGCGAAGTGGGTCAACGGGATCCCTGAGATGTATGTGAAACATTTCTTTCCTCATGAGATTTCATGAATTCATGGTTTGAATCGACCAGCGTTTCTTCCGAGTGATTACCATGTTCGTAAGAGCGTTTCTCGGGCTCCGGCTCGCCGTTGTGCTCGTAGAACCCTACTATCGCCTGCAGGAGTGAGACCAACTGGGGATCAGTAAACCGGGAATTCGCCGAGAGGAGACGTGGACCTTACATCATAGAGGCCAACGACAATACAACCTGCGGAAAAGGCAATAGCGGTAGCAAGGAGAAGCCTACCAGCCGTCATGGGGAGATACTAGCCGCAATGGAAAAGTGTAGAAGCGAACAGTGAGCGCTGATGTCGTGTATAAAACGTCCAGAACACGCGGAAACAAGCAGGCAGGTTCGGATAACTCGCGATGAGCAGGCACCAAGCTCAAGTGACCGTTTCATAATCCAGCCCACCAGTCGACGATCAGCCAACACGCATACACCGTGCGGGTGATATACGTTTTGGATGACGTAAGTGGTGTTTGGTTCCGAAGCCTTTGCCAAACAATTTTCCTTTTTCGGAACGATGCTGAATCTCATGTCGACCACGACCTGCGAACCGGTGAGCTTCTGCCTTTCAGTCTTTGTGCTGTCTTTGTCTTTACAATGGCTCTGGTCAGCATCATGACTGGTTCACAACCGTTCTCTCGAGTCTCCTCTGCTTCGGCCTCGTAGTATCGTACCTACCACAGGTGAGAACCGGACCTCGACCACACGACCTCACCCGGATCTAACGCGTTACCCTAGCATCTGCGGATTATCCTGGCCAAGAGCTCAGAGGGCTTTAGTCCGTGGTTTTTGTTGCTTGGAAGTACGTCCTGCGCGTCAGGAGTGCTCAACCTGTTCGTCAAGCAGTGGGATGTCGTGAAGTGCTGCAAGCACATCGTGCGTGGCACGTTCCATCGGCGCGACATCACTATCTAATCGGTTAACTTTCAGGGTGCTGGAGCTTGCCTGGAGTCGTCCCTCGGTATCATACAAACTTTCATCCAATGGTTCCTTTTCACAATCATGTATGCTGTCTCCGACTCCTGATGCTCGTTACCTCCTGACGCGCCGAGAACAGACTTGTGTTGTATATGGTTTACTACCCACAGAACCTCAAGTATGTTGAGGTTTACGCCCCTGGCGGGCGCGAGAGTGGACGTAACCCGCAACCGAAGGTTACCACAGCTAAGACAGACGATTGGAATCTATCGATCACACTTTCCTGGGTTGTCTTCATCCACATGTGAGCCCCATCCTGTTATGCAGTGTGAGGTACACATCTAAAACAACGTCAGTGTCTTTGTGGTTTTCGTCACCTTCTACCTTCTCGGAACCACCATACCCGATGAACCATCGACGCAATTGGAATTATGGGCTACGTTCCTCGGTGTATCGTCAGCTACTCTTGCAGCATTGCAATATGCGCCTCAGATCGTCCACACCTATCGTCTGAAGCTTGTGGGGGCACTGAGCATCCCAATGATGCTCATCCAGACCCCGGGAGCCATCTTCATGGTGCTGTCGATTGCTTTGAGGTACGCCAATGCCGCAGTCGATTCAGATATTTCGAATGGAATCTTACAAGTTTATGCAGACCTGGCACCAATTGGACAAGTTGGATACCTTATGCTGTCGCGGGCATCATGCAAGGCATGCTCCTCATCATGTGCATAATCTGGAAGCTACGTCAGATCAAGCTGCGCATCGATGACTTTGGGCACTCGCTTGACGCTGGATACGATATCATCGGAGGTGTCACCCTCTCCGGGGCGAACACGGAAACTGGGGCGTCACTCCCCTCCACTCCCACGGACTCTGATGCTGGTGAGAGGCTCTTAGAAACCTCCACTTCGCCGAGCGAAAGAACACCCCTTCTGCTAAACCCCGATGCGTCGCAGAGGAACTGGTGGCAAAGGGGTTAGGTGTTCTCCCCCTGGTTCCTCCGTGCTTATGTACTATATGATACGCATATCTCCTACCCTTAATCTGAGTTTGGATTACCTTTCTTGTGTCCCGTGCAAACGGCCTGTGTGAAATAGCCGTGTAATGGTGGACTTGTGTGAATGGATGATCATCCGTGTGAATTATTTTTTTGGACTGCGGCTCCCGCTCCGGTTCCGTCATCCCATCGACCTCCATGCACTCTGTTGTGCGGTACCTTCCCCCATTAACGCGGTGTAAACCGGTGCAGTACGTGTCAAAACGAGGACTTCACGCCCCTCGATGTGCTCCGAGGCTGAAGCCTTGGCCGGGGGTGACCTCACCGTTGAGGATTTCAAATGTGCCTCCGTTCGCCTGTCGGAGGTTGTTTCACGCTTCTTCCGGTGAGCCTCTTCTTGCCTCAGGAGCTACTCTGCGTCAACATCTGATGATTTTGCCTGAATCAGCGGCTCGACACGGGCATGTGACCCGGCCAAAGCCTGGAACAGGGTAGGCCCTCTTTTTTGAATGCTCTGCCTCGAGCCCATGCGGCCAATAACCATCACCTCGTTCACACAGAATCAAAGTTCATTTTAAGGATTCCAAAGGGGAATTGATCAAAACTATCGAAGGAAACGAAGGAGATGATATTCTTTCCCTTGCTCACGAGCACGACATTGACTTGGAAGGTGCTTGCGAAGGCTCCATCGCCTGCTCGACGTGTCATGTTATACTTTCACTGGAGCATTACGATTTGTTGGAGGAGCCTGGGGATGATGAAAACGACATGTTGGATATGGCGTTTGGGTTGACAGACACGAGTCGGCTGGGATGTCAGGTGATATTGGATAAGAAGCTGGATGGGATAGTGTGTACCCTGCCGGCTGCAACGAGGAACATGTTCGTAGACGGTGAGTTTGTGGTCCCACCTCGACGATCCCCATCGTGCGACCACTGATTAGCGATTGGTTAATCAAGGCAAAAAGCCAACACATCATTAATTTTCACCACAAATCCTCGTGGCGATCCAGTCCTCCGGTCATTCTGCAACGTACGCCGCAAAACTAGGGGTCTATTTATCACATGTACGGTACGAAGGAACTTAATACTACCCCTCTTCGCTCCAGACCATATTTTGAGCCTGTTCGTCCGTCACGACTTTGGTACGGGTGCTAGGCCTATTCATGCAGAACAACCGAGACCCGTCATCCTCCGCTCTGGTGCTTTAATGACCTAAAGGCCCGCTATTCGATACCTTGCTTTCGTCTTTGATTTAATTGAGGTCATCGTCACACGGAGCGACATGCTGGAACCCCACCGACTGCTGGAGATTTTTGAAGTTCAAGATTAATAAGTTCACTGGAGCTCCCATAGCGCACATATATGTCAGCGGTCAACGTCAGCTCTTCTCTCGTGCGAAACAGGTATTTTATAATCTTCCCAACCTCACCGCCGATTGTACCGAGCCACAATTCCGATATCGATCTGGAAAACCGTTCCGCAAACCAATGGTAGTAGGGTACCATAATCGACATCACCGGTGACTGGACATACGGGTGTGAAGTGGTATCCAAGTGGTGTCCGAGACGAAGGGGAGTTCGAGATCAGGGCAGTTGTCATCAACCTGGCAGGTCGTCACGCCGAATTACTATTGAAGGCCGTTTTCCGAGCCAACGCCCTTCCGTCGCACAGATGCACGCTGGCTCGCGAAAGCAACCATGCAGTAGCCTGGATGAGTGGTATAAGTAACTATAGCACGTGGCTGGGTAAGAGTGATCCGTTGCCGGAGTCAGCCGTCGACAGGTTTCTTGTGTCCATCTCGTCTCTTACTCGTCTTTCCTGGCTCCACTCGACCCAAGATGGCGCTGAGTAAGGAAGGGAAGCGGGCGGTCATCTTATACTTATGTATCTTCGTCGCGTTCATGCAGGCAGGCCTTTACGCCAGTCGACGATCCACATCATCGTCATCAACCTCTCGGGTAGACAAGCAATGGACGCTCCCTTCCCTTACTCTCTCACGAACCGTCCTCAATGAACACCCTGTCCCTCAGTTAATGGCAGACGCGGAAAAGAACTTTAAAAAGCTGTTATCACGCCAGAGCACGACGTTGAAGAAGGCGGTCGCAGAGTATAACCGCAGGTATGGAAGAAATCCGCCCAAGGGTTTCGATCAGTGGTGGGACTTTGCGCAAAAGCACAACGTGAAGATTGTCGATGACTATGATACTCTCTTTGAGGATCTAGCCCCCTTCTGGGATATGTCGGGGGAAGAGTTTCGGAGTCGCGTGGACGTGGTGTGTGCCAATGCCTCATCCTTCGCTTGCTTCTTTGGTTAACCTTACCGTGTAGGCTGGAGCACTGCCGAATATAAACATCGTCCAGATACGAAACGGCGAACCCGCCGTTGTTAATAAGCGCCCCGGTTTTGAAAAAGACGATGTCAGTGTACGAGCTCAGGGATTAACATGGATGATCAAGAAGTTTCAACACCTTGTGCGTATCCTCCGTCCCCCCCACCTCGCTTTACTTAATTCTCGCGATCAGCTCCCGGACATGGATTTCCCCGTGAACACTATGGCTGAAGGACGAGTGTTGGTTCCATGGGAGCACAAGAAGTACCCGAACCTAACCGTACAATACACTGCAGGTCCGTTTCGAGCCAATACCTCCTCCCTTTCAAACACTTTGTAAACCTTGACGGTAGAGACTGGCGTTCAGCCACCGAGCACACTATACACCCCAGATTGGCGAGGGAAAGGCAACGTGTGGGAGGCATACCGACGCACGTGTCCTCCCACAACACCTGCGCGCCGCCTTTTCAACTCGTTGAGAGCGCCATCGGTCAATCCCGGTCTCAGTCTCCTCCCAGGTTCATCCCGCCCAGGCGATCAGTTCAGCTTTGCCACCGAGCTTCACGGAAATTACTCTTTCTGTGACAACCCTTGGGCACATTACCTCCATGGTCACTTTTTCTCTGACTGGAGAACTCTCCCGGTTCTGTTCCCCATCTTCTCTCCCGCCAAGGCTCCTGGCTACAGCGACATACGGGTTCCGAACCACTACTACTACGGAACTTCGAGGCGGTATACCTATGGTTGGGACGAAGTAAATCTAGAACTCAAAACGATCGACCATATGGAGACCCCTTGGGAACGGAAAAGTAATAAAATCTTTTGGAGGGGTGCAACAACCGGTGGGGGCAGTTCCCCGCCCGGTTTCGCACCACAGTACCACCGACAAAGGTCCGTGAATTCAAATACTGCGACAATTCTGCGCTCACACTATTCTATCCGAATAGATTCGTCCGAATGACTAGCGCGAAAACCAAAAGCAAACGGAACATCGCCTTTGCCGACCCGCCGAGCTCTTCCAGGTATCATTCGGCAGAGGTCTCGATGGATGACCTCAACGAGGAGATTATGGATGTTGCTTTCGTCAAAGCAGTGGACCTTAATAATTACCCTGGAGGGTACGAAGGGTATGTCGCAGACCATAGATTCGACGACGGCGCATTGCTCGGCGATCACTGGAGACACAAGTATCTCATCGATCTAGACGGGATGAGTTACTCTGGACGGTTCTTTGCGTTCCTGGAGTCGGATAGCGCCGTAATCAAATCTTCCGTCTATCAGGAATTTTACTCTGATTGGCTGCAACCATGGTACGTCTGTTCTTCTCTCCCCTTGGTAATCCATTTTCATCTTTTGACGGGGGATACTACGACCACCAGGTTACATTACATACCCCTCTCAAACTCTTACCAGGAAATCTACAACATACACGCGTTCTTCTCTGGAGCTACGGAAGCTACATTACGGGCTGCCAATTCGACGATCCTGGAACTTCCTTTAGAGGATAGAAGACCAACTGACGGCGACAGGCGATTGCGGAGGATTGCGAGGGCCGGGAAACAGTGGAGAAGGACGATCGGGAGGAAAGAGGATATGGAAGGTGGGCTATCTCATTCCCTCATCCACCTGTCTCCTCTTGGCCAATTTGCTGACTGCCCGCAATTTCTTTGTCACCTTTACAGCTTATGTGTATCGACTTTGCCTCGAGTATGCAAGGCTCTGGGCGGATGATCGAGCGGCGATGACTTTCTCGCTTTAGGTCCTTGTGTCCCCCTCTCCTCTAATAAAGAAAACGGTCCCGACTCCTGAAAAGAGTGCGATGCGTTAGAGAGGCCTTCCTTCATAAATCTTGCTAATTATTCATGATGATATAGATATTCTACATACTGAACTTGGGCTTACTAGTGGCGTCTGTACACGATTGTATTCCGTAGGGAGATAAACAACCGTATACGTCTGAGAATTATCCAGGACACCGATTTCGCGTGGGGATGCCTGGCAGATGGTCAATGGCATCCCGCCAGCCAAGCCTTCGAACTTTTCCTTGCAGGCTAGAGATGAAGTGCCCAGGGAAAACAAGAGGTGGGAGTGGCCAATTGCTTACTAATTGGCGAGTATTGTGTCGTACATGTAGACCTCACGTCGGTTGTCTCGTGCGATCCAACTCGAATGTCCCTCTGACCAGAATATGTACAAGCTGAAATTCCGAACTAAACCGGTCGCATTGAATTTCTACATGTCGAAATCGACGAACACGGGGCGGTGGTCGCTGTGCATCATCCCGTCATCACTCATTCCCGCACCGACTTTGCATGCGGTGGATACCCTGTGTAAACAATATCAACCACCGGGAGAAAAGCCAAATGAGGCTCGTGTGGCCCCTTCCCAGGTACATTGAAAATGCACGTACCATCTGCGGTTACTTCCTCCCAAGACAAAGTCGATCCTCCCCCAATCCTTTGTCACTGTCGAGGACCACCCAGTGAAAGTGGAAAAATTGGCTGAAACTTTGAACCTAGGTGTCTCCGCTCGAGTGTCCAAGAAGTTGAAACCGGGAAGCTCGTCTCCTTTGGGAGTGTACGTTTCGATGAAATTCCTGTCCACTTGTACCGGAGGTGCTTTCCCCGTGATGATCCAATAAGCCCCAGAGTCTCTTCCGGTTGGAAGGCTGTTGAAGTCCCCCGTGAGCAGGACGGGACCGCCGGATGTCGCCGCTTCGTATCTACCCCGGATGAGGAGCAGAGATGCACCGTATTTACGCTGATCGTCTGAGAAGTGGTCTAGGTGAGTGTTGAGGACGGTTAGTTGCTTCTGGGAACCGTGGGTAAGGAACCGGGCGACGGTGCAGATTCGTTTGCATCCTGCTCCTGGATAGACGGAGACTTGGAAGGGGGTTGGCCTGTGCAGCTTGTGAATCAGAGATTAAAAATGCGTGGGGAAGAACTCACGAGAGCCAGAAAGTGTCATCAGTGATCAACTTGAAAACAGATCTACAAACCCACGGGAATCAGGTTTAAACCAGGGTCCGGGATACCAAGGGGACGGACCTTTTGTAGAAGATGGGGCTGAACTCTCCTCCCGAACCACCGTCGTCTCGGCCGACACCGACCTGTTTTGTTCTCAGATCTTTCAAGGATGGGCTGCCGGTGAACTCCTTACCCAAGCCCAGTCATCTCCGAGGAGCTCTGCCAAATCGTCCACCTGTCGACGGAGAGCCTCTTGGAAGCCTGAGACGATGAAGCGTTACGAGGGAAGTTGCGTGATTCCAACAGATAAACGAGTCAATCGGCGAGCACCTGCCAGGACGACACCTTCGCTAAGAAGGTCCTGAGCGATCCTTATCCTTCGAGAGCTCCAAGGTTGCTCCCCCCCCGCTAAACCGAGGTACAGAGGCTCCTGGGTTGGGTCCTGCAGTGTCGCGAGTGATTGTTTGACAGTGATGCCATCTGGCTTGGGATCGTAGCGGAGGTTATAGGATACCAGCCTGAAGGAAAGAGTTCTAGAGAAGAGGTGGCACGGAACAGAAGGGAAGTTGAGTAGATATCGGAAATGTGGAGAAAAGCACGTACGTATCTGAGACCATGGTTTGATGATCGATGATCGAGGATGCTGAGTGTAGCACTTTATATGACCCACATCACCCACGTGCGAGTGACTGATAATATCGTCTCTGGAGGTCCTCCCTGGTCTTCCAAACGTTTTTGGTCCAAATGGCTGGTAATGGCTGGTAATTTTCAAGGCGCTTGGCTGAATACATTCGGGTAGCTTCCCGGTGATATTGGTCAGCGTTCGAACCGTTTCTGCGAGCCGTCCTATCTTGTGTCCGAACGGTTGACGGCCGACCGATATAGCTCCGCAGCGGCTCATTCTCGAGGATCTGCGTGGACACACGGCTTCTGTTAGGCGGGGAAAGTGAGTTAAGCCTACCACCTCGACCGGTTGCGGATTCGAGGCCTGTCTGTAAGCAACGGCCATCGATCACTTTCCCACCCACAAATGGAGGCCCCTGACCGACCAAACTCCCATGTCGGCGAAGAATGTATATGTACTGGGTGCCCTCAGGGTCACGCGGTTTGTGTATTACGACCACCCCTCCGCCCGTCGGCATGATGTCGCTACACAGTTCTGACCGACTGCGCGAGGTCTACACTCCCACACGGCCCCGTTGCCCTGCAATTACGCGTAAGATCGGCACTCGGCGAGAGTCGGTCAGTACTAGATGCCAACATACTTGAATGCCGACGAAAACATCGAGCATTCATTCAACCCAACCCAACGGCAATGTCTACTAACCCAACGCTCAGGGTCGCTGTCTATCTATTCCCCGACCTTACTCCTCTGGGTTTCTTTGGGCCGGTGCAAGTCTTTGGACTGCTCGCGTCAAAGAGCATCAAGGCCCACGCGGAGTTATACCCCGCTCTACCTTCGGTGCAACTTACTTTTCCCACAATCGAGAGCCCGTCGTCGGAGATGCGGGCCCAGGACATACCCTCGAAAACTTTGAGCAATACGACTTAATTCTCGTTCCCGGAGGTGAGCCTTGACTTTTCAGGTTGCTCGATTCTCTAATCTTGATCTTATCTGGGTTCGCTTTTTTTTTCTGAAAGGCATACGCGCTGCGCCAGACAAGGTCGACCCATCACTCGTCGAATTCCTCAAGAACCAAGCACCTGGTGCAAAATAGGCTTCGACCGTATGCAGCGGAGCTTGGATCCTTGCTGGTACTGTGTTTTTGAATGGAAAGAAGGCGACAACTAACAAGTCGCTGTGCAGAACGATCGTGGTATGCTTGAACTTAGACAGGATAATAACCGA
>Ga0307514_10004654_pt1 | contig 12569 bp, 20 predicted proteins | sample 16_EM_MG_FD_203088 | JGI IMG/M metagenome (GOLD analysis project Ga0307514, IMG submission 203088) | Populus trichocarpa ectomycorrhiza microbial communities from riparian zone in the Pacific Northwest, United States - 16_EM | ecosystem: Host-associated > Plants > Roots > Unclassified | place...
TATGCATCGGTTTAACCACTGCTTGCTGAGCATCGCCAGGAAAGCTGACAGGAGTGAAGCGGAGAGACTGGCCAAAAGGATCGCCTGGACCTCGACTGTTGATCGTGAAGGACCAGCCCACTGTGGAATGGTGGGAACTTTACCGCCGAAGGTGGATTATGACGCGGAGGAGGGCATTCGTCTCTTCGTTCGGGTCGGGCTGGAATTCGGAATGGACCAAGATAATGAATGCAGAGGTCACGGCGGAAAAGAGGCCAGCCTGTCGTCCAACTTAGCGGGCACGCGTCCGTGCGATACGCAAGACTCACAAATATCAAGGTGGTGTTCAGATCTTCGTCATACTTCTTCATAAACACCTTATTGTACTCCTCGGCCTCCTTTTGGTAGAGTTTGTAAAAATTTCTGCGGAGATGCTCCTGTTTTGACACTGGATCCTCTTTCTTTCTACACGAGTGTTCGAGCAATCAATGCGACTGAGACGAAGTAATGCATACCCGTCCGTCGGTTGTCCCACCGGTTCCTCACTTGCATCCGCCTTCGGATTTCCTCGAGGGTCGCGTATATCACTTGGTGCATCTCCCAAACTTTCGGGTCTCCTGAACATGATATCAGTACTCACTTGGATGGTCGGCTCACAATAGAAGGTACCACCTGAAGTTCTTCCCCGTGCACGTGGATGAGTCTTCATCGATATTGTTTGTTCCACCTTCCCGACTGCGATTTCAGCCATGAGTCGGCTAGCCTATGCTGTCAAGGACGCCAGAGAACTCACGGAGCAACTGCGATACCGCCCAGATCTACAACAGTGGAGGTGGGGAACATCGCGTTGGTTCACTGGGGATGCAAAATGGGGGAAATAACTCGAGGCAGTTCTGCTGACTACGATGTAGATGCATTCATTCTCTGATATCATGCTTCGAGCATCCGACCACATGGCCTGAATCAATTGCGCTCACCGCCGCAGAGAAGAAGACACCCAGCCTGTCTCACTAGTCGGTCCGACGGACAGATGGTAAGCAAATTGGAAGCGACTGTTGTATCATCGGTGTAAAGGAAGAGCAGGAGCAACCCAGACCATTTGGTGGCCATCACACCCAGAAAATTGTGATGCCGGTCGGGCATTACCTCCGGTTACAACCCGTTCCCACGATTGGAACCGGGTTGCAATTCGGGCCGCCGGCCTTACAGTACCTGGGCCTGGTATTATAAAAGCGGGCCCAGTATTATCAACCCGGTTCCAGTACTACAATAGGATTGTAATAGGACGGCGGGATAATAAATGCAACATCATAAATAACAACCAAATGTGATGATATCAAAGGGGATACACGAAATGGTCCGAAAAAAAACAGACAGATGCGGATGGCCGCAGGCACACCCCACAGGTCTGGGAAAGAGGTCCAGAATGCAAGGAAAACGACAACGGAGACGACGCGATGAGGTAGTGACGAGGAACGGCAGCAGCCATCACACACTATGGCTTTCGTACCAGATATTCTATTTGATCCATTCGATGTGTTTGCCGAAAGGACTCTCTTTGTATTCAAATCACCTAACCATTTTCTGGCGGCAGCAAGATCCATGTCAAGGTAAAAACGCGCGGTGAACAGTGGGTGGTAATCGGGATGGTTTCTTTCAACCCACGACGACACCGGATCGTTCGATCGACCCCGACGTGGCGTCTCGTGGCGTGAGGCCCTTCTCTGGAACCCCACTCCTGACCGTTTCCCTTCGTGAATCCGAACAGCCCACGGGACGCCAGTCGTTGCGCGAAACGAGGATCGCTGTATGCTCCCAGCCTCTGAACTCGGGGATGAATTCCAGCCTTTAATCCACCAGAAACAACGGATGCCCGACCCCGCGACCGCGGGTTTCAAAGGTTAGGAGTCTAAGATGAGTCTGACGCGTTACGTATGGTCTAATCATCCATCCAGAAAATCCCTTCCCAGGGCCAGACGCTGTGTCTCTCGGACCGACATATCCTTCGGAACTTGATGTCAAGGCTTCGGATGAAGCGGCCATCCAGGAGTATTCAAAGTTCACAGCAAGACCACAAGGGGTACTTCCCGACGTCGACTTTCAGTGTTTTCGTCTTCGACCCTCAGGCAGGATATGAAAATCAACTCCACGCTCCTCCGCTCTCTACGATAACAATATCCAGACCCGTCACAACAGAACCCCTTGCGCGCTTGGCGAAACTCACGAGTGAGGCGCTGTCTGGTCGTCAGTCTCTCAAATGGTCTATGAATCGAAGGAACTCGACGTTTCCGCTGCCCCCGTGGTTTCTAGATCCATCGTCCCGCCGTTCACCACTTCGGAATGGAATTTCACATCCTGAGATGGTCCACTTATACGAGCAGTGCAACCCCCCTCCCCAGATGTTACCCGTTTTCCGCATTGTTGATCAATAAATCTGATTGCCATTTCACCTACGATCCGCCCGACTGAGCGTTTGAGCTCACCCTTCCTCCATCCAGGGTTTAGACTCAACTCGACAGCATGCGATGGTACGCGGGAACGCCGACAGGGTACCTGAAGCGATAGTACGCGAGCCGGATACCATGGGGTACTTCCGCATTACTGACCAGCGATTCCACTATACTGATACACTATATCGCCTCAACCTGCGCCACCGTTTCGGAGTGATACAACCCCCCGGATGGGATGGAAGGACGCCCTTACCCCGTGCTATGTGCTGTTTTTTTTCCTCTCGGAGCCTTGAATTCGTGTGTTTGCACGTTGTTTGTCAACATGGACACCCCATGCGAGCACTCCAATGGTCGGTCATGTTCTGTAGTAGACGCCGGAATCAAACAGCATGGTGCACGTATGATTGCGGGTACAAGAAATGACAGCGAGCTTGTTTAACGTCGCGACAGTTCTTGAACCAAAGCACTCGTTTCGAAGCGCTTTACACTCCCAAAGCCGTTTGAACTTCGATGGTGGCAGTGATACCGTCGGCACGATAAGTGTAGGGGATGGTGGTGTACTCTTCGCTGGAGCCGTCGCTGAACAACAGCATCTTGTCGTCGAGGGTGCACTTTGGCCAAGTGACGTTGGGAAACGGGCTCGTGGCGGTGTAGCCACTCGGGTGGTTGAGGTTGCGATGGTTGATGAAGTTGACCGGTATGGTCCCCATGGGCGACCAAAATCAGGGAGGGAAAGTGCGCATACCGAAAGCGTCTGTGCCGACGTGGTCACCAGTGAAACCGTACATCTCAGCAAGATCACCGCCGTGTTGAAGGGAGCCAAGGGTACTGCGTAAGGTAGACGCTACTGTAATACCATCGCCCGTAGGGTGAGTGGGTAAGAAAGGTCGAAATCGTTTAATCGTCATGGTGCTGAAGAAAAGGTGGGAGAACAACCCCATGTATATTACAAGAACATCAATGCAAACGCGGCTGTTCAAGCTCCTGAAGGTTCCGCCCGAGCTTCTGAATTTGTCGACGAATTGTGACTATGTGCGAACACAAGGATACTGTCACAGGGCACCTCCGAGAGCTCGAATGTTTCCAACTTGCTCCCATTTGATCGGCTTGCTTCACGCATCCCGATCATGAGTCTGCAACTAAGGATGGAGTGGAGTGCAATCTCGATGCTGTGTGAAAAGAACGGGGGGGGGTCAGGCGAAGGTTTGGTGAGAAATGATATGCAAACGTTGTTCCGATACCAGTGAACCGAAGCTGAACAAATCACATGGTCAGATGTGTCTCGGAAGACAGGATTTCGAGGGTCGCGTACCGGCATAAGCACGGTGATGAGGACGTTGGCGAGCGTCACACAAAAAATGTACAAGTAAAAGCGGATGCCTGGGCAGAAACCAAGAAAGTAAATTAATGACCAACCAGCCTTCAACGGTGCCGCTCACCGTCCCTGTAAATTACGTGCATGAGATTCGATTTGCGTACACGGTCTGTTCAGCCCAATGAGCAATCATCCCCGGCGCGGACACATCGAGGAGGCGCTGACGGGTGTTCACTGCACTGATTATCATCAAAACAAGATCGACTGTGCAGTTCCGGCATCGATTAACGAGAGCCCTTGAGATTGAGTGATCCTTAGCGTACCTGCTTCCTCAACCGTGAGTACCACCCAGTGCAAATACATGAGTCTCGTGCCGCTGTCGTAGTAGCATCCCAGCAAGATCTCCGGATATGGATTCTGTCTGGCTAGGGGGTAGGGTTTAGCACTCGCAGGCGCAGGCGTAGAGTGGGGAAAGAACAAAGAATCAACGCAATACCCACAATGAACTGCCGCGAGCCACTTCTGGGTGATTATCCCCACGGCGGTTTGACAGAGTATAAAGAGCAAAGCGAGGCCAATTCCAACTCGCTTATCTCTCTTCCAAACCGCATACGTTCTGACGATAAGAACGACTGCCATCACAGACAATTTGAATTTAGTGGCACGGCCGGCGGCTACACTCATCGTACGTACCTTCCGCAAAGGCCAACCCTATAAATCCGAGCCCTGTGAAAACAAAAGTCGGGTGATCAGGAAAACAGGCAGAACACAGGAACAGCCGCAACAAAGTGGAACGGCACACACGCACAGCCAATGGCATGGAAGATCCTATTGCATGACTCTGGAGTGTGATTTGAGGCAAATACGTCTAACGGATAGGCAGGGAGTTAGCAAAGGCCAATCAACTGAACCATTGAGTGTGGGTACGCGATTGAAGAGGGCGGATGTCGCAAATGGGGGTAGTTCCACCAACCAGTGAGGGATTAACTCACTCCAAAGTCCCATGGCGGTGGCAGCGAATGGTATGAACCGGGTGAGGAGATAGAGCACCTTGGACCAGTTCCACGAAGCACGCCAAATGTACTCCACTTCCTGGGGCAAGGTCAACAGCCAATCGTAGAGCTTTTTGCGGCATAGTTATCACCAAATGCAGTGGAATTCGAGATATGCCCACTCACCTGGAGCGTTATGGTCGAAGCTGCATCAAGCTCATATCAGACAATCGGATGTCAAGGGAACTTTAAGAGACTCCTGACCGAACGCTGCCTGACAGTGACCTTTTCAGAATTCTAAGGGTCGTAAAGAAAAGAGGGGAACGTACCTCAATAACGTGCTTACCGGAGACAACTCGTGGCAACAACTTGGCGAGTTTACCGATATCAAGCCCCATGTCTGTCAGCGCAAAGGATGAGTAAGTGGCAACGAGGGAAGGGAAAGGGGGGAAGTAGGAGGTTGGGAGCTTTCAGGCAGGTTTTATGTATGAAAGATTCTGCGTTCACATAGTGGTGTCTCTGATCAGGAGGGGGAACCCAGGAACATCGCTGGACACCCAAGGTTGGTGCTGATCACAATACAACACGATAAAGCTCAAACGCAGTGTTAAAAACGCGCGCGCTGATTTTGAACGTTTGAGCCACCAATCGACGACGAGCGGTGATCGTCACTGTCCAACATGATTTCTCTCAGACCACCACGGCACCGGATCGTTCAATCGCCCCGACGTGGGGTGAGCCCTTCTCTGGAAGCCCGCTCTTGGCCGATTCCCTTCGTGAATCCGAACGGCCTACAGAACGCCAGCACTTTGTACACAACGAGGATCACTTGTTTGTCCCAGCTTCGAGTCAGAGGCGCCTTCCCCCTATTTGAGATGAGTCTGACAGTATGCTCCTACTCCTTCCAGCTATTTGCATGTCGATAGCTCGTTTTCGAAAAAACGCGCTCAGGTTTTTTTGTTCGGACGGAGCTTAAGGCTCTCGGCACGTCCCGTGGTTTGACTCGTTGGTCACACCCCCTTAGATCCATAGTTTTCCTCTTCTTCATCTCTCCCGCGCGCCCAAATAATTCCATGAGACTTGGTTATCGACGACACATCCCTGTTTCTCTCAAGGAACAGATGGTTGTGATGCATGGAGTGCACCGATTGCCGAAGCACAAGGTCGCTGCATTTATGGGAGTCCATCCATCCACCGTACGGCGTGCGCTCAAGAACGCGTATAATACTGGTTCTGTTATAAAAGAACCCCTACAGAATGGGGGCCGACGAATGTTAAATGGTGTAGATTGCGCCGTGTGTAATCCACCCTGTCACTGCCATCTGTTTGACTGAGACTTAACTCGCAGTACCTTGAGTCGCTCATCGAAAGAACCCCCGACTTATATCTTCGCGAGCTCAAGGCTGATTTGGAAGAAAACCGGGGTGTTTCAGTTGATGTCAGCACCATCTATCGGACACTCCACCGGCGGGGCTTCGCACTCAAGAAGAACAGCTTTGTCGCAAGTGAGCGCGTCGAGGAGAACCGCATCAAGTACCAGATTGAAGTCGCCGAAAATTATCACCCCGAGCAGCTGGTCTTTGTGGATGAATCTGCAGTCAATCGGCTGACAACCAGACGATCCAGGGGGTGGGCCCCAATCGGGTGTCGTTCTCGCAGGCGGGATTTTTTCATTCGTGGAACACGGTATATCCTTGCTTTTGTAGTAGTTCATTTACTTGACCGCTTACCAAATTACAGCTACTCGATACTCCCCGCCCTCTCTCTTGAGGGAATCCTACATCTCGCTGTCGAGGACCACCCTTATACCGCAGAAGAGTTCAATAGTTTCATTGATGGACTTCTCGACAACATGAATCAATTCCCCGGCCCCAACTCGGTCATCGTCATGGACAACGCCAGTATCCATAAGTCATGGGAACTTCGTGATATGATTGAAAGAAGGTATGAAGTATGTTGTCAACCCGAACTCCGGCATTTACTGCAACGTAGGGGCATGAAACTCCTATTTCTCCCAACGTACTCTCCAGACTTCAACCCCATCGAAGAAGCCTTTTCTTGCATCAAGGCGTGGATCCGCAGCAATCGCGATTACGTTCGCTCAGAGTCTGTACCCGATGACCTCGATGCTCGGATTCACCCTTACTTCATGATTTGGGATGCGGTTTTCGAAGCGGTAACACCCGCAAAGACCGAAGGGTGGTTCAAGGACAGCGGTTATTTGTGACCATACAAATACATTTATATTGAAAACTGCTTCTCGTCCCCACGTACATTAAGTTTGTAACTTCTTCTCGCCCCCACGTACATTAGATGTGTTACTTCTCCGACGTCCCCACGTACATCAATTGTATGACTTCTTCGACCCCACGTACAATAATCACAGGTGCATATCAAACCGTCGCGTGTGCTCGTGTTGAACTTACCCTCACGAGGGTGTTTCGAAACTAATCTGCCTCGGGTTTGTGGTCGGTGCCGTCCTCGTTCTTGATGACGTGCTTGGATTTCGCAGCCCTCCGGGTCATCCGCGCAGCACGGTCAATGATTTCCTCCACAATCCCAACCGGGACCTGGAGGCTCTCGAGGGCTGCACGGGTAGTGGGTGTATCTGCAAGTTGATGCACATATCCAAATCCAGCAGCAAGCAGCCGTTCCTCATACTGAGCAAAGCCAAGAGCTGACATGGATTCATCCAATTCGGCAAGTAACTCGCTGATTGTGGGATAGGCGGTATCGAGGTCATCGGCTTCATCGGTGAGGTCTATGACGGGTGCGATGGTGGATGCTGATTGGGTTGGTGGGGTGTTGGCGGGGCTGGGCTCGATCGCCACAGTGGAGGAAGGCTGGGAAGCCGTGATCGACAACTGGGGTGGCGAAATCGAATTCGGAAAATGAACGTGGATCGATGGTGTGTTTGTCTGGGTGGCACTGCATTGGGAAGAGGGGAACCGCTGCCGCTTTCGAACGTGATCGAAAGCAGAACTATTTGGAGGTCGCACATATGTCGCCTGACCAGTTGCCTAGAGTTATAATTAGTATTTCCCCAATGTAGAGTTGCCACGCATGCCATACAATCATCCGAGCCCAGAGGGTGATTTGATATATATTGAGTTCGTCGTGTTCTGCTGTTGCTGGGTCCACTCGGCATGGACGACCTCCATGCAGTCTGCAACGGAGCCTTGAGAGCAACTCCCTGTATTCGCGTGTGAAATCCAAAGTCGTTGACGGGCGGGGACGGGATTCTTCATCGCCGGCTGGTTCACCATCCCGCTTCCGCTTGGACACTGGGGTATGAGTCGCAGGACGCTGTGCAGAAAAGCCATAAGAATTGTGCAACTCCCCACACCATGAGATCAAGACGCACCAAGTTGTAGAGCGAAAGGACTGGATTGCGGGATCGTGCAGCGAGAACCCTGCGGACCATTTCTTGCATCATCGCCTGGTACTCGGACTCATTACTGAGTTGACGGGGGGCATCCTTCATGCGATCAGTATGGAACTTGTATCCAATTGATGCACCATCTGGGTTAAGATCCATTTGCGCGCACATCCGTGAATAAAAGTCCGCAAATATGAGATCAGAAGGAATGCGAAGTTCCCTGCGTGTGACAAGGCCACCGACGATCGTAGAGTTCAAAGGGACTGAAACGGTGATGACCTGGGAGGTGTCTTTGCTCGCTTGCATAGCTGGTCGGTACAGTGTGAGTCAACACCTCGAAAAACAATGTTACTGTCTGCCCATACCTTGAGAAGGAACAACAGACTTGGCCGTACTGGGGTAATCAGTGCGCGAGTTAGATTGGGTCGAAGGAAATGCCGCAAACGGCAAGGATGGAAACACTGAAGGCCAGAGTGGCAAGCGATGACCAGATTGCAAAGACGCAGAAGATGACGGGGGTTCAGGCTGCGAAGAAACAGAAGGGCCCGATCTGGACTGTGGAGACATGGAAGGTAATGGGGATCCAGAACCCGGAGATGTGGAAGACGACGGAGACCCAGACTGGCTGGGAGAAGGGGATCGACTCGGGCTAGGGCTATCGTGCTGGTTGTTCAATGGCATCCCAGGGTAGTTGGGGTGATTCCCTCCAACATCTCCAACCCACCACGCCCATCGGGGGTAACGGCGAAGGTACTCCTTCCACAAGTCAGGAGGAATGTGCGGGGGTTGTTTTTTGCCCATGTTGCGCGGCGAAAGGGACAACGTCTCTGTCAACCCTTTATATTCTGGCCCATGCACCTTTCCGAGCCCCTTGCCCTGCAAAACGGAGACCTCGAAGGCACCGATGGCCATCCTGCCGCCAGGGAAAACATCAAATAAAAAAGTTCCGTGACTGAGAAGACGCACAAGTTCCATCCGGCGGAGAAGCAGACACACCGTCTCTCTGAACTTTGCAGTCCATCTGTGAAGGACCTGTTGCACAACTGCATGAGTGGCGTGGCTTGTGTCGATAGGCAAATGGGTCTACCACGCCCCGTACATCATGCTTTTGAACAAAGTGTCGTCGTAACTCATTCGGCCTTAAGGTTTGAATTGCAAATGGTATTACAAATTACTCGTCCCGGTAGTGCCGAGTTCCGCCCGAACACAAAAAAACCTGTCCGCGTTTTTTTGAAAACGAGCTATCGACATGCAAACAGCTGTCATACTACAGATCTACGCTTACGCGTTAGGTTCGATCTATTCGTCCATCCAGATAATCGCTTCCCAGGGCCAGGCACCGTGTCTCTCGGACCGACACACCCTTCGGGACTTGATATCAAGGCTTCAGATGAAGCGGCGTTCAGGAGTATTCAAAGTTCACAGCAAGACCACGAGGAGTACTTCCCGTTTTGGAATCTTGAAGGTCGAGTTTCAGTGTTTTCATCTTCGGCCCTCAGGCAGGATATAAAAATCAGCTCCGCTCCCCACGACAACAATGTTCCGACCCGCGATAAAAAAATGCCTTGCACGCTTTACGGAACTCATGAGTGAGCCGCTATCTAGTCGACAGTCTTGCGAATGATCTATGAATGGAAGGAACTCGGTGTCAGCACGAAAACCTCTGTATGGGAGTCGTTGCTGAACGCGACGAAATGTTGTTGAATAGGAGCCACCCTCTGATGCACCTGCGTAGTATGTGTGTACCGTCGGTATCTAACATTATTGACTATACAGGGAGACGAACGACCGGCCGACGCTGTGAACAAATAACCAATCCTCAAAAATCGATGGAAACGCTTTACATGAACCCACCTTGGCGCACCGCAATCACTCCCCCATATTTTAAGCTTCGAGCATGACAATCATCAGCCCAGTCCTGACCCGAACGAGGAGGGATACGCATTCCGTCCCCCGACTTCTTTCGTTGTCCCTGCTGCGTCAGCGGTAGGCCCACCCAATCAACTGTTCCACATCACTAACCGGCTTGATTTACAGTGCTGCAAGATCGCACATCCCAGTACCGAAGAGATGGTGCCTTCCAGCGAGGTTGGATACCGTCCTATCTAAGTATGACGATCTGTATGGACTGATTGACTGATGTCGATTCTTGCGATCCTGTCTCCGTTCGTAACGAAATTCAAGCTCACCAGGGCAATGTAACCCCTCCCCGTCATCTACCAAATCCGACATTTCTGCTACCCCCATGGTTTCTGGATCCATTGTCACTGTCTAGTCCCCGCCGCCTACCAATTCGGAATGGAGCTTCACATTTTCTCCACCCTGAGAGTTCCACTTCAACGAACAGTGCTTCTCAGATGTTGCCCGTTTCCCGTATTATTGATCAATAAATCCATTTTCCACTCCACCTACGACTCGTCCGCCCGACTGAGTGTTTGAGTTTGATGCCGATCGCCCCCTCACCCTTCCTTCATCCAGGGTTCAGACTCAACTCGACGGCATGCGATGGTACGTGACGGTACGCGAGAACGCCGACAGGGTACCCGAGATGATATTATACTTTTGCGTTACTGACCAGCGATCCCACTGCACTGACACACCATCGCCTCAATCTGTGCCACCGTTTCGGAGTGATGAAATCCCCCGAATGGGATGGAAGGAAGCCCTTAGGCCTTACCCTGTGCTGTTTGTTTCTTCTTCTGGGAGCCTTAAATTCGTGTTTACATGTTGCTTGTCAACATGGACATCTTTAAATCCGGTTGACACCCCATGCGAGCACTCCAACGGTCGGTCATGTTCTGTAGTAGACGCCAGAATCAAAGATTATGGTGCACGTGTGATTGCGAGTACGAGGTGACAGCGAGCTTATTTAACCTCGCGAAAGTTCTTGAACCAAAGCACCCCGAAAAAGATTAGATCCCCAAAGCTGTTTGAACCTCAATGATGGCAGCAATACTATCGGCACGGTACGTGTCGGGGAGGGTGGTGTACTCCTCGCTGGAGTTGTCGCTGAACAACAACATCTTCTTGTCGTCGAGGGTGTATTTCGGCCAAGTGATGTTGGACAACGGGCTGATGGCGGTGGAGCCACTCGGGTGGTTGGGGTCACGATGGTTTACGAAGTTGACTGATGCAGTCCTCATGAGCGACCAAGATTAGGCATGGATAACGTACATACCGAGAGCGTCTGTACCGACGTGGTCACCAATGAAACCGTACATCTCAGGAATGTCACCGCCATGGAAGGAGCCAAGGTAGAGGAGGTCCTTCCTGCGTTTCCATACTAGATGTGACAGGTTTCGAATGTCAGTTTATCCCTACCCTGAAATTGCAAGAGTTCAAATGTGGGAATACGAACAGTATGACCAAACGTTCTGGGTGGCTGCATACTTGGAGAATGAAGCACGATGGCAAGATTGGAAGAAGCTGTCGGCTAGAATGGCGGCAAGACGCTTGAACTCGGGACTGTGGAGATGAGGTCAAACACAAGTGGCGTGTCCGACATCGTCGTACTCACGTCAAAGCATTGAGGTCCCCGGTACCGAATGGAGAACCCTGCGAGAACTCAGAGTCAGGACATGGTGTGAATAGGTTCGGAAAGGCGCTCTACTGCTGCAGGATCCTCAGAATACTTGTCAGCGATCGAGTCGACCTGAGCGTCGGTGATTCCAAGGTAGAGGTGTTCCTTCATGTAAGCCTTTACATCGGCATCGGTGCTTGAGAAAAGAAGGTTAAATCCGGGCGCACAAGTGTTTATTCTTTGAGGGGACCCACGTAATCGATTGGCTAAACAAAGAGAAGAGGCTAGAAACACGAAAACGAAATTGAGCGTCTTCAACGTGGGAGAGCGGGAATCGAACTGACGTTCCTTCGTCGTCGACCTGACCTCCAATGATAGGGACCCTAGCATAGCACCCATCACGAACGTATTCCATCAACGACTTCTTGACAAGGCCCCCGTCGATGCTGATACTCCAGGTCAAAACCAGTCCGCTGGGAGAGAACAACGCGGGAGTAGTGTTGACGGCATCTGTGAGAGTAGCATATGGAGCAGCACGGAGACATTCCAGAGTGTCCGGAGCCGAAGCGCATCCTGTGTACTGCACCAAGTGGTCGTAGATGGCTTGGTATTCCCGGCTGTCGGTCTTGTAGACAGGCCATGTGTAGCCCGATTGCTGGGATGGCGAATGGAGTTGTTAGCGATGGTAAAATAGGTTTGGGGATTACAAATGCGTACGATGATCGCAGCCCTGAATGGGGGTTTTTCAGGAGTCGTGGCGAGGTGGGCGGTGATGGAGATGCCCCCTGCGCTTTGGCCCCAGCTAAACGATAGGCGCAAAGTGAGCGATTTCGGGTGATAATCCGCGAACAAAAAATAACTCACAGAGTGACCTTTTTCGGATCACCACCGAACTTGGAGATGTGGGTCTGAACCCAGGCCAGGAAGAACTTTT
>Ga0307514_10004655_pt1 | contig 12565 bp, 15 predicted proteins | sample 16_EM_MG_FD_203088 | JGI IMG/M metagenome (GOLD analysis project Ga0307514, IMG submission 203088) | Populus trichocarpa ectomycorrhiza microbial communities from riparian zone in the Pacific Northwest, United States - 16_EM | ecosystem: Host-associated > Plants > Roots > Unclassified | place...
TGCACCAACGCGCTGGCGAACACACGAGAGAACTCCGGTCCGAATCTTCGAGAGAAGAACGCGTCGACGGATTCGTCTTCCACGTTTGGTCGGTTGTAAGCTGTCCAAAAGTCGTGTTGGAGGCCATCGAATATCTTCCCACTGACCGGAGACGTTATGAACGATAATAGCGAGGATGGATTAGGTAGCGGGCTGAGTCCGCCTGAGGAGCCGTCGATGCGCAGGAAACGTGTCTGGGCTGCTGGCTCGGAGTTGGCTACGATCAAGAGTTCTTTCTCCAATCCGAGGAGGTGAATCTACCGCGCATCTTTTTTAGTTGCGGTACGCAAATGCAACAGGTGATGTACACTCACGAGCTCCAAGGCGGGTTTCGAAGAAGACCTTAAAGTGCGAGGGCCTTTCTCTAACAATACCGTGCCAGCCCCCACATCGACCCGGTGGGAACTAAGCCATCCACCGAGATGGTTCGAACCCTCTATCAAAGTGACCCTTGTCGTGGGGAACTTTCGCGCGAGGTGGTAAGTGGCGGAGAGTCCTGTTATCCCTCCTCCGAGGACGACTATATGCGGTTCTTCCCGCCTACAGAACAGAACCGTTGGACCTCTGATCAGCGTTCACGCAGACGAAAAGATCCTCACGTACGTTTGTCGGTTCGTTGACGTTGCTACATTCCTCTGAGAACGAACGACGGAGGGACAACCTCTGGAAACGTGGGAGAGTCGGATCGAGTTGGTCGACCGTAAACGTGAGAGTGAATTCATGAGTTCCCTTGAATTCAACCGGGGTAACAGCGGCGAAAAAAAAAATACTCGGACGATTGGCGGTCAAGCTATTTGGGTGCCCAGTGGGTCAGGCTTAGAGGCGGCCCAGAGACATTTCTTTTGTTTAGTGCTGGTAGCCTCAGGATAAGGATTAGTGTGGAACGTGACGACCTTGCTTTCAGTTTGAAGCCGATTATGTATTGTGGGTGTTCCAGTCTATTCAAATCCTTATTGTCTCCAATTCATCACTGAGTACCAAAGTCTGAAACAACCTCGCCAGTAGTACCCGTTGTTGGTGATAGCGTCTTCTCATCTGCGACCTTGGGAGTTCCGCCGGTTCGACGTGGTACTCACGCAACGTCAAATACAGCATCTGCATTATTGGCATTGTTCGGGAATACCATGCTGGAGGTTTGTTCCTCCGGTAGTGGAGGGTCGCCCCTTTGAGGATCACAATAACGCTCGCGTAACCTGCGTGGTTAAGAAGACACTGGGAGCCACATAAGTAGTACGTATATCACGACCCACCTGCTGAGATTTTCCACAAGCACGCTTGCCTGAGCTGTGGCCCCTCGAGCAGAAGGTCGAGAAAGTCCGGAGGCAGTTGCGATCGAAGTCTGATGGGCAAAACCCATTCCAGGTGTATACGACCTCGATTGTACTTACCTGGGAGATTTTCTTGTGGGATCCCTGCTCGCTTCATTAGCAGTGTTAACCCCAGCCTTCGTTCGCATTCTTGCCGTCCCAGGTACAAGACGTCGATAAGTCTCGTGGCCACAGGCGCGAGGCGACAGATGACGGTTGATAGCAAGTTATTATATTCTCCACGAAGAGGGGGATCCCAGCTAGGACGGACACGAACTTTAGTGCGGCTTGACGGTCAATGGCATACAGATTCGTGATTAACCTCAAGTTTGTCTGTGAAGGTAAGGAGCGTCAGGGATGCTGGTGGTGTCACCAAAGACCGAGCGCAACACATTTGGAGACCGCGTCTCTTCGATTCCGTTCCTTGCCCAATCCGAGAATTGGTGAACTCACTAGGCCTTCGGCTCACACGAATCCATCGTTGTTGAGGTACAAGCCACCTTATAGTGATACGGAAAGGCGAATCAGACACACCAAAAATTTGCCATTAAAATCTTGCTCGTTCCTATGGTACGGAAACAAAACGGACATAATCAATAACTTATCTAGATTTTGCCGATGAGGAGGTTTTTGATGATCTCCCGGGCAGTCCAAACGGTAGTACGGTACAGAGTCACGTAGTCCAGGGTGGAGGAAAAAGCATCGGCATAGCCAAATGGTAACATTAACGGGATCCAGCCTGTAAAGGAAACGCACGCGTCAGTCGATTGAAAAGAAAAAGAAAAACGTGTCAATCAGAATGCAATCTTACCCCGAGCGTATTCGAGAGCCCAACATCCTTCGTGCATCTTGTACTGTCTTGCCACACCCCGTTTCATGAGGTTGACATCACCAGGACCATAGACTGTCTTGGTGAGTTGGCCAGGCTCAAACACCCACTGCTCGCCGTGGAGGATGTGGAAGTAGTCGTCGGCGGTGTGAAGACCAGTATGTCCCTCGGTTCCAAGTGGGGTACCGAAGATGATCAGGTACTCAGTCACAGACGCGTGGATGATGTACATGGCGCCCATCGCACCCCCGGCGTTGTTGAACACCCACTCCGAAGCGTTAGTGTTGAAAACGATGGAAGAAGGTGCTTTTCGGAAGGGTAGTGTCCACACAGACGTGGATGGGGAGAGTTGAGGGTATTCGGTCGTAAGATTCGTCACAATATGCTTGATAACTCCGTCCATGTTGTCGCCGTAAACCGCAACAGCGCTCCTGGCGAGACTGTGGAGGCGTGTCGGGTCAAGAACATACCACTGGTCCTACAGACGGGAAATGAGGATCTCTCCGGTCATTAGAACGCGACTGTCGACGCGACGGACCTTGATGGTGTCGAGCCATTGGCATGCAGCGTAGGCGAGGTATAGGAGGACCAGACGGTACCCCCATCTCGATACAAAAGTGTCCGTAGTGTGTGCGCTGACCATGACCGGACGGGTGGAGGGGGAGAAAAGTATACGCTTAGCTCGCTGTTCCGCATAGCCGACTGCAATATATGTAATTGAAGCGAGACGGTGGCGGGAAAAGTGGAACGATTGCGGACGGTAAAATCGGACCACTCTATTCTTTCTACTTGGTTATTCGTCATATAGCAATGATACATATGAACCCGCTCTTCCCAACCGTCCCATGGTGGGCTGACAATGTCTAAGGAGAGGAAAAATTAGCCAGGCTGTTTGTTTGGGCACAAGCCACTATTCCCACTCACAATAACAATCAGTTGGCGACCTCGCGATGCACCTTAGCCTTCGCCAGCATCCGGTCAACATATAGACTAGTACCTCCCACGTAACCTCGATCCAGTATCCGCCGCCTCGCCAGAGAAGCCCCGGAAGTATCGTTCCTCGCAATAAATCCCCTCAGAGCAGGCATATAGAGGTCCACATATCTGGATGTCCGATATGTACCCTCCTTTAGAACGCCTTCCATCCTGTCCAGGATACGAACAGCTTCGTGACCCTCCGACATTCCCGCATAAGCACCGGCCAATAATGAAAGTTGTTTCACGCCTGGCTTGATTCCCAGACGATCCATTTCGCCGAACACTGCCACCAGACGCTTATATCTCTGCTCCCGATATGCCGCGACTAAGAAAGGGTCGAAATGGCCCACGTCGAACATTCCGGTGGGTACGGGGACTACCGATAGTCCCATCTGTGCACATTTTCTGGTTTTCGCCGCAGTTGCCTGTTCAACCAACTCCTGGAATAACATCGATACAGGTCGAGCTCCCTGTAGGATCTCCACGAGTGCCATCCAGACCAGACTAGTATGGAAAGGTGATGGGAACAACCTTTTCTGCACGTTAAGGGCAGTTACCCTCCCCTGCGATTTGTGCTCCTCGATGTTTCTCGGAACTCCGATCCGGAAGAAATGTGTGTCAAAAGCCCCAATCAATTCTCCCCACTCCTCGCGTCTTGCGTAATAGAGCATCTCGCCTAAAATCCACTGTCCGCGATGTCGGATAGGTTTACGCTGGTTATACGCGGACAAGACCTGAATGGCGGTTGGGTCCAAGTCGAAGATCTCCAGAAAACGCGCAACGTCGAGTGCAGCTGCTGGTTTCGCGGAGTGTATGGTCTCCCATACTCTCGATAGGAGCGCCTTTGGATCGGACGGATCGGTGTCGAAACCTATGGGGTTGAGGGCCGAGGGGATGTCCGAGATGGGATCGCGACGGCGTGAGGGTCCCCTGTAGTGTGTAAGATGCACTTTAGGAGGTTTGAGCGCCGCAATAGTCTCTTCAGATAACCTGAAGTGATCAGGGTCCTTGGAAACCGCCTTCCCCAGCCTGCGGGAGGGGACGCGAGGGAGACTGGGCCCATATTGCAAACCCATTTGGAAGGTTTTTACTGCTTCTTCGACAAGACCGATGCCAAGGTACTCCGTCATGGCGGCCTTGCACCAAAATCGGATTTTCCGTTTCATCTGCTTGTCGAGGGCGAAGTTTTCAGCAACCGAGGAGCGGAGATCCTCAAGGAACTTGAGGCTGGTGGAGGGGGGAGCGGAACGGACGACAAGTGGGATCATTTGGTCCGGAATCTTGACCATGTAACCTTTCGAGACGCATATGCGCACGAAGGCCATGACAAGATCGACGTCAACTCGCGGGCCGTTGCTGAGTAGGTACACAAGGCGACCGAACATGGGCCGTGACCTCGTCTCTTCGTCCGCTATTGGAAGGAGAGACAGCCACTCAGAAAACTCCTTCAACTTCATGACCGAATCTAGAGGAGAGTTGACTGCATGAATCGCGGGCTCTATAAATATGTGGTCGGGGGTGATCGATAAATGGTGCTGGACCATCTCTGTCCGCACACGATTGGCACTGGTATAATCATATCGGCGGACCAGTTGGAGCAGAGACAAGGAGGAGAATCCGCTCGAGTTGGTAGTGACGGGAGTCGTGGGGGTAATGGAGTGTTTGAATGATTCGGCAACGGATCGGTACTCGTCGTCTTCAGAAACCTCGAATATCGAAGAGTCTAGTTGAGTTTTTGGAACTGGGTGTTCCCGGAGCGCGACCATGGGTGTAGTTTCGCCGTAAGGAGTGGAGATGGAGGAATTCCTTGCGGATGAGAGCGGGACTGATCTAGTTGCCCAACCCCAGAGTTCCATCCGGGCGGGCACCCGAAGGACAGACATAGGTGTGACCCATGCTGCCATAAATGTTCAGGGAATTTACCACCTCGGTTAAACCCCCGCCCAGGGGCTGCTATACCTAAAGTGCACGATGTTTAGTGAAGTGTTTAGCAACAAGAAAATAGTTCACGGAACACAGCGGTCGCAGCGGAAGAAGTGCAGTGGTGCACGTGACTCTAAACACGGAGGGATGTCTTCGAAACCCTCAACTTCTGATACCGCAAAGTCTTTCAACAAGATCTTGGCCCTGCCGAGGTCCTCATCGAGGGTGCGGTCTACAGCGGACCTCAACGAGGCGGTCAAGAAACTCCGACGGTTGATATTGGTTGATGGAATCCCCTCTGCAACGGTTGGCTCGGTCTCTTGTTCGATGAAGTGCTCATCGCATATTATGCGTACAGGATCCCACCCTTCGACACAGGATATGGAAGATACTCTTGGGTGTGACGGAGCTGCCTGCAAACACCTTCTTGGAATATGTCTCCAGGGGACCTTGCGAGGTTAGGGAGAAGATTAGGAATGATACCTTCAGGTGACGTCCCAAGCAAAAGGGTTTGGATCCTGACTCAGGGTGCACCATCCAGAACACTCGCTACAGACCGAGGTTTCAAGGAGCGTGTGCGCGAAGATATGCTTGTACGACTTCTTGATGCTTTCGTCTGGAGGAACTATGGTTCGTCATCTCGTGCTGCCTCACCGTCGAGAAGTTGACCATTGGCTTCAGACCGAGAAGACTCTCAACGACTCGGGTTCACATACGTCCAGGGAATGAACGTCTTGGCCGCTCCCTTCCTCTACACAATGCCATCTGAAGTTGAAGCTTTCTTCTGCTTCGCCAAGTTCATTGAAGAATCTTGCCCACTATACGTCCAACCAACGCTCGAAGGGGTCCACCGCGGCTTAAAGTTGCTAGATCGGTGCCTGAAGATTGTGGACCCAGAACTTTTCCAATACCTCCGGTCGAAAAACCTTTCTGCGGAACTTTATGCCTTCCCTTGTCAGTGCCATGGTACACTCTTTTCAAGAACCATACTGACGCCAGAGTTGTAGCCGTATTGACGCTTTGCGCATGTACACCACCACTCGACCAGGTTCTCAAACTGTGGGACTTTCTTCTGGCATTCGGCGTACACTTGAACGTGTTGTGCGTCATTGCTCAGTTACTCTTGATTAGAGAAGAGGTTATGAACTCCTCGAGGCAAGTGGTTGGGAAGTCTCATTCGAATACAAGAGCTCATTGCGTCTCTAGCCCAATGCGTTTACTGCGTACTTTCCCGCCTTTGGAGGCACTACCCGTGGTAGGTATCGCCGTGACCCTAGTACGAGACCTTCCGAGTGACCTCTATGATGAGCTGGTACGCCATCCTTACGAAGTCGTTGACCGATGATCTCTCCGTGTGTTGTATCATTTGTAGTCCGTCTTCATGCTTTTTGTAACGCGCTCTCCAATGTGATCTGTTTTCGGCGTTTTAAACGGTTTCGAAAGCAAGAGACAGAACACGCTATCTACGATGTACAAATCGACTCAAGAAAGAGGGATCATAGAGCCACCAGGAACCGGACCACCCTCGCCGTCTATAGAGGTACCGTCCTGAACGCCAGCTACCCTAGTGCCCTGCCCCGTATATCCTATGTTGGAGATGATCCCGGTGTCGATCCCATTACTCTGCAACTCCGCCCGGACCGTTTCTAACGACTGCTTGACTGTCAGTCGCTCGTTCAATAAAGCCACACGTGCGCTCTCCAACCCCTTCCTCTCATCCTCTAATAGTTCCTCCAGCTCTTCGAATTGCGCCATCTTGATCTCCAGTTTCGTGAGGGTGAGTTTGATGAGGTTGGCTAACGTCGACTTGATGTGGGCATCCTCTGCGTCTGCAAGTGTATCCGCCGCTTTTGCTGACGCGCCGAGAGCGAGGTTCGCCGCGCGAACAACTTTTGAATGTGGAATACCAGACCCGGACTTCTGCTCAGTACCGTCGACATTCATACCGTCTCCGCCATCGTTTGCAGGAGCCTCGTCCGGGTTGGGTGAAGTCCGGACAGTCTCACCCTCCTTCGTACCATCGGCCGGCTTCCGTTCGCCCTCTTCCGGCTTCCCATCCGTCAGGTTATGCAGGGCCGTCTTTGCAGCTTGGCTCGCGACCCCAGGTCCCATAACCCCGGCCAACCAGGCAACGACGCTCATAACTGGATTCTCGGCCTGCTCGAATGGCACTCGACCGAACCGCAGTGGGCCCATGGAACCTTCTGTCTGGAGGTATGGATCCTCGATTGGCAGCTCCAAGAACTTGCGAATACATTGTTGAGCAGTGCGTGAACCGACGTGCTCCTCGATGGCATTCCAATCGTCGTCATACATTTCGACGGCCTCCAAGAGCAGGAGCGTCTCCTGATCTGACCAATCATCATCTCCAGTATGATGGATACCATTGACGGAAGTAGTCAGCTTCACGAAATCGCCGCTGAACATGGTTGTAGGGAAGCGACCGTCGAGGTAGCATGGAGAACAGAGCGAGAAGTTCTTGACCTTGAGGGAGTAGTAACGAACGGAGGTACAGTCGACGCCGCAAGTGTTACACGAGTGGGATACTGGTTGAGTTGCTCCATTCACAGAGGTTTCTGCTAAGGTCTTAGCCTCGTCCGAAGAAACCTGTCGAGCGGCTTTGGGGGTTGTTTGGTAGATGCTGGATCGTAATTCGAGGGTTGAAGTCGCATTGCTACCAGAACCAGGCTTGATCTGACCGTTCTGACCTTGCGCTGGTATCTGACCCCGGGGGTGTCCTAGACGCGTACCGGGGTGAAGGGATTGTAGACCGCGTGGGGTGTCAAGAATGACACGGAAATGGCCCGTGAATGGCGGTGCAAGAGTTGCAGGCCGTTGCTCTGGATCAATCTAGCGTTCTATGGATTGGTTTCACGTAACACTATACCAGAGGAAGCTTAAGACGAACCTGGTAATTGATCAATCCCCACTGCTCTAAGAACGCATGAACTCGCATGATTGCGCAAACATCCCCAGCCAGGTTTCTTCTACAGGCGGTGACCGTGAGGTATTCCGTAGGCCGAAGACGATAGGTGTTAACCATGAAGTCGCGATATTCCTTGTAGATGGATGGTGTTTTTGACCTGTTGCGAGAGTTGAAAAACTCGGGGACAGCACGCCGTTCGACTTCGTGGATCTTGGACATGTCAAACCAGGCAGAGTAGGATGGGATGACAACCTGATGTGTTTGTTGAGCCAAGTACTTTCGAGCTTGGTCCTCGAGGCGCATCCTCGTAGCCTCGAGTTGGGCGGCGTCTTCTTCTTCGTTTTCTTCACCAGATTCACCCTCTTCCTCCCCGCCTTCGCCCATGTCTACATCCTCTTCGTTTTTGAGCGGGGCAGAACTAGATTCGCCACCGGCAGGGGGCTCAAACGGGGCGAGGTTTCCAATCTCTCCGCCTTGGATAGGCTCGAGCTCGCCACGCTTGCCGGAAGCGTTTTCAGGATCGACAGGTGTAGCACCCTGAGTCTGCTGCTGAATGGTAAGTGAAAAAGTGTGCGCACGTGCAATGAAACACACACAGGCGACGCGGTTCCCTTTGGAGAGTCCGTTGTTGACATCGAGAGAGATAAGTTTCGGGACGGGAGTGATGCCGGATTGAACGCGACTGGACGCGACGTTAGAAATGCTCGTCGAAAGCAGACGACGCCGCCGATGTCCGAAACGGGAAGGTCCCAGCGACCCTTCACGTGCCTCTCCAACTTCTGCCACCAACGATGGATGTCCCGTTCCTTTCCTCTGGCGCTTTGAGCAGAACGCACTATGCTCTGGTGCGACAGGTCGAGAACGCCACTTCTCTCCAGGCCGTCGACAATGTTTTGCTGGCGCAAGTGGCCTCGATTCGGAAACAGTTTGCTGGTCGGCCGTTGTCTATGGTTTGTGCACCACCTCATTACCCTCAAAGCTCTCAGCCAGACAAGTGTCCAGCGTGAATGCAAAGAATGCCTTATCATGCTGCTGTATTGTGTGATGACCTTTTCTGGAACTTCCCGCCCAGATTTGAGCTTTGCGTTGCCTAACGCTATAAACCTGGCTGAGATGGGACAAAGTGTATCCGACAAGCGTATTGGTATGTCTACGTTGCACTGCGTGTCGTTTGAGCTAATACGTTGCAGGTTATTTGTTCTGTATCGAGGTAATACCATCTGACCACCCGGCAAACTTATTGCTGGTCAATACCCTTCGGAAGGTTTGGTTGCCTTTCACCCTCCAGATTACTTTACACAACAATGCACCATCCAGGACCTGGAAAGCCCTTCCGTAACAAGAGTCTGCCTGGCCTTGGATACGATAATCCAGTATCCTCTGGAAGACATAATACCTGCCGTCCAGACCCGCCTTTACGATATCCTTTCTCATAATTCGTCAGTACGCGTCGTCTGCAGCAATAGAATATTTCTTATTCACACCTCGAGTAATCAAGACCCCATGTTCGCCGAAGGACCCTTCTTGCGCTCCGGGCTTTGGCAAAGAAACAGCAGAGCCTCATTGAACCAACGACCGTAAAGGTGCAGAAGCGACTCAGAGACCTCGACTCAGGGGTCGCAAACGCTGCTCTCATACTGATTCCCTACCTCGTCCAAGTGGGTATTCTGATCTCTTCCTAGAGTCGCGCACGCTGAAATCCCGCAGGCATCTCTTGTCCCTGACGACGATGCCCGGAACCGGACAGTAGCGCTGCTGCTACAGTGCTGGAAGAATCGGTCGGAACCTTCCCAATTATCTTTACTCACCCATACACTCAGCGTCCTGTGTAAAGTTGGGTGAGCACCTACTTTTCCCCCGCCGACTTCGTTCCCAACCTCGAGTAGACCGCCCGCAGATCAGTTGGGGCTTTACCATAGCATCGTCAAGTTTGCTTCGCAAAGGGAAAGTACGAATCCAGGTGCGAAGAACATTACTCGAACGTGACCTGCTTCTCAGCCACACCCAGCACTGTTGTTTCAAGTAACGAAAGCCATAATGGCTGCTGCGATACCGCCCTACAATCCCTCCATTTCTCCCATAACTTACGTGCGGCATCTGGTCGGATCGACCTCCCCGAATGACAAATATCTCCTGCTTTGCTTGCTCGAGACCGCTGAGCCACGACTATGGGCGGGGACCGATTCACAAATTCCCGCGGTGTTGGATGCGTTTGAAGTGGAGCTGATAATGCAACAACTCGATTCACCTGATGGTCTAATCCGAAAGAAGGCACGCAGCATAGCCAGCAGCTGATGTTCGTGCATTTCTGACCCGACTACCTCAGACACTTCAGGTCCTGCACAGAGTAGAGCCGGATATCATCGTGACATATTTCTCCCGTATGTTAGAATCCGTCTCCTCGGCGGTAACCGTGGACGTCAAGGGGGAATACTCCCTCCGGATGCTTGAAGTGGCCGAAGTGCTCAGCGGCGATGATAGTGAATCATATGCACAATATCTCATGCGGGTGTTGAAAGCTATCGAAGGCGAAGACACGGGAGGGAAGGTGATCCAAGAGGTAGTCGAGTATGCCTTAACATATATTCGGACCGGTATGTTCCCTGGAATGATTCGGGATACATGTTTACCCACCGACCGCAGCTTCATTCTCGGTTGTTGATGGGATCACTGTGCTGCTGACAACCCTGACAGAAGAAAACGTAGTCACGGGTCCCACCTTTCTCCTAATTGCAGCTGCGCTAGCATGCGAGTACAACAAATCGGTTGCTATTTCTCCAGAAAGCCTGATACGGGGGCTATCGACCAGGTTCCCGGTGTGCACAGGTGAGCGAATACGAGGGTTGGTATGACTATTGGCTTCACCCACGATAATTTAGCGTCAGTGAAGGAGGCATGCGTGTTGGCTATGCTCAGAATTTCCAGCGAATGTGAGGAAGTCCCTGAAGAGGTGATCGAGAGGGTCAAGAAGGTGGCAGAGACTGCCGGGAAATTTTTGCGACGAGTCTGGCGGTTATTCATCATTGCTGAGGTCCCGCTGACGTGGCTGCTCTCTAGAGATATGATCAGTTCCTGTTCTGCGTGGAGAACAGGGATTTCTTGCGGAAGATCGTGTCTGCTGCAAAGTCATCCTCAGTCGGTGACCTCGTGGCTACCTCAAACAGGTTACTAACACACTCTTCCAGCTTCCAGATTTCGCCCTCGCTATTGAGTTCAACTATGGGCAGACGCTCGAACCAACCACTCAACCTCAGGTACACCCGCCTCCATCTGAGACATCCTCGCTGGTGCCAGGATTATCGCCTCCTCAGTCACCCCCACGACGTCCCCTACGGTACGACGCCTACGAAGCCCCGTCGCCAACGAGGCGGCTCAATTCCCGCTCTCCCACCCAGCACAGGAGCGGAAGCTCTCTTTCTGCAAGAAGTTCCTCCCAGTTATCTGTGGATTCACTAAGTTCCGACTACGTTGACCCGGAAATGGCAAAGACGATGACTGCGGGGGAATTGGCTTTGATGCCCAGCGAGGTCAGAAACTTGGATTACTCTCCTTTCTTGAATGCAAACCTGGAAGTAAACCACCTGGTAAGTCCTACAGTGGTAAATATTCTGCATTAATGGGACGCGAGGATTTTTAGGCGGAGAGGGCGGACCTAATCGCATTGGATTCGCCCTTCATTGCAGATCCTCCAGACCCGATCGTACACGAAGATCCGAGCGCATCCTCTCAAAGTGTCGACTTTGAGTCCATTTGGAACAGCTTGGAGAACTCCAGCTCGAGAGGGTGGTGTGAAAGATCCTCAGATGATGTTGTTCGCCTCTTGCAGAAACTTCAGCTAAGGCTGCGGGTCATCTCCGCAGACCAACAACCTTTCAAAGGTGGGATATAGTTCGTCCTATTGATCAAATGTAATGGAGCTTGTTACAGGTGAACTGAAGATCGTGGCGGTCAAACCTCCGCAATTTGGGTTGCCACACCCAGTCCTACTAAGGATCAAAGAAAGTGAAGATGGTGATGAAAGTTGTTTATGGCGCATGAGGTGCTTGGATAGTAGTCTGAGATTACAAGTAAAGCGTCATTTGGAAGGAGATGTTAACTAGAGTTGTGCACGAATGATATCGGATGATATCTGAGGTTGAATTCAAGAAATATTGCAAGGGGGCCGAGTCACATCGGCCCATCTAAAAGGATGGAGGGTATCCCAGAGAAATCACGAAGCCTAGATGATTATCCTCTCGGAGGTAGAATCTCGGGCGGGGTACCGGTACAAGTTCGCCCTCGTTCTCGAATGGATTGCCATCCTCACCCTCGCCCTCGCCCTCGCCCTCGCCGTCCTCGTCCTCGTCTTCGTCGTCCTCGACATCAGAGGGTTCCTCGAGACTATCGGCGACCGCGCCTTCGTCGGCCTCAGCGTCAGAGGGTTCCTTGGGGCGATCGGCGGTGACGTTCTCGCTCGAGGCTAGATCGGCGGGCTGGCCACCACTGGGGGTTGCTGCGTCGGCTTGTGCAGGGGTGTCGGTCTGATCTTCGGGGCGCTTGGTCTTTTTCTTGGGAAGCTCGACG
>Ga0307514_10004656_pt1 | contig 12564 bp, 8 predicted proteins | sample 16_EM_MG_FD_203088 | JGI IMG/M metagenome (GOLD analysis project Ga0307514, IMG submission 203088) | Populus trichocarpa ectomycorrhiza microbial communities from riparian zone in the Pacific Northwest, United States - 16_EM | ecosystem: Host-associated > Plants > Roots > Unclassified | place...
TATAAAAATTTTTTATACAAATGAAGTTTATTTTTTTAAAATAAAAAATATTTATTTTTAAATAATATTGCTGATGTGTTCAACCCTACATAATATTTTCTACGGCATGAGTTTATTCAGACAGTTTCATTTGTATTTATCTTTTAAGTCATGAGTTCTTTAGTGTATTGATTTATCTTTTGTTAATTTAAATAAATGAGTTCAGTAAACACAATTAGGTGAGTATCTCATTTTATGTGATTAAATATATTGATTTGCATTCATCTCTTAATTTTTCAGTTTTTTTTCTTGGTTATTGTTAACAACTTTTTTTTTATTTACATACATGGTTATCGATTTATTTATTTAGATGCTTGCATAGGCTTTTTAATTTACACTTTGAGTGTTTTTATATGAAAAAACACATTGAAGCAGCCTGCATACCCAGTATGTTTTTGAAAAAAAAATTATAACCCGCAGCGAAGTGCGAGTTAAATGGCTAGTAAAAAATGCTAAAACTAAGGCATTTTCAATATACTCCCACAAACATTTAACTATTCATTGCAATAGTTAAATTACTATTTTGTCATGCCTAACAAAATTAATAGCCTTAGAGTTAGGGTAATTAGGTCTTTCCACATAAGGTTTATTAGTTATTATAAAATTGATCATGGTGAAAGTTTCCTTTTCATTTTTTTTAAGCACAATTAAACTATTAAATTACCATTAAAAACAAAATCTTTGAAACTAGCATAAAAAAACTTTTGTCTTTTTACATCTCCAAGCACAATAAAATAATTAATTTAAAAAATATTTTAAACTTGCATCCAAGGGTTTTTTTGTCTTTTCCACCTGGTCTTTTTGTTATTATTAAGTTGAGTAAGGGAAATTTGGTCTTTTAACAAGCATAAACTATTATTTAAATGAAACCGTTGTTGGTGATGTGATGCAAGTGGTAGCGAGAGGGAGGCGTCCACGACTTTCTAGCGGTGTGTGCAATGCCTCCTGGTGGCCAAAATCTCCCTTCTATCGTGTTGTTGGAATTTTCACAAAATCTTTTTCATGATGAGGTGGCTTGTTGCGGCGGTGGCGGAGCGTTTTGTCACCTACAAGGCTTTCTTTTTTTCTCTCTTTTCTCTCTCCTTCCCTCAAAATTCATGTTGGTCATTTAAAATTTTATAGTTGTCATCTTAATTATTGACGTTTCCACTTTAGCTCTTATTCTTTTGATTTTTAATTTTTAATTTTGGCCCTTTTTAAAAAAAAAAATTATTTGTTTTGAATATTTTCTTTCAATCCCAATTTGTAATATATATATATTTTTTTCAAATTGGTCCTTAATTTTTTTATTTCTAATTTTTTAATTGACCATTTTGTAAAATTCTTATTTATTTTCAATTTCATCCTTCAATCTCAATTTATAATATATTATTTTTTTCTAATTTGGTTCATACTCTTTTGATTTTTTTTGTCTTTTTGTTAAAGTGATTTTTCTTTTTGATTTCACTTATCAATCAGAAATTTGTGATTTTTTTCTAATTTATTTTTTATTTCAATTTTGATACCTATTCATTTAATTGCTATTACTAGTTTATTATCCTTTTGTATAATTGATTTTTTTCCTTTTGATTTTACTCTTCAATATTTAATTGGTTGAGGATTAGGCTTAACAGTTTTTTCATATATAGTGCTTTCAATCTAATGACTCAGGTTATGAGTTTGAAGAACTAACGAGGATTGACATCTCTTTTTTCTTTTTCGATATCATTGTTTGACATTGTTTTTTTTTAATGAGCTTTGTAGTTTTCTTTGTTTTCTTTTCTATTAAGTTATCACAATCTCATGACATGGGTCGCGGGTTTAGCAGATTAACTCAGGCTGCCTCACCCCTTATTACTCAGGTTGACTCGGGTTAGTTGTTTTGTCTTTTTTTATCCAATTTTATCCTTCCATGTTTAATTGGTTGATAATTGAATTACATTATTTTTTTAAGTTATCTTGATTGTTTTTGTTTTCTAATTTTATCCATTTACTATCGTTATCTATTTTTTTTTATTATCTAATTAAAATAAAATCAATTTATTTAACCTAGTCGGGTCTATAATCTAGTCATATATTTTTCTTAATTTTTTTTTTGACAGTATGTCACTATTTGGCTTGATAAATACAGAAATTTGCGTCGGTTGAGTAAGATAGATATGGTTCCGAAGTTGGCTCGATAATACAGAAAGCTACTAGTATGTTTGAGAAGAAGACCATAAACTCAAAGACTTCTCAGTTTTGAGATTGGTGCGGAAGTTATAGCAAAAATATTTTAGAAAAAGGAAACAAAATTAAAAAAGAATTTATTGAATTATAAAGGAAGAAATTAAATTGGTTTTTATGTGATAATTTAAGAAAACGTTTTCTTTTTTGTATTTTGTTTTCTTCTGATCTCTTTTCTACAATTACGTGTATCATTTTCTGTTAGTTTAACAAATGACTGATCGACATGTGGCAGTCAAACGAATAGAATTAAACAAAAAGGTACAATTTTTTATGAAATCATAAATTAGAAGACAGAATTCATAAACCTTTTTTATATAAAGATAAAAACCATCTGTTTTTTTTTATTATTATTATTATAAGAAACATTTAAAAATAAATTTATAATTTATATATTAATTAAAATTAAAATATTCATTCAATGATCTTAATAATGAAACTATCTAGTAAACTATAAAAGGATGCTAAAAAAAAAAAAAAATGGCAACCAGCCTTTCTATCATAGTTTTGAAATCTGGCGGGTTGATCCGGGATCTAATGACCTGGAGCTGGAACTGGACCGAGTTGAAAAAAAATAGAGGAAGAAAAAACCCGGTGTGACCTGGTTGATCCGGTGACTCAGCAAGATCCGGTCAAAAACTCTATTACAACCCGTTGACTTTTATGTTTTTTTTTACTAAAACGACGTCGTTTTGATTTTAAAAAAAATTAATCGAGTAATTTAATAACCTAGTTAAAATCTAAAATCTGAATCTTGAACCGGTCGGCCACAGGCCGGTCCGAAAACTGTACCCTCTATGATTAGAGGAATATTGAAGAAGAGAAACAACAAAAACACAGCGATGAGTGTTGAAAAGAAAATCCTAACCGTCAAGATTATTTGAATTCCAGAGACCAATTGTCGGTGGAGACCACTAAAGAGGTATCTGCTGAAGTGTCACTGCCAAACTTTCACTGCCCACGTGGCCCGTTACGATACGCCAATTAATTGCCAGCTTGGCTCTCCTCCTTTTTGTACTGTGCTACCGACACTTGTGGCTCCCACTGGCAAGCCATTCATCTAGTTTATAATTATAATAGTAATCTTCTAGATAAAAATCTTAATTAATTTGTAGAATAATTAATAGTTAATAAAGAGTAGGAGAAATGGGCGAATCACCATGCATTAAATAAAAAGAAAAGAACAATGCTGCAAGGAGATGGGAAAGGGAAACATGTGAGATTAATTATCGAAGATTACACCCAATATTTAGGTATTGAATGCGTAATAATAATTATGGTTTAAAATATTTTTTATTTAAAAATATATTAAATAATATTTTTTTTTTATTTTTTAAAAATATATTTTTGATATCAGCATATTAAAATAATTTTAAAAAAATTAAATTTAAATTTTAAAAATATAATTTTAATCGCTTTTCCAAAATAATGTTTGCACGGCGTAACGGCATAATGCCATAATGCCCGTTAAGGTATTTTTCTAAGGGACCTACTTCCAAGAATGTGGGCCCTTATCCCAACCACATGCCAATCTGGCATGTTAGAAAACGCCCAAAAAATAAAATTAAAAATTCCACCACCCACCTCTAAATCCCTACTTAAAATCAAAGCACTTTCTTGTTTCCTTCCCATCCCTCCTCCACAGTCCACTCCTCTCCACCACCACAATGCCACGCCCACTACCTCTCCTCACTCTCGCCATATCTCTAGTCCTCCTTGCCTCCACCACAACTGTAAATGCACACAACATCACACGCATACTAGCCAAACACCCTCAATTCTCCACCTTCAACCACTACCTCACAGTCACCCACCTCGCCGCAGAAATCAACCGCCGCCAGACCATTACTGTCCTCGCTCTCGACAATGCTGCCATGTCATCTTTAATATCCAAGCAGCTCTCTGTTTACACTCTAAGGAATGTTCTCTCTTTACACGTTCTTGTTGATTACTTTGGTACCAGGAAACTCCACCAGATTACTAATGGTACTGAATTGACTGCCACCATGTTCCAAGCCACTGGTTCAGCCCCTGGCGCCTCAGGTTATGTCAATATTACTGATCTTAACGGTGGTAAAGTGGCATTTGGCGCTGAAGATAACGATGGAAAGCTTGATGCTGTTTATGTCAAGTCTCTCGAAGAGATTCCATATAACATATCCATTTTACAAATCAGTCAGGTTTGTGGTACTTACCTATCTAGCTAATATGGAGTATTAAATAAATTTCGAGACGACAATATAATATTAATTTAACTATATATGCACACAACAGCCTCTGAATTCAGCAGAAGCAGAAGCACCGACGGCGGCGCCAACACTGAATGTAACAGCCATTTTGTCGAATCAAGGTTGTAAAGCGTTCTCCGACTTGTTGATAGCTTCTGGGGCACACACCACATTCGAGGAAAACGTTGACGGAGGATTAACTGTATTTTGCCCCACCGACCCCGTTATCAATGGCTTCATGCCCAAGTACAAGAACTTGACAGCTCCTCAAAAAGTGTCGTTACTGTTATATCACGGTATCCCAATTTACCAGTCACTCCAAATGCTAAAAACCAGTAACGGGATTATGAACACGTTGGCCACAAACGGTGCCGACAAGTACGATTTCACAGTCCAAAATGATGGGGAGGTGGTGACGTTGGAGACGAAAGTTACGACCGCGACGATAACGGGGACGGTAAAAGATGAGGAGCCGTTGGTGGTGTATAAGATTAATAAAGTCTTGTTGCCCAGGGAGTTGTTTAAGGCGGCTCCGGAGAAAAAAGCACCGGCGCCTAAGGGGGAGAAGGATGTGGCGGATGGACCTAATGCTGATGCGCCGTCAGATGAATCGGATGATCAAACGGCAGATAATGATAACGGGGTCAATAAAATGGGCGGTGGGAGATTGGCTGTTGTAGCCCCGAGTTTCTTTTTTGGGGTGGTGATGTTTTTTTTATTTGATTAATTTTATTTTTTAGCTTGATTAAGATTGAGATATTGGAGTACAGTGTATGGACAGCAAATGAAGATGGAGCCATCGATACAAATTGATTTGTTGTAGAAAAGAAAGGAAAACGATAATTATGGGACCATCCCATTTTGTTTGGTTTGGATTCGGGTTTGGGTTGGGATTTACGTTTGGGTTTGCTTTTATTTGCAATTATGATTTTGAATTATTGATGCATATAATATTATTTGGGTGGTACGTAAATAATTTCCATCCTATGGTTAAGAGCTCCTTGATCTTCTTTATTTCCACTTCTATTATTTATTTATCTCTTCCTTCTAATTATGATATCTATTAATTTATTCCTAATTTTTAACTCATTGGTGTATGTTTACTCCTTTGATTCTTCCGAGAGTGAAGTGGCCTCCAGGTTCTTGTAACAAGTATTTGTTGTTATTTTGTAATTTTTTTGTTCAATGTTTCTTATACATAAGAAAATTTATGAAGGATCGTTTTAATAAAATTAATGCTTTTTGAAATGGTTTGAGAATAGAATAAGAAAGTTAGCAAGCGAATGCATGACAACCGGATTTCAATCAATATAGTGAATGACTCGAGCGATCTTGATCAATTATTTTATTTTCTAGTGATCCCATCAATATACAATGCAACCATGAAGAGAATTGATAATGTTATTCAAAGATGTCTTAATTTGATGGGTTGATGTCCTAAGAAATCTAAGAAGTTTAGAAGCGAGGCTTATGTGTTAAATAATCAGTTAATCTCTTGATTCTAGTACCCTATCCATGATAGCTGATAGTTAGTACTTGGTGCCTGGTAGGTCAAAGTGACTAGTACCTGCAAAATACTTCATTTGATAGATTTGAGGACTCTTAAATGCATAAATAAGTATTTTTTTAGAGAGATAAGACAATGATATTTTAGAGAGAGATACTCTGAAAATATATATGCACTACAAAATAAAGATTATGAACTTGAAGTTTGAAGGATTCATGGTGTATTTATAGCTCATGAGTCTTGTCTCTTTATGGAAATGAGGGACTAAAGTCTAATTTTGCACTAATAGTTTTAGTGAGGAAAAATATCTTTGACATATGCATTAATAAGGGATAAATATCTCATACACAAATATTAATGTTGATGGAAATATGGTAAGCCCTTAGATGACTTTTATATACTATCTCATATACAACATTAATGTCGATGTAAATGTGGTAGGCTCTTAGAGTACTTTTATATATCTAAAGGTGTAGAGAGAGAAGGATCTAAAATATTATAGCTTTGCTTGTAGGGGTTGAGCTATTCCCACAAGCTGAACCCATGTCATTAGGCTTTTTTCCAAGGTTGAGCCCATGAGAGTTGGGCTCTTCCATAGGTTGAGCCCATGGGAACTAGGCTCTTCTCTTAAGCCGAGCCAATGGCATTGGGTTCTTCCCCAAGGCTGAATATGTAAGGGTTAGGCTATTCCATTGGGTTGAGTCCATATGTAAACCCTTGTTTTTTTAAAAAAAAAAAATCTTGTGGTACGAATATACATTTTTGGTTGACTACCTTAAGTTGTGAAAGTTCTAGAAATTTACTCATTTAATGTCAATGAATAAAATTTTAATTAAGAAAGCTTGATTAAGTAAAGGGATGAAATTAAAAGAGTGGAAAGTTAATAACACTAATTAAGCTAAAAGAAAAGTGTGGGGTCCTATTTGCAAATAAAAAAATATAGGACCATAGGAGTAAGTAAGGAAAATTTGTAGTTATATTAACCATGGATAGTGTTCTTCAAGAACACTCTAGTGCCGGCCAAAAAAGAAGAAATAGAGGAGAGAAATATTACGAGGAAAACCAAATAAATCCATCCTAAAAACACAAAAGAGAGATAAATTAAGAGCTTGTTTGGCAGTGTGGTTGCGGGTGCTTTTCAAATAACTTTTCGTGTCAAAATGCATGCCAATGATGTTTTTTCATTTTTAAAAAATTATTTTTGACATCAGCATATCAAAACGATCCAAAACGTACAAATCATATTAAATTTTAGCAAAAAAACAAAATCAATTTTTTTGGGAACGCGGGTTGAACCGCGTTCCCAAACGTTCCCTAAGTAATCGAAGTATGTTAGAAAGAGATTTAGACAAGAAAAATTAGTAAATTCAAGGTCTAAACCCTTGAAATTTTAGGTTAAGGGATTATTGGAGGGGAGGAAGAAAAGAGAGGATAAAGGTATTTTTCCAAGCTTTCAACCTTCCTTTTTCTTTGAGTAGAGAGGTAAGAAATTTCTCCAAAATAATTGTTTTAGATAGTTAGTGTGTAGTGTTAAATTGAAAATTTTAGTGTGTAGGGATGTTTGAAAGTGTATACTTAGGTGTTAGATTATATGTCTTGAATGTTGAATTATGTTAATTTATTTCAAAAATTATTAGGTAACAATTCAATTTGAAGGAATTGAAGAAAAAATTATTCTTTCCTTTTAGACAAGGGTTTCAGCCAAATAGGAGGAAAATAGTGTTTGGATTATTTAATGCAATTGTGTTAATTGAATTAATAATGCATGATAAAGTGATTAGATCAATAGATCAATTGAAAGAAAAACAATACCCATGCTTAAGGAATGAGAGATTTCATCTAAGACAAACAAACAAAAATTAATTAGGATGGTTAATTTACCATGGAATGTAGTTATTAACTTGTTAATTTAATTAGTGATGGATGAATAAATGGTTAATTTCAAGGAAGTTAGAAATGGAATATTATTCCTATATTTATACATAATTTTGGTAAACAAAAAAGGAGATTTATAAGTTCTTATCATTGTATTGATAACTTAGTTAAGATGGTGAAATGAAAATATGGATTATGTGTTGATGGAGATTTGAAATTTATATAATGTATATGTTGGCATATGAGAGACTATAAGTACCATATATTAGAAGGGGACAACTAGCAGAGCACAAGTTCCAAGTTGGTGTTAAACACCATAACATTTTTATAAATATTTATTCAAAGTTAAGCATGTTATTGAAATCTCGTTTCATTTAAAATTCATGTTGTCAAATAATATGCCGAGCTAGTTATTCTAATTTAGGGACTAGCGCCCAGTTTGGGAATGTGGAGCCAGTTATCCTGGTATAGGAACTAATGCTTGGTTTGGACAAGTTAAGCTAATTATCCTGGATTATAGACTAGCATTTGGTTTGGGCATGTCGAGCTGGTTATCTCGGTATAGAGACCAGCGCCTAATTTGTGCAAGTGGAACTAGTTATCTCGAATTAGGGTTGGCATCCGATTTGGGCATGTCAAGCTAGATATCCTGGTTTAGTGACTAGCGTTTGAATTGGAAAAATAAGGATAACTAACCTGAATGTAAAGTCTATGCTTAGTTGTGGTCGTAGATAAAAGCTCATTTGATAATGAAAAGGTGTTCAAGAGAGGAATAAAATTTATTTGTAACCAAGAGATTGAAAGTTTATCAAAGGTTGATTTAATTAAGTTAAATTAAATAATTTTTGCATATTTTATCTTATGTTATATTTTGATTAATTTTATATGAAACAAATTCAGATACCTCACAACAACACATTGATCTATAGTTGTTTTAGGAATTTCACTTTTGTATTAGATTTTAAAATGTAACAAATTGTTAGGTTATTTTGTATGTAAACATGTCCTAAGATGTTATATTTTGGACTTGATTTTAGAATGTTAGAAACTTATCATGAATGATGTAATGTTAATTAGTTTGAAACTTGGATGATTTAAATAATGTCTTGCCATAAACTTGTTTTAAATTTTTAGATAGATTATGCCATGAACTATATATGAATTATATTTAATATTAATAATATCGTTTGAAAATTATTAATAATAAATGTTTTTTACTTGAATCATAAATTAAGGATGCTAAAAAAATTTATTATTGTCGGATGATATTAAGAATGTCGGAGTCCTAGAAGGTGAGACACTATATTGGTGAGCATATTGGATGATGGAAAAGGTTGAAATCTTTATTTACAAGTTGTGAAAATTTGATTGAGTAGATAACTTAATAATGAAATAATTAAGGGAAACTCTGCCGAAATCTAAAAAACAATTTCTCGCACTTTTAACAATAATATAATATTTATATATGGAATATCATGTAATTAAATTAAAGGATGTTACACCATGAGGGGTGGGCTTTCCCCAATGCTAGGCCCAAGCATGTTGCACGAGACTATGGGTTTTTGGGCCTTTAGGGGGTTTTTAGGCCCGTTATATTTAAGTTTATTAGTAGCCCCCAAGTTTTTGTGATATTTTATACGCAACCACTTTGTAAAATATATTGTATGATGAATTTGTTAAATTTTCTTTGTATGAGAAAAGGGGTGGAAACCCCTGGTAATATACTAGAAAGCCCATGTCTAGGGGCATACACTTTGGTTGAAAAAGAATTTCTAAGCATGTTAAGAGGAACCTATACTGCGAAAACTTTTCTAATAGATTAAAAAACTCATGAAGGAGGAACCCGTACTTAAAAACAATGATAAGGGGCATAGTGGACAGACTCATATCATACCCCTACTTAGAAAAAAAAAATTAAATGGTGGAGGGGATGATCTTACTTCTAAGCTCATATTGTGAAAACTTTCTAAGGAGCAGAGGGGATATGCCCATGTCAATGTTTATACTTAGAAAAACTTTTAAGAGGTAAAGGGGAAGAACTCATGTCTACGCTTCTATTTAGAAAAATTTCTAAAGAGCGAAGGGGATGGATCCATATCGACGCCTATACTTAGAAAAACTTATAAGGGGCGATAGGGATGGACCAAAGGAGAGTTGTGAAATCGCACTAAGGAGGTTTCAAATCCATCCCTTCCAAAGAAAGTTGTGCTATCACACCAGGGAGCTTAAGATCCATCCTTTCCAAAAAGAGTTGTCATATCTATCTCATCCTTGAATAGTTGTGCAATTGCATTAGAGAGACTGTGACGATCACTTCTAAGGTAAATTGTGCAATTATACTAAGAAGACTATGTCAATACCATCAGTGGAAGGTTATAGTGTCTATCCCATCTTTAGAGAGTTATGTAATTGTACTAGGGTGACTATGTCAATCTTTTTTAAGGTAAATTGTGCAATCACACTAGGAAGACTAAGTTAATACTATTATTGGAAGGTTGTGGTGTATATCTCATCCTTATAGAGTTGTGCAATCGCACTAGGGTAACTTAGTCAATTCCTTCCAAAGTAAATTGTGTAATAGCACTAGGGAGCCCGTGATGATTTCTTCTACGGTAAAATCTACAATCGTACTAGAAAGACTACGTTAATCTCATCCTTAGAAGGTTGTGGTGTCTATCCCATTCTTAAAGAGTTATGCAGTCGCATTAGTCACACTAGGGTGACTAAGTCAATCCATTCCAAGGTAAATTGTACAATCATATCAGGGAGACCGTGAGGTTTTTTTTCAAGGTAAATTGTGCAATCACACTAGAAATACTAAGTCAATCCCATCATTGCAAGGTTATGGTGTCTATCCAATCCTTAAAGAGTTGTGCAATCACACTAAAAAGACCATGACGATCCCTTCCAAGGTAAATTGTGCAATCACATTAGGAAGACTAACTTAATCTCATCCTTGGAAGGTTATGGTGTCTATCCTATTATTGGAGAGTTATGCAATCTTACTAAGATGACTAAGTTGACCTCTTCTAAGGTAAATTATGCAATCGCACTAGGGAGATCGTGGTTATCCCTTTCAAGATCAATTGTGCAATCACACTAAAGAGACAAAGTCAATCTCATCCTTGGAAGGTTGTGGTGTCTATCTCATCCTTGGAGAGTTGTACAATCTCACTAGGGTGATCGAGTCAATCATTTTCAAGGTAAATTATGAAATCACACTAGGAAGATCGTGACGATCCTTTCTAAGGTAAATTATATAATTGCACTAAGAAGACTAAGTCAATCTCATCCTTGAAAGGTTATGGTGTTATTTCCCAAGTCGATCATTTCCTTATAGAGTTGATGAGAGGCTCTCAGACATCACCTGAGAAAATAAAAAGTCATTTTGAATAAGTCATTCATATACAAGAAACTAACATTCTTGTTCTCATTAGCTATGATAATTTTTTATTTGATCAGAATGCTAGGCGTAAGGTAGACTCATTCTTTTTTCTTGGATGGTTTTCAAAGATACTTCACATGTTTTACAGTTTGAACCAACATCCCACTTATACTTATTGAGAGCTTTTCAAAATCTCGAGACTCTAACTACATTCATGAAGGTGGCAAATACATATCCTAAATCTACTAGTGTCACTAAGTCCATATGCAAGTAAAAGAAATCATAATTTGACTTAGTGCAATCAAATTACTGCATAACCTTTTTCCTACCTCTTATTGAAGAGTTGTTGAAGCTCTAATGGATCAGATATGCCGACAACTATTATGAGGTCTGTGACACATATTATTCCAGGAGTGTTTTGATTATCTTCATTTGATGGTGATTAAGGATGTCAATAAACCAGTTATAGAAAACAATTAATGGCTTATGAGAAAGGCTTATGTGTTGGATAATTGAATAATCTCTTGATTCTAGCAATCTAATCCATTTTCCCTAGACAAGGTGGCTGGTAGTATGTACTTGGTGTCTGGTAGGCCAAAATGGCTAGTGGATGGTACCTGCAAAAAGTCATATTTGGTAGATTTGAAGACTTTCAGATGTATAAGTATCTTTTTAGAGATGGAAGACAATGATACTTTTGAGAGAGATGCTATAGAAATATATATGCAATAGAGAATAGAAATTGAGAACTTAAAGTTTGAAGGATTCCATATGTATTTATAGCACATGAGTCTTGTCTATTTATGGAAATGAGGGGCTAAAGTATAATTGTTTTCCTAATAGTTTTAATAAGGGAAAATATCTCTAACATATACATTAATGAGGGATAAATATCTCTTACGTAAATATTAATATTGATGGAAATATGGTAGGCCCTTAGATGACTTTTATACAATATTTCTTACACAACATTATGTCGATGAAAATATGGAAGACCCTTAAAGGAATTTTATACACCTAAGGGTGTAAGAAGATAAAGATCCAAAATGTATCTCTTCCCTTAGGTTTGAGCCTATAAGGCATGGGCTTCACCTAAAAATTAGGTTCAAACTATAGCAAAATAAAAAGGGAACTATGCATGTTTACTTGTTGAAAAATAAATCTAGAAAAGAAAGCTTGCATTGTCATTAATGATAATGATAAAGTGAATAAACTTGAAAGTGAAAATAAATCATTGAAAGAATAGCCAGACAAGCTAAACATTATCTTATCTAAATCCATTCAAAGCTAAAAAAAATAAAATACTAGAAACCATGCTTTCTAAT
>Ga0307514_10004657_pt1 | contig 12563 bp, 10 predicted proteins | sample 16_EM_MG_FD_203088 | JGI IMG/M metagenome (GOLD analysis project Ga0307514, IMG submission 203088) | Populus trichocarpa ectomycorrhiza microbial communities from riparian zone in the Pacific Northwest, United States - 16_EM | ecosystem: Host-associated > Plants > Roots > Unclassified | place...
TATCTCCATGTACTTGCTAGGAGCTTCCCTGCCATGCACCTCATTGTTAATATAGTTCAAACGTTATACAACCTTTCATTTTCACTTTATTGTGATGTAGTTCTGTCAAATATCAATAGGCTTTTGCGTCTTGTGAGTAACCTTGAAGTTTTATATTCATAGGAAGGATGTGGTGCCACTGTCGTATGGTGTATTTACCAATGTCTTATCTATATGGGAAGAGGTTTGTTGGTCCTATAACACCCACAATTCAATCTTTGAGAAAGGAGATCTACACTGTTCCATATCATGAAGTAGATTGGAATACAGCTCGTAATACATGTGCAAAGGTTGGTTAGAGATCCATTTTGTTTTTTCCTTGCCAAACTTGTACTATAAATACCTTACTTGAAATTTTTTTTGATGTTGATTCTGGACCTTTTATTTATTTATTTATTTATTTTTTCAAATTTTGGCAGGAAGATCTATACTACCCTCATCCTTTGGTTCAGGATATTCTGTGGGCTTCTCTTCACTATGCATATGAGCCTATACTTACACGTTGGCCTCTTAATAGGTTGAGAGAGAAGGCTTTGCACAAAGTGATGCAGCATATCCACTATGAAGATGAAAATACACAGTACATATGCATAGGTCCGGTCAACAAGGTACAGATGGATGATTTTGACGATGCTCATTTTTTCTGTTAAATAAGAAGAAAATGCAGAGGAAACGTACACCTTTAGCTCTCCAGTATAGTATCTGTTAAGAATAAGATCCAATATAATTCTGCCAATGCGCTTGGGCCTTAGCTTGTTGTGTTCAGTTATATGACTGCTTGTATGTATCAGGTATTGAATATGCTTTGTTGTTGGGTAGAAGATCCACACTCAGAGGCATTTAAACTGCATCTGCCAAGAGTATTTGACTATTTGTGGATTGCTGAAGACGGAATGAAAATGCAGGTAAAAACAAAAAAAAGCATTACCCTCTCCTTAACTATTTATACGAGTCTCCCTCTACTTCAGATCCCTTTTCTTCTTTTCTCTTCCTATTTTTGCTTAGAAAAGATGGTTCATCCTTGTGTGTTACTGATGAGGGGACCATTGAGTTGGATACATATATATTGTATTAGCTGGTGAAATTGTACTGAATTTGCAGGGATATAATGGAAGTCAGTTGTGGGATACTGCTTTTGCTGTTCAAGCAATTGTCTCTACCAACCTTGCTGAAGAATATAGTGGAACCTTGAGAAAAGCACACAAGTACCTTAAAGATTCACAGGTTCTCAATTGTAGAGATATCTCTACCATAATTCACCAATGCTAGCCCTCCTTGCTCAACCAGCTATACTTTGTTTGAAGGTCCTAGAAGATTGTCCTGGAGATTTAAATTTTTGGTATCGCCACATCTCTAAAGGAGCTTGGCCATTTTCAACTGCAGATCATGGGTGGCCCATCTCCGACTGCACTGCAGAAGGATTGAAGGTAAAAAGGTGAACAAAACTGTAGAAGTTCATATTCTTGTCTCATATGTGTCTTGTTGATATTTATCTACCTGTACAGGCTGTTTTACTACTATCAAAACTTCCAACCGAAATGGTTGGGGATCCCTTAGGTGTGGAGAGGCTCCGTGATGCTGTAAATGTAATCCTTTCTTTACAGGTATTTAAGTCTAAGTTGCTGCTTTGAAACAGATGTTGGATCTAGCACAAGAGTGGGATTAAAGCATTATCACTTAAGGATGCAAGATTACATTTATTATATGTAATATGTTAGTGCAATTCTATTAGTTAATGGTGCTGCATGCAAGGAGAAAAATAGGAAATGATGCAGGTTGACATGGTACCAAAGGCATACCATAACATTTGATTTAGTGAAAGCATGACCTTAAATTATAGTAGAATAGTTGGGTTATCATAATAGTTTGCTTCATAAATGCCTGGGTTAGAACTTTTTGCTCATGACAAAATATATGAACCACAAGCAAGCTCATGATACAAAGTTGAAGTTAATGAGAATCTCTGTTACAGGAGCTCCAAGTTTAGATTCCCCTACAGTGAAATCATTCAATATTTTTCAATCTGATCTTGCATCTGAAAGTTAGTTCAGAATAGGGATTCCCTTATTATGTATTCAGGAGTACTCTACTGATAGGAAATGTTTGATAATTTTGGACACTGCTGCAGAATGCTGATGGTGGTTTTGCAACATATGAATTGACAAGATCGTACCAGTGGTTGGAGGTAACTTCCTTAAGTGATCAAGCCTTTCATTTGAATTCACTCTGAGATTATGATTCCTCCTGAGAAAATGCAAATCTTCCCATGGAAAATTTTAATATTAAGGACTTAAGATTTGCAGAACTGGTGGTCAATGGCTGCTCTCCTTGCTGAAGGAGATCTTTTAAGGAATTCCTAGTTCTGCGAGTGAAAACCTATATATTTGCGTATTTCGTTGGTTGGGCTAACTTCATAGGAAGGTCAATGCTGGGAGAGAATCCAACCACCTTAAATAAGCCTTAATTGTTGAGTATTTTGTAGATTATGCATGATGATTTCTTTTCCTTGTTAAAACTGCCTCTTCACAGATTCTTTTAACTATTCTTACAACTTATTTAGCATAAAGTTGAGTGTGAATTAATGCATATCCTGAGCCATATGCTTTTTCTTAATCCTTGTTTATAACATTACCCTGACTACTAGCGAGGTTCCATTTAAATCTAAGCTCAATGACTTACTGGTCAAATTGCAGTTTATATTGATGATGCTGTGCTTACTACTGCATTTATTTAATATTTTTGTTCTGTTTCAGTTAATCAATCCTGCAGAAACTTTTGGTGACATTGTCATTGATTACCCGTAAGGTTCCAGCACACTTCAATTTCATGTTTAGGCATTAGAATTTCATTAATCTTGTGGATTTCTAATTTGTGATGTTGACTGAAATGTCCAAATAGATATGTAGAATGCACATCAGCGGCAATCCAAGCACTAGCATCATTCAAGAAATTGTATCCTGGTCATAGGAGGGAAGAAATAGATAATTGTATTGCAGAAGCTGCAAACTTCATTGAAAAGATTCAAGCGACAGATGGTTCCTGGTTGGTTTGTGCCCATATATTGTATATTTGCTTTACATCAATTGCTTCATTCAATGGCAAGTTCTCTGGATGTTCTTAACAGGTATGGATCCTGGGGAGTCTGCTTCACCTATGCTGGGTGGTTTGGGATAAAGGGCTTGGTGGCAGCTGGCATGACATATAATAGCTCCAGCAGTATCCGTAAAGCTTGTGATTATATGTTGTCCAAAGAACTTGCTGGAGGTGGTTGGGGAGAGAGTTATCTATCATGTCAAAACAAGGTTGGACTAAAAATCCTATTTCATATTTTCTGTGATTTTCAAATTTAGGCATGCCCTGTACCACACCCTTTGTGAGAGTTTTTGCCTTCCCAATCTGCTAATTCTGCTTATAGTTTCCATGCTACATATCCTATGTCAGCTTTTCTAACATCACTTGACAGTATGATTTTCTTATTCATTATCTCTTATTAAACAGGTGTATACGAATCTGAAAGATGACAGACCACATATAGTCAACACTGGATGGGCTATGTTAGCACTCATTGAAGCTGGGCAGGTACATTTGGGAATCTTTTTTGTTTCTCGTAAACTTGTGATTACCAAATTAGTTTTTTTTTTTCAATTGCATTTTAGAGATAAAGTTGCTGAAGCCTCTCTACCTGTAGCGCCCTTGTTTTTTTACCAAAAAGAAGAACAACATTTCAATTAGCAAGATTAAAGTTAGTTTTTGAGGTGCATGATGAGAGGGAGGAATGTGATGAGTTTGAGATTTGTTATGGTGCATGATAATTGTTTCTTTTTATAACATGTAATAGGCTGAGAGGGATCCAATACCATTGCACCGCGCCGCAAGGGTGTTAATAAACTCTCAAATGGAGAATGGAGATTTTCCTCAAGAGGTAAACATCCCTGTTTCTGTAAATTGGTTGTAGCTCATGAATGCAACTATGCCTAATCAACTGAATTTTGTCTTCAGGAGAAATGAATTAGTGATTTTTTGTATATATGTAGAACATAATACAAACTGATTAGGTAACATGAGGGTCTTTCAATGTCATCTGCTATAACAACTTGAATACTTTGGTGAAAATTTGGGAGAAAAGTTCAATTTGCTTGACCTAAAGTTCATACATGTAACATTACCAGGAAAAAAAGAAGGTATAAACATATCAACTTCAAAAGTAAAAGGTTGGAATTGCGGCATTATTGGAACAATTTGATATGTTCATTTAATGATCAAAACAGGAAGGAGCTACTAATTCTTGGCATGCCACTGACTTGTCTATTTGATCACAGGAGATCATGGGAGTCTTCAACAAGAATTGTATGATCAGCTATTCAGCATACCGGAACATTTTCCCTATATGGGCCCTTGGAGAATATCGTTGCCAGGTACTGCAGGCTCTTTGAGGTTTTTTTGGCATTACCATATTTGAACTAGTCCTGCTTATATTAAGAAGCAGCACCTGTAATCGTAACTCTAGAAGAGAGCATGCACCATCTGTGACAGTTGAGGATGCACCTTTCTGCAACAGCATTATGTTATAGAAGAGCATTATTATACAAAAACCTTTATTTGTACCATAAAAATCTGCTACTGGACTCGCGTACTTATTTTTGTTTGCAATGATGAGTTGGGTTGTTCGTTTCGAGTTTCGATTCATTTGGAAGGCAATGGAACATACCTCTGGTATTCTGCAAGAGCCCACATTGGGAAGATTTTTCAATACACTGCAGAATTTAACATGGTATTTTTCACGAACACACCAGTGATGTCCTGTCATGAATAATAAGATCATAGGTTAAGACCATAAAAGTTTACCCGTAATAAACTGATAGGATTCGTCCTCGGACTGTTTTTCCTTTCAAATTTTGATTCAAGTGATTACATGACTAAAAATTAGTTTCAGAAAGTTATCTGTTGGGGGGAAATCACCATCTTCCAATTGTGAATTAATTATCAGCTTCGCAGCTCCGTGAAAAGATACAGGAAAAAGATCAATGTTCAGAAATTCTGAGGCCATTGTCTTGGCAGGCTAGAACTTGTACAGACCCGGAGACAATATGCATAGCAGCACAATTACTAGAATTCTTGCCAGCAGTTGCTAAGCCTCGTAGGGCAAACCATGTTCCATAAATGAAGCCGCCGCCCACCCCCCCGCATTTCTCTAAAATAAAATAAACAGAAATTAAACCCTTTTGAGCTCATGCGCTCAACAAATTCATGCTCGAAGAAATCGTCAGGCAGAAATCCCACAGGTTTTTTTCTTAATTAACATGTGTTGATAACAACTCGCAATTATCTCTGACTTACAAATTCATTTCAACTATTGCATCAAAGCTCTCATTGATTGGAGCCCCTAGCAAGAACTTCCAGTGCCCAAAATAAAATCTTGACTTCAGAATGGAGGGCGCGCCAGGCCCTTGCAGTAGTGCAACGCATGGGCGACGCTTGAGGATCCCAGTAGCAAGCTACTGTGGCGGAACCTCCCCTTTTAAAAATTAATTTAATATCGTGTGAACCTATGGCCCACATATCAGATATTAAACTGATAAGAACAGATACTACACTTGATCTTAGCCAAAAGGCCGAGAAAGGTATGCTTTGAACATTGTATTCAATTGCATTTTATAAGTGCAGCTCTCAACATTATACTCTGCTTCATCGATGTGGGATATCAGCACCCGCCTCTCTTTTCTCCCACTGCTCCTTTCCAGACCAGAAGCTTTAATACATGGGTAGGGTAGAAACTTGGATGCTTGAAAATTATGAGCAAGCATTTCCTCAACAAAGCATTCCATCACTACCAATAGTAATATAAAATTTAAAGCTGTTGAATTAATTAACATTTGAGAAAATTATAGCAAAAAAAAAATATATATATTCTCAACAAATGGATTCATTCCATACCAAGTCTATTAATAGTAAATTAATCGACTAAAAGGGTACTAAATAAACCTAAATTCTGTGCTTGGATTTTATCAAGTCTACATTTTGGAATGCTCCTCAGTAGCTTTTATCTTCCAATTTTTCATAATTTGGGATTGGCTGGTTCATCCATTCAACAGCTTGAGGGATTTCCTGCAGAAAAGTATAAAAATATTGATATATTTTGTGTGAAAATCTTACTAAAAAACTACGAAATTTCCAGTAATTACTACCTCCGTTGATGCTTACCAAGCTTCAGGTTCTGCTGTCCACACCACATATGGTGGTTGCTGGATTCCGAGGAAAGCCGTTCACTCCATTTTGATGCAGCTACGAGGACATGTTCGAAGCTCGAAACAATGAGCTAAGCCCCACCCCTACGTCATTACCAAAACATGAAGTGTTAGATTGAAAAGCAGGCACTCCTTTTATATTCAACAGCTTGCAAATTCAGACACACAATGATTGGGCAGATCTTGAAGAAGAGTACATTTCGGTGTTGAGGATTTTGATGGTTACTAGAGTTTGAGGTTCATAGAAAACCCTCCTATTCCCTGGCAAACTCTCTCATTTCCTACCTACCGTTAGGATAGATAGGTTCAGAAAATTCTGAAAAGTGTTTGATAATTTTTTATTGCTTGAATCATTGCTAAATACACCCTGGCTATTCATATAGCTGTAATTCCAGCTAATCCTAATCCTACTCTAAGCTAGTTGACACATATCAGGAACCTAAGTCTGGCTTGCTGAGTTGCTGACTTTAGGAGTGATTCTGCCACTTAGAATGCCTCTTATTTATGTACTTGTTATCTCCTCTTCCTTATAGGGTTGTTCCTCTTTCTTCCAGTCCAATTCCCGCTACAAAACTTCCCCTGATTGCCGAGTTATAGGTGCTGGAAAACCCAATCCCGCCAGGACTCCTGCACCGACTCTGCTGGAAATTCTGCCGTGCCTGCTGCTGTTTCTGCTTCCCTGACTTTTCTGGAAATCTCTGCTTCTGCCTTCGCTTCTTCCAGCCTGGTTCTCATCAGATTCCAACACCACCCCACAGGGATACCCTGATCATTTTCTACGAAATTGACAAAGCTTTTAATGAATTAACAGTGAAAGACAATTATGGGGCTAAGTTATGGTATCTAAAACTAGAGACTGAATTATTATATCACTGAACCATTACGTCTTTCATGCAGGCCGTTCCAGTTAAGATGTTAGTCGTTGAAAAATGCTACGGATGGTAAGTTTACTATAGGTTACAGAATGATAATTCCAACAGGAGATGTGTGGTCCTATCTATGTTTCTACTTGCTGGTTTTTGTAAAGTCTGAAACTTTAACTTGTGTTCATTTCACAATTACATTACAGAGAAAACGAAAAGATTTGGTGATTCCACTGTATATCAAGATACACATTACTCTTCTTTGGAACGGCTCTCGGCGGCCTTATTTTCATTTTCTTCTGTTCAGCTGCTGTGTGTGGGCTTGGTAGGGACATGGTTTTATTCTTATGGGCTCAACTCCCTTCTCATCTGGGCCGGGGCTTATGTGTGCTTCTAGATTCTTTTGGCTTGGAATGGGCAGGAGCTGCTGAACGAAGGCGTCTCTTTTCGTGTCGCAGGGATGGCTTCTGTCTGAGCTTGCATGGTTGGCGTGGCTTCTCAGCCCTTCTCCTTTTTCTTCTTCGATTGCGTTTTCAGCTTGCTTTTGTGAGGGGGCTGATCGGATGTTTTTTTTGCTAAATTCCATCCCTCGTCACTACTTTATATATATATAATTTGTCGTTGTTTTGAAAAGTCAAGTTTGTACCATCAGATTGTTTAAATATAATGGTATGCATTCCAGCTTACGCGAGAAAGAAAAACAGATAACTTGCGTTGCTGAATCAGTTTACTTGATACTGGGGATTGGATTGACATGGCATTTTGCTAATCACATGACTCTGGATTTCATCTTAAAACACACTTCACAAGAAGTTATAAAGAGGCAATAGTGTCCTGTCGGAACCTGGCCTTTTAAAGCAGATACAGTAGTACGAATACAATATTGCATAGCCAATGTAAGAAAGAAGAAACAGGCTTAACGCTTCGACTAATGTTTTAGATGCATGACTGCATAAACAGTAAGTACTAATTTCTTCTTGTAACGTAAAATATTGTACAGGGCAAGAATGAATTGCTAGTGTATTCTAGTGTTAATATTTTTCTGACGATGAAAAAGGCGGATGGGGAGTTGTTTAGCAGGAATTAGAATGGGATCCACAATTATCTTCTCATCAGGAATCAGCTTCTCCCACCTGAACCTTCTTACCAAGTTATGCATGAACACGAGTATCTCCAACCGTGCATATTCTTTCCCAGGACACATCCTAGGCCCCCCTCCAAATGGCACATAAGTATAAGGTGCCGGTCCTGTCCCTTCGAATCTCGCCGGGTCAAATTTTTCAGGATCCTGGAAGCATTCAGGATTCCTGTGTGTTGAACTGGCACTCCAATATAACTGTAAAATCAATCCCCCAAATGAAAAACAAAAGATTTTAGGCCATCTCTCAATACATTAAAGTACTATAAATGTGTGTGTGTGTGTTTAGCATGGACTGCCCTACCTTCCAACCCTTAGGTACGTGGAAACCTGCGAAGTTGAAGTCATTTATGGCCTCCCTAAAAGCACCCTGAAGTGGAGGAGCTAGTCTCAGTACTTCACATGCAACATTCCACGAATACTTCATTTTCTGAATATCATTCCAGTTGAGCAGCTCCCTTGGCCTTTTCCACTTTGCAATCTCCATTTGTTCTGTTCAGTGAAAAATGAAAACCCATCATGTTTATGAAATGGAAAAGGACAGAAACGTAATTAATCAGAGGGGAAACTTACCCTTTAAAACCTCCTGGTAGATGTGAGGAAGCTCAGCAAGATACTTGACAATAAAAGTGATTACAGCACTAGCAGTGTCATGACCACCAATCAACAAACCCAGAATTTTGTCAGCTATGTCTGTCTCCTTCATGTATTGCCCATCCTCATCAGTTGTTAACAGCATGTGAGACAGCATATCTTGTGTACGCAAAGCTCTATTCTCGGCTAGATCAACCTTCCTTTGCTTTATGATAGATACCAACTCCTTTCTTATCCACTTTGAGGCCTTGATACCGCGATTGAAAGATGTTCCTGGCAAATCTATGGGAATAGAAATTATCCCAGATGCCAGATCATTGAAAGGATGGGCTAACTTGGCAGCATGTTTTGGATCATCAATGCTCAAGAATACTTTGCATGCTATCCCAAAGGTGTACATCTTAGCTAGTGGAAGCACAGTTACTTGTTGTTTGCCTTCCCAACTATCCTCCAAGTGTCTTTGTGCAATAGTGTCCATCATTCCTACATATCTTTGCAAGGATTCAGGTTTGAAAAAGTTAGGTAGCAACTTCCTCATCTTCTTGGATTCCTCTTTTGAAGAGGTTTGTGTAGAGGAAGGGAAGATCTTGTTTACTGAATCTGGCCACCATGAGGCAACAAGCTTGTTTTCATTAGAGAACAAGAACTTGTTGCCTGCCGCCCCACAAACGACTGTAGTGGGCTGCCCTAGAATACAAGTCTTGAAAACTTGGGATGAGTACTTGGCTATTCTATCATAAATGAACTTTTCAGGGTAACCTTTCCTTCCTGAAGACAGGAATTCAAGGCTCTCTCCGATGATCGGGAAGCCCATCTTACCCGGTGGGAGATTAGGATGAGAAACATTGGATTTGTGGATGCAGATTAATAATAAAAGAGGAATAGAAATGAAGACAACGAAAAGGATTAGGCTGCATAGAAAGAAGGACTCCATGTTTGTGGAAGAATTTAGTGTTTTACAGAGCTTGTTTTTAGTCCGTGAAGATTGCTTTGGCTAAACAAACATTTATATAGAAGAACGAAAACTAAGACACCTCTTCGCCAGATAACGAGCCCAGTATCAGGACACTTCCCTCAACTTCCTCCTCTCCCACTCCCTCAAAATCAAACTAAAATGAAGACAATGAAAAGGATTAGGCTACACAGAAAGACCTCCAATGTTTGTTGAAGAATTTAGTGTTTTATAGAGCTAGTTTTTAGTTCATGAAGGTTGCATTGGCTAAACAAACATTTATATAGAAGAAAGGAAAACTAAGACAACTCTTTGCCAGATAATGGGGCCAATATCAGGACAGTTCCCTCAACTTCCTCCTCTCCCACCCTCTCAAAATCAACTAAAATGGGGGTTAACCCCACGTATTATCAAACCAAAAAGTTTTTTGCATGAGAAATGATTTGTTATATTTGAAAAGGAATTGGTCAAGCTTACTTAACTTCTTAGTTTGGTTATTGCAATTTGTCAACCGAGGCTCAAGTTTCATGTAGACTTTAAGATATTCTTCTATTAAAAAACAATTTGTTAATGACTTTCAAGATTTTACAAAGTGGTAAAATTTGTAGAAAGATCAGTGAGCTGGATATGAGATGGTGCTTGCTAGATTTGGTGAAAGTTTTGAAAGAGAGGAAAACATGCAATGACTCAGACAGCTGAATCCAGTAAAACAAGCCAACACAGATACATCTGTGCACTTTTGATTCTATAAAGTGTGAACATGGGACAGTTCAGGATACAATTTTCTGCTAGAGACATTCAATCTGTCACGACCCGAATCCCGAGTCCATGACCGGCAACGCAAGAGCGGTGTCGAAAGGACACCCCACCTACGTTAAGCCTCAAAACAGACATATCAAAAGAACAATTTATTCAAAAATACACAGCATTTCATAATCTTCAGAAATATTATATTATTCAAAACTGATGAAACCAAAAGATAGTTTAAAACTCCTTATCAGTAATTAAAACAAAAACAATAATCCATAATACTCATTACATTGTCAAAATCTAAACTTAATTAAAATAAGGTAATAGTGGAGCGTCTAAGACATCAAATCAAAACTAAAAGGAAAGCCTCGCAAAACAAGCAAGGCATACCGACCAAAACTGAAAAAGCATGAACACTCAACAAAGTCCAATTGCTATCAGAAACTAAGAACATGAAATAATATTAAGAATGAGGGGTGAGTTCAATCAACTCAGTGAGGGAATAATATTTAATATACATTTTAGATATTAATAGTTTGCAAGATGATTTATCTTGATATACATATACATATACATACTAAACATATTATCATAACGTAGTGGAATACATGTCAGAGATCAGATGACACCCGAAGGTGACCAGATGACACACAAAGATGACCAGATGACAGCCGAAGGTGACCATTGTGGGATGATCAGTCGCCACAGGCTGATGCCTCTCTCACCAGCTAGGTATACATAATACTATGTGCACACAGGCTAACTACTCTCTATTAGCATGGAGTTACTAACAAGTCCCATATCAAGGCATAATAGATATTCACAGAATCATCAAAGAAACGTATATCATATCAAATAGAATTTAGTTTGACAAATTGCGAGTGTAAATTTAAGAATAAATGAGTACTCGGAAAATAAAGCAACATGTATAAGTATTCAAGAAATTAACTAGTACTCATTGTATAATCAACATACATATTTATTTATAATATATGCATATTAAAGATTATCCTACTCACCCGGAAGAATATAGATTAAAAAGAATATCAGATGAAAGACTCGAAAAATCTATTGAGGATCGTTAGGAGAACCTACAATTAATATATGAAATATACTCAAAAGCAACTCAAAACAACACAAATAAAAGATTCCAATACATAAAAGAAAACCAGGCTTAGTCTCCTAGGTTTATGGACTAAAACGACAATTATCCAAAACAGGGACCAAAACATAATTTTACCAAAACTGGACCAAACTGTAAATACATAACCATACTGAAATTTCACCCATAAACCATCCTTAATTCTGTCTAGAACGAACCAGGGACCGAACTGTAATTTTTATAAAGTTTAGGGACTAAAATGTAAATTCCCAAAATTGAGGGACCAAACTAAAAATATTCCAAATCAATTATCAAACTGAGATTCATCATCCTAAACCTCATAATAACACTGTCCAGAATCTCAAAATACATTTAGGGGTCAAATTTTAATTTTTTCCAAAGTTTAGGGACTAAACTGAAATTTTCATAAATCAATGACCAAAATAAAATTTGGTCATCTTCAACCTCAAGATCATTCTGTCCAGATTTTCCAGCAAGGTTAAAATGAATTTCTTAACACTTAAGAATTAATTTAAACAAATCAACCATAGTTTTGAAACCCGGACCGGCCCGGCGGGTCGACCCGAGACCCAGCCGACCCGGGCATGGGACCGGTCTAGGTCTAAGCAAAAACCCGCCTGGGAGTTGGCCCGGAGAAACCCGGTCGATCCGGGTAAACCCGGCCGAGACCCGGCCTATTTTTTTTTTATTCATAGAGGTTAAACGACGAAGATGAACGATGCACTGAAGATGCAAGCCTGCAATTGCAAACAGAGAAAACCTAATAAAGAAAAACAATTTCAATCCCGAATTGCAGATGAGCAGAAGACTCTTGATCCCTTCAATAAGATTAGACTTTTTTCTGTTCACGAATCTCCTT
>Ga0307514_10004658_pt1 | contig 12563 bp, 8 predicted proteins | sample 16_EM_MG_FD_203088 | JGI IMG/M metagenome (GOLD analysis project Ga0307514, IMG submission 203088) | Populus trichocarpa ectomycorrhiza microbial communities from riparian zone in the Pacific Northwest, United States - 16_EM | ecosystem: Host-associated > Plants > Roots > Unclassified | place...
AAGAGATTGTTGGCAGATAGCTTGCTCCCGTACGCTCCCGCGGGGCCCGGGCCCCCCGCGAACCGGGCCACTCGCGAGTCGCCCGGGCCTCTCGCGAATCTGCGTTCTCGCGGGGGGCCCGGAACATTATCATTAACCGCATTCAGCCTATCAAGGCTATGGTGATGGACTGCAGCCTCCCAGGCTCCCCCAGGTGCCTCTCTTCCCCAACGCGGGTCAGTCCCTGCCCCTAGAAACCCCCCAAGAAGTAAGAATACTACACACTACCCCTACATAAAACAATCCCACATCCCCAGAACAGCGAGCGTAAATCAATAAAAAATTCCCAAAATAGCGCAGGTAAATCACACACTAAAACATAAAACAGACCTTGCTAGTGGAACACAAGGTGCCAGCCATTACGACCACGGTCCCAATCATAACGTGTGGTCCGGAATAACCTCCTGCCCATCCTCAATCTCTTGACTTCCACCGGGACCCTCATAGATAACTAGGGAGGACGCCTCATGTCCCCACCTGTCCTCCTTCAATCGCCACCTTATCCCCACTATCCTCACCCTGCTATTACCCTCTTCAATCCACCTCCACGTGGTACCTGGCCTATACTTCAGTCGCGCCCCATGCATGGCTAAAGCTCGTGTGGTCTGTGGGGGTCACTGCTCCAGGGGTCTTCTGTTCTTCACCCCGGACTTCCCTGGCGATGGCGGTGACTGACGAGCCCTCTCTTTCTCCTTCCCTTCCCACTTCCCTGGCGACCCCGGTGGCTGTATTTCATCACCCCTGACTGCCCCCTCGCCTGATCTGAAGTTGATGCGATCCCCATGTGTAGCCAGTCCGCAGCAGCGGTTTCCAGTGTCAGGAGAATACTGCATCCCACCTGCGAGGGTTTGTTTTTCTGGGGGTGTTGGACTTTTGTGCAGTGTTACTGGCGTGATGTATTTTGATTTTGGGGATGCGTGAACTTCCACCTGCGCGAGCCTGTAGTAATTTTCTCTTCTTTGGGGGGTTTATAGGGGCTGGATCGGCCCAGTTGTTGAGAGAATCCTTTGCCGGGTTTCCAATCGGGGGATGCGGTCCCTCGCCATAGTCTAGATAGGCTGAATGCGCGTAATGATTAATTTAAAAATAAAAAAAAGGAGAATATTGTGCAGCTTCTTTCTACCCCGAGCCCCCCATCCACCACCACCTTCCTCAGCTGTCTCCTGTGCTTAAGCACCCGGCCTCGCTCGATCCGTCATCGCCCCTAGGTAGTCGAAAAGTGCTAGCCGCCTCTTGTGGTAGCTCGTTACATCGCTGCCCATACAATTGCTCCCCTATCCCGCTTCATTCCTGCCCCCTACTGCCCCCTCCAATCCGCCGACACCTCATTCACTGCCCCAGCGAGGATCCGTTGTCAAAACCATCCCCAACCTGCTATTCTTCTCGGATGCAGCTGACCCGCTCACCCCACCGCCCCACCGCCTGCTCTGACATTAGGGGCGTACGTAGTTTGTTATGCTCTGCCTTCTTGCCCGGGGAAGTGTCAGTCATCGCGCCCGACCAGCACACACCATTCGTCTTATGTTTTGACGCACCAACTTATCGTTAACGGGGGTGTTCCTGTAAGTAGGGACTGGATCGGCCTAGTGGTTGAGAAGTTTCTTGCCGGGTTTCCACTCGGGGGATGCAGTCCCTCGCTATAGTCTACATAGGCTGAATGCGAGTGATGATTAATAATAATAAAAAGCGTAGGCTAGTCTCATGCCAAGCCCCTGTAGACCAAAATATTGCTGAAAGTTGTTCTCGTGCCCAGACTCTAAACCTGCGCTGTCACCAAGACAATTAATGAAAGTATGCTAGCGTTGCTATGGAGAAAGCAACTCTGGAGAATGCTATGCTCCGGGATGCTATGCCCCGAAGAATGCAATACTAGCATCGAATGCTATGGAGAATGCTACGGGAGTTGGAATATCTACATGTCGGGCCGATGTATAAAGGCCTTGTAATAATCTTGTATGAATAGATATCGAATAACTAAGAGACATCGAACAACGAACAACCCTTCAAGCCTTTCTATTATCCTACATACTAGGCTAACACCCTAGAGTCTTCCGCTGTCGCCTCTAGTCTGTTGATATTTCAACAAATATTTATCTTCTATTGGGTCCTGGCGAGAAGCGCGGCGCTATCGTTCTCTAGTCTTACTCCAAGCCCATCTGTACCTGAACTTGGCAAGGTGTGATGGTTTTTCTGCTTTCTTGGCATACCCCGCAAAAAAATATGGTCAGAAGTACATAGAAAAAACCACAAAACCAAAGCCTACCAACTTGTAATGCCTTGTGAGACACTGCCAGGAAATCTGTGGAACGTTATGGAGTCGCTGGGGCCTTGGGCCCTCATGCCTAAAGTGAAGTCCCCACGGGGATGCACTGTAATACGGTGGTGTGGCCGTTTATCCCATCCACGGGTGCCAAGCCTCGGCACATCACGTGCCCTACACTGCACGTAGCAAAGATTTTCTCATAGCATGCAGCAAGAAACTTCCTCCCCTCTACGTGGGTGTTGTACCAACCTGACTGAACCCCCCACCCCGAATGGCGGTCTGCCTACCTACCCCTTCACGAATACTGCACTGTGGTCACACATCAGGGGACGCCAAATGGCAAAGCAACTTCCTTAAGGAGGCCTACCCGGCCCTGAGCCAAGTGAAGAGGGCCTGGGGCGTAAAGCATTCAAGCAAGAGAATCAAGTCTTCCATTCAAATCCCAACAGAGGGGAGAGAGCCTTTTAAATCCTGCCTTTCTTATCTCCCAGAGTTGAGACAAACCCCCCAATGTCTGACAAACACCCCGACACATTACAAACATCCCCCGAGAACCCAAACCGTATCCAACCAAAGTCAACAGGAAGGGAAAAAAGGAAAAAAAAGAAACCCAATCCAAAGCTACATGACATAGGGTTTGAAAGAGGCATTGTCGATGGCAGCCAACTACGCCGTGGTGCCACCCACAGATATACCTGTCCACAACGTCCCAACATTTGAGACCCTCCTCCCAACCCCGTACATCTCACGCTTGAAGCCTCTCATCTCAGCCCCGATCATCTCTTTGTCCTTGGGATGGAGCTGGTTTGTGCCAGTGGGCCCGTTCTCATCGAAGTAGTTTTGGATCTCAATGTCGAGCGAGACGGCATCGAAGTAGAGGGTTTGGTAGTCGTGAGTGAGTGCAGTCACGGCCTGGTGTATCTCTTGACGCTGCGGGTTCCAAGGGCGAGAGAGGACACGCCGATGCTGAGTTAGGTGAATGCTCAGCGTCGTCGCGATGCGGTCCAGCGAGAGCATCTGATCGAAGTGCACCTGGATAGCGTTGAGCGGGTCAACGCTGGGAGTGAGGTCCGGGAGAACGTTGAGAATGGGCCCAACTAGGGCATCAGGGGTGCTGGCACTTGGCAGGGTACCGGGTGAGTGGGTGATGTTTTGCTCTGCCTCCGTGATGGTACTCGGGTTAAGCGTGGAGACGTGGTGCTCGAGACTGGCCATTACTTTTTTTTCTGTGTGTTTTCTTTGTGATTTGAGGGGTGAATGACTAGCTGTCGTCGCCAGTGGAGGGATCGAGGTCTAAAAGGGACATTGTGAGTACACACCTTCCATCTGGATGCCACATGCTGAATGGGGGGAGACTTACAGCGTTGCAGTGATGAGACTGTTGCGGACGGACGGGGGTTGTGAGAAGTCTGCAAAGTGGATGTAGCTTTGTGTGTGACTGCGGATGGACGGCAGAAACGAGAAACGACAGTGGCCGAGGGCTGGCAGGGCAAATTTGCACCATCGCCGAGGATTAGAACTTGTTTTTGGGCAGCGGATGGGCAGTACCCTCGGCAGCAACACTGTGGAATGGGGCAAGATACATGTGGACTAGTCTGGTTGGCACATGTGGATATTGGGGACAATTGGGCACCGCGCAGCGAGCCCACGAGCCGGAGAGGTGGAGGTGGCAGGATATGAGTCCCCTCCGAGTACGGATTCAGGTCCTTGTCGTTGCCTCTACTGGCTCAGGCACGAGCAGGGTTAACGACTCAATCTCACCATTGGATTGCCATCGGCCACGTCAATTCTCACGCCAAAGCCAGCCAGATATTGGTACAGAATGCCATTATCCTGGCAAGCCACATGAGGTAGTTACATACTGCCCGCGAGAAGCTCAGGACGGCAAGAAACCCCAACAAACCCTCAAAGCACAGAAGCAAATCTCCACCCCACGCTCACAGCATCCCAAGGATAAACTTATACCTCCCCTCCACACTTCTAACCTTGGCTCGCAATGTATCCACGTCGTACTTGAATCGTCTCATTCGCACCAATAACACCCTGCGGCGGAGCAGCTCCCTGGACCTCTCCTCCCCCTCTTCACCTTCCACACGAACGAGGTTGAAAAATAGCCGGACCCGCATGTCCAAGTTGACTGCGCGGAGAAAGTAGGTCTGGTATCTGTGCTGGAGCTGTCCGATCTCGACCCATAACGGAGGGAGATCGGGCATACGGATTTGCGCCCAGAGATGATCTGCATCGCAGCTGATGGACTGGTGTTGGATGCGGAGATTGGCCAATTCGGTGTGGAGAGCGTCTGGATCCTGGTGTGAGGGCCCGCGGGGCGGTGCAGGGGTGGAGTCACGGGAGTGGGTAGAAGAAGGGGGCTCCCCGGAGTAAGAGGTGGAGATGTGGAGGAGGTCAGGGGGGGGAACGAGGGAGTCGTCAACACTGGGGGCGGGGGGCGTACACATTGGTTTGTTGGTACACGAGTTGAGAGTGCAGGTACTAGAACTTGCTCAGTGCGGCACACCGTCAATCTCGGGTACGAGTCGAGACATGGATGTATCACGTACCTGTGAATAGTGTACTGGAGTGGGGGGTTATGTGTATTTGTAGCGTGAAAGAGAATTGTTGCAAACTCAAGATACTATGGAGGAGGAAAAAAAAACTGCTTTTTCTCTGCCCCTCGCCAATGCTTCATAATCGGTGTCGGCAGCAACACTGCTTGTCACCATGCGTGAACAGGCCGATATGGTACCCTGGGAAACACCCACGAATGGTCACGAATGGTAGGGCAAGAGGCAGCCACGCGCTCGCAAAACAAGACTACCAGTACTTATTGCTAAGTTGAGAGAAAGGAGTATTTAATGGGAGTTACTACTACACAAACATAAATTGGTCTGGGCACGAGAACAATTTCATAGTGCTTGCCGAACGAAGGGGTGCAGAGTAGTAGCCTCGTTCCCAGTCTCTCGTCCTTGAGAGGAACCTGGCGTCGTGTTGTCATGTGATGTTGCTTACTCAGTAGTTCTAAATTCTGAATCTCCGTCCAAGATGGGGTTTTAGATTCAAAATTCAAAATTGTCTTGGCAGCGCAACAGACTGGAAACGAGGCTAGGCGCGGAGCGCGCTTGGCATCCGCTTCAGAGTAGCTACTTTTGTATCACTCGAGGGGAGAGCTATTTATGAGCATCTAGATATTCTTCACCCAATCAATAGAAATGCAATCGAAAAGAGTGAAGGTGCCCTTCTCTCTGATTCAAACACAAAACCAGGCAAATCCCCCACCGCCGGGAGTCATAATTATACTTCGTAATCCCACCCGTAGAGGTTCCATACATAGGGAGACCTTACCCGCGATCCCCTCCCGCTGTCCTCCCCACTGTATCCTACCCACCCCATCTCAAACTGCATCCCCCCACCCAAGCTCGTATTCCCTCATGGTATCCATGCTCCTTGATTTTTTTCCATTCTTTCGTTGGGTTTGATGCATTCTGAGGCTCGAGAATATTCTGTAGTTCGTGCTCGCACAGCAATACGGGATATCGGGCGCTAGAGCCAAGCTCCGGCGGCGAGGGGCGGTGCTGCCCTGGGTGGGGTGGCAGTGGTGTGGGGGAGGATTCCAGCGGAGGTGGCTGGGGATGCAGGTCTCGCTTTGGTGTAAGACTAATATCTTGATGATCAACATACACACCAGAGCCCGTACGCGAATGCGGATATATACCGGCGGTGCCGATATTCATACTGGTATGACAGATATTTCGTAACTAATTCACTCTTGGTGTTATCGCTCGCAGCGCTAACGAAAGGGGCCCAGCCTATACCCACAAACAGCTACATCACTACCCCCTTCTGCAAATACACATACTACAAGGAAACATAAACAGGTCCGGCGGACGGAGGTTTACTCTGGTAGGGAATGGGGGTGTATGTCCAAGCTAGTGGTGTTGGCGGAAAAGAGGGGTGTAGAATAGGGAGGAATAGTTGATAGTGGGGGATGGTGGTGTAACTGGGACCGAAGAGTTGGGGTATTCTGGATCGTCACCCCCGGAGGAGGTGAACCCAGTACCAGCATAGGAGAAAGCACACCCTAAAGAACGACGGTAAAACACTCAAAGCCTGACCCTAGGAAAACTAAACCGACTGGCAGTCGACAGGCTATCCCACATCTATGCACTAACCAGGTTACCCCGCTGGTAGCTACGGTAGACATCACCGAATATAAGGCCAAAGAAACCTGCGTATAAGAAATGTTTCTTAACCAACTAGGGCGCTGAGGGTATGCAAAAGTTTGGTTCTTGTACCCGAGGAGTTCTTTCTGGTGCGCGAGGTCCGACCGAATACGGGACCAGCATTCAACAATGTCTTCACCAAGCCTTTTTTTTTATTTTAAAGAATCATTAATCGCATTCATTCTACTTAGAATATGGCGATGGACTGCGGCTCCCGGGTGACCAGGTGGGCCTCTCTCTGCCTCGCGGGCCAGTCCCTGCCCTCCCCGTGCTATCTACATTTAATGTATGAAATCCTCCACTGCCTCGCACCATTTCTCATCTTCCCACACCATATCCGCCCTTCGCCCCTTCCCATCCCCCACCCACGGACAGTCGAGTAGGTGAGCTGCGTTCTGCGGTGTCCATCCATCACACACACAGGCAGGGTTATCCGACTTCCCGATTTCCCATAGCCACTGTTGTTGCGGCCTCTTGTCCGTGACCATGTGTACCAGCCCCTTCAGCGCTCTCGCCTTCCATCTGATATGCTTCGGCGCCTTCGGGTATATTGGGAACTCTGCTTTTATACCCGCCGGCGTTGCTACATCTCGCTTCAGCAGCCTGTATCCCATGTCCACCTCTCGTCTCGCTTTCCTGTCCGCCTCTTCATTACCCTTTGTCCCGTTGTGTCCTCTCACCCACATTAGTACCCTCGGCTTCTCTTGCATTTGTTGCACTATCCGCTCTTCTATCCATGATCGGGGTCGCATATATTGTAAATTCTGTATTCTTTGTATGACCCCCTGGCTGTCTAGTGCCACCACGCTGTGATTTTCCCACGCCAGCATCACCCCTGCCTCCTCAGCATCTGCTACGGTTGCCCACTCCCCCAGATATAAGCCCCTCCCCCTCGTGGCACCCGCTGCTCTCCCCTCCATCCTGCTGCCATCTGTCCACTCCTCTACTCTGTCCTCGTCTAGATCCGTGACTTCCAGCATCCTCGCTTTCTCTTCCGTCTTGCCCATCCACCTTAACTCCGTGTCCTCTTCCAGGGCCCCTCTGAGTATGGGCTCTGCAATCATACGCAGATCTGGTTCGTGCCTTGCTAGTACCGATGCCGCCCACCTCACTCTCTTGTGCCTCATAATCGTGTCAATGTCGAAGAGACCTGTCAACCCTTCCACCTTGTCTTTCCTGCTCCCCGGGTACCCTCCCACTATCCATCGATATATCTCGTACGCCAGGCGTCGTTGTTGTTCGCTGGGTACATGATGTAGCTCGCATCCATAGGTCAGGATGGGAAGCAGCTGTTGCGTCTTCACCAAGCCTCACGCCTCTAGTAAGAGCAATTTTTATGTTAATCTTGGCTGCTAACTCCAACACTATGAACAAGAATCCTACTTCTACTGCCATCTGCAAGCCGTTGAGGTCAGGTATATCTCTCCGCATACTTGATGCCGATCCGCTGACACCTCCAAATCACAGCATGCAAACATCCGCAGGAAACTTGGGTGCAACAGCCCCCGATCATCCTGTGTTGTCCTGAAATACAGTCTAACCTTGCCATACGAGGCCTCGCTGTACCGGAATCCCTGCTATACCTGAATACCGGCGAGCCCCACCATAACTAAATCATGCTATAACGGATTTTTGCTGATATTGGACCCGAGAGCGGAATATAGACAAGTTACATACTACTATCTACATAGTTTGCCCTTGCTGTAACGGAATTCTTAAGTAGATACATGCGGGGAAGGGTGGACCTCCTCCTCTCCAAACAACGAAGTCTGTTATGTCGGTTGTTCTGTTGGTAACTGTTGGCAGAAAGCGAAACTATGCTCGAGACCTCAAGTGTATTGCGCATGGTAGTAGGATGCTGAAGGGAAGACACCCGGAGTGATCCTAAGTATCTGGAAGTGTATGGAGAGCCTCAAGAGTAGTCAGAAGAGGCCTATTGTTCATACCTCGGAGTCTAGGAACTGTTTGCCAAATTTACTCAATTTATCCTTCGCATGGTTGCGATCTGGCCACTGCCTACAGAATCTGGTATTTCTCTAAGATGGTGAGATCTCAACGCTTTTGTCTTCCTGCACATAATATTTTGGCTGATGAATCTTGAGCTTAATGTTTTAATATACGGAAGTTGAACGAATTTCCTTCTTTCAGGATCTGGGCCTTGTACCACATACCCTCGTATTATTTTATACCAGGCCCTTGCGATACCGCACAGGAAAGGCCAGATTTTGGTCGTCTGGTATGATAGCAAGATTAGATTGGAGGTCCTGCTAAATTTAACCTCATCAATGGACCTAGGAGGATCATTTTTTGCGGGATATTCACGCATATGGAAATTCTATTGAGTTATCCTCACACACAGTCTCACATCCTCTCTGTTTCCTATGTATTTACCAGATCTGGGTAAGGTGCCTACCCATATAGTACTTTCTTACTGACGGGTACGTTCCTACAGGCGAGATTTTGCGGCATCGCCTGACCAAAACCTATTGTACAGACCTTCAGCTTGAGCAAGAGATCTCTGAGAATGGGAGTCGCGCAGGACGCATAAAGGAAGGAAAAAATCCCAGAGGAGCTACCACTAGGTAGCTTTCCGCGGCATTCTAGAGTTAGCTCAGCAGAGTCTCACCCGCAAGTGGATATCGACGGAATGTATGACCTGCCAAGTGGGTTTTCCCGCAATGTTCGTCAGGTTGATGGAATATATGCCTTGGACAAAAATACCCTCATCAGCCCCTTCCTGTCGGGAGCAAACTCACCATGGAGTCAGCCACTGTACATACATACACCCAAAGCAACCCACCACCACCACCATCACCACACTGCGGAGAGATCCGACATCGGGGAAGCTAACCCCCCCCACACTCCATCACATCAAGACATAGAATGCATACAGACAATCATTACCAACGCACGGAAACCACCAAAAGTCGGAACGATATTCAGGCCACCTACGGACATTTAGGACATACCACAGCAGCTGTCCCGTGCAACTGTTGGTTATGAATGTACCGAAATTCATGCAGTGCACAGGGAATCTGGCTATGGGTACTTTAATAATTGGACGCTTGTGGAAACAAAAAAAAGGAATAGCTAGGCAGCATGTAGCAAACAAGAAAAAAAATGGAGAAACGGGGAATCGAACCCCGGACCTTCTCAAGTTTCCACTGACTGTTGCCAATTTGCAAATGAGATGTTTTTTTTTTTTTTTTAAAGAATCATTAATCGCATTCATCCTATCTAGAATATGGCGATGGACTGCAGCTCCCGGTGTGCCGGGTGGCTTCTCTCTTCCCCTCAGGCCAGTCCCTGCCCCCCCCTATCACTATGTACAATTTTACAAAATGAAGTCTGCTACCGCCTCGCACCACTTCTCATCCTCCCACAGCGAATCACTCCGCCTGCCTTTCCCATCCCCTACCCATGGGCACTCCATCAGATGTGCAGCGTTCTGCGGCGTCCATCCATCACATACTTTTTTTTTTAATTTTTTTTAAGGAATCATTAATCGCATTCACCCTATCTAGAGTATGGCGATAGACTGCAGCTCCTGGCTGTCCAGGTGGCCTCTCTCCTCCCCACGGGCCAGTCTCTGCCCTCCCCGAGCTATCTACAAGATTCAATTATCTAACAAAATGGAAAACCGCCTCGCACCACTCTTCATCTTCCCATATCTTTTCTTGTGTCCGCCCTATCCCATCGCCTACCCAGGGGCACCTCATCAGGTGTGCCGCGTTTTGTGGCGTCCACCTATCGCATACGCACGACGGTGTGTCCGCCTTTCCAATCTCTGATAACCACTGTTGTTGAGGGCCCTTGTCCGTCACCATATACACAAGCCCCCTCAATGCTGCCGCCGTCCAGGATATGTGCGCTGGTGCTTTCGGGTATAATGGGAAGTTCTGTTTTATACCCCCGGGGGTTGTAATCCCCGCCGCACTCCGCCGCTCCCCCGCTTCCACCTCCGCTTTCGCCCTCGCATCTGCCTCCTCATTCCCCTTCACTCCCGTGTGTCCTCTCACCCACATCAGTGCCCTCGGACGCTCCTGCATTTGCCGAGTTAACTTTTCCTCTATCCAGGATCGCGGTGCTTTATGCCTTAGGTTCTCGATGCGCTGTATCACCCCTTGGCTGTCTAATGCAACTACGTTGCTGTGTTCCCAGCTGAGCATCACTCCCACTTCTTCCGCGTCCGCGACTGTGGCCCATTCCCCCAGGTACAGCCCCTCTTCCCTGTTCGCCCCCGCTGCTCTTCCTCCTATCCTGCTACCGTCGGACCACTCCTCGACCCTCTCTTCCGCCAATTCCTCTACTTCTATCAGGCGCTTCTCGCTCCCCACCTTCTCCATCCACCTTAGTTCCCCCTCTTCCCCTATCGCCTCTCTCCATCCATCACATACGCACCACTGTTCCTCGCACTTCCCTATTTCCCATAGCCATTGACGCTGTGGTCCCTTGTCTGTGATCATATACGTCAAACCTTTTATTGCTCTTGAGGACCACTTTATGTGTGCCGGTGCCTTCGGGTATATTGGGAATTGTTGCTTTATACCTGCCGGCGTGGCTACCTCCGTCTCGTGTTTCCGCTGTCCCCTCCTCACTGTCTTTCCCGCCCTCAAATCCGCTTCTTCGTTCCCTCTCACCCCGCTGTGCCCCTTGACCCACATCAGCGCCCTGGGTCGTTCTTGCGCAAATGAGATGTTATACCTCTATAAACATTGTTCTCGTGCCCAGACCGATTTATTTTTGTGTGGTAGCTTAAACCTATAAACATACAGAACTGCTGACTCAGCAACTTCCGGAATGCTACAACTGGTTAGTCTCGTGCCTAGTCATGAATTAGTAAGCACTACAGCGGCAAAAAATTTTAGTTCGTTCCCCATAGTCTTATTCTTTTTTTTTTTTTTTAAAGAATCATTAATCGCATACATTCTATCTAGAATATGGCGATGGACTGCAGCTCCCGGGGTCCCGGGTCGCCTCTCTCTGCCTCACGGGCCAGTCCCTGCCCCATAGTCTTATTCCTCCCCACTGCTTGCACCATAGCAGCGCGAGCCTCCACGTAGTCTCTGTCTTCCTCCCCTTCACTCACCACGCTTACTCTCTGATATCCCCCACATGCCTCAAACCACCACTGAGATTCCATCGCTAGTTAGTATATGTGGCGTCTTAATCGGCGCAACCCAAAAGTCAAGTGAGGAACGTCGCCAGGCACCGGATGCGCACGACTACGATTCTGGACAAGATCGGATCCCACGGATCTTAGATGCTTGCGCCTCGACTGCCCTGGGTACTAAGAAGAAAGGCCAGGTCATTGCAGTCGCGCTACAGACCACCACATCGGAGGTGCAACTGACGTTCGCTGGTAACCGAGATATTGCACCAGAAGTGGTGTCCTATCTACAAAAAGTATGGGACAAGCTGCAAGGTATATCCACCCTTCAGTTGACAGTGCGGGAGTTGAACTCGATACGACCACAACAACCTCTCCTCCCACTAGCACCACACTTTCACCCACTCGGATACCAAATCCAGCCCACTATGATAAAATAATGGCGCTTACCAGAGACCTCGCCTAGGAGGTCCTCACCTTTTGTTTTCCACGACTGCGAGCGTGGTTTGACAAATTTTGGCCTGGTGTGGAGGAATTTGGCTTTGCATTCATCTCCAATCCTCTTTCCAATGAGACAGACGGCAGCGATTTCCTAGACCTGCTGCAGCGGCTGGGCACCGTATACTATTTCATAAAATCGGTGCCTGCGGCACAAACGAATAAGGAGAGAAGGGCACGGAAGAGGAAGATCAGTATTGTGGTTCCAGACATCCGCAAGCTGCTAAAAGCTACGGTGGGGTGGTAGGCCTGGGCACGAGACGAGACATCTCGAGACACTTCGGCAAAAGGCTCGAGACGTCTCGAGACCGTTCGGCAAAAGTCTCGAGAAAGTCTCGAGACTTTTTATGAAAATTTTTCATTGGTTGTGTCGTGCAGATATCTGTGTGAGACAGTGTTGAGACAGCATGATGTCGTTGAGACAGGGCGATAGACG
>Ga0307514_10004659_pt1 | contig 12552 bp, 7 predicted proteins | sample 16_EM_MG_FD_203088 | JGI IMG/M metagenome (GOLD analysis project Ga0307514, IMG submission 203088) | Populus trichocarpa ectomycorrhiza microbial communities from riparian zone in the Pacific Northwest, United States - 16_EM | ecosystem: Host-associated > Plants > Roots > Unclassified | place...
GTTCGAACCCGATTCCTGCGCGAAATCGTTGGAGGGAAAGCCCAGCACCACGAGCCCGCGCGAGCGGTATTTGCTGTCCAGCGCCTCCAGCCCCTTGTATTGCGGGGTAAAGCCGCAGAAGCTTGCGGTGTTCACGACCAGTACCACCTTGCCCGCGTACTGGCACAGCGACTGGGGTTTTTCGTCCTGCAGCCGCGGGAAGGTGTGTTGCAGGGTGGGCGGACAGGCTGCAGCAGCGGCGCCGTCCGCCGGGGCGGATGGCGCAGAAGAGGGGTTGGGAGAAGGGCTGGGAGAGGGGGCCTGGGCGGCCGCCGTGCCAGCGGCAAGGAGGCATGCGGCCAAGGCGGCAGGGATTCGCATAAGGGGGCTCCTGAAGACAAAAAGGTGTGCATTTCGCGTCATAAGACCGCGCTTATGCACACATCATCGCGCGTCTGTCACGGGTGCGCCAAACGGGCCGACTAAAATCGGCGGCCTTAGAAAGACTTTGATGCTTTATCCGGAACTCTTCAGACAACTCGAATCTGTCCGCTGGGACATGGACAAGGACATTCCCTGGCAGTCGTTCGACGCTTCGCTGCTGTCGGAAGAGCAGGCGCAGACCATCAAGATGAACGCCATCACCGAGTGGGCGGCGCTGCCGGCCACCGAGATGTTCCTGCGCGACAACCGCCACGATAGCGATTTTTCCGCTTTCATGTCGATCTGGTTCTTCGAGGAGCAGAAGCATTCGCTGGTGCTCATGGAGTACCTGAAGCGCTTCAGCCCCCAGCATGCGCCCACCGAGCAGGAACTGCACGAGGTGCGCTTCGACTTCGACCCGGCCCCGCCGCTCGAAACCCTGATGCTGCATTTCTGCGGCGAAATCCGCCTCAACCACTGGTACCGCCGTGCCGCCCAGTGGCACACCGAGCCGGTCATCAAGCACATCTACACCACGCTGAGCCAGGACGAGGCCCGCCACGGCGGCGCCTACCTGCGCTACATGAAGCGCGCCATGGAAAAGTTCGGCGACGAGGCGCGCGCCGCCTTCACCAAGGTGGGCGTGCTGATGGCCAGCGCGCGCCGCACCGCCCAGGCGCTGCACCCGACCAACCTGCACGTCAACAAGGCGCTGTTCCCCAACGACACCATCCAGAGCCGCATGCCCGACCCCGACTGGCTCGAGCACTGGCTCGACAAGCAGATCAAGTTCGACGCGGTCTGGGAAAGTAAGGTCGGCGAACGCATCCTGCACAACCTGAGCCTCCTGATGAACCGCAGCTTCAAGACCGTGCAGGAGCTCAACCGCTACCGCAAGGAACTGGCCGCCACGCTCGGCCCCAAGCCCGAATACCAGGGCGCATAAGAACTTCGCCCCGCCTGCCGGGGCGATTTTTTTGGCACGCGGTGTCACAAGCCGCGGGTGCCCAACGTCTAATCGGGCATGGACGACCCGACCCTCGCCTTCGACAGCCACCGCCGCCGCCTGCAGGGCATCGCCTACCGCATGCTCGGGTCCGTCGCGGAAGCCGAAGAGGTGGTGCAGGACGCCTGGCTGCGCTGGCACGAGGCCGACAAGGCCGCCTTCGACAGCGCCGAAGCCTGGCTGGTCACCGTCGTCACGCGCCTTTCGATCGACCGGCTGCGCGCCGCCAAGGTCCAGCGCGAGCACTACATCGGCGCCTGGATACCCGAGCCCACGCTGACCGACGGGCCGGACACCCCGGAACAATTGCTCGAACGCGCCGACAGCATCTCCGTTGCCTTCCTGGCCGTGCTCGAGCGCCTGGCGCCCGAGGCGCGTGCGGCCTTTCTGCTGCGCGAAGTGTTCGACGCCGGCTACGACGAAGTGGCCCGCGCGCTCGGCAAGACCGAGGCCGCCTGCCGGCAACTGGTGCACCGCGCCAAGGCACAGGTGCAGGAGGCGCGCCCGCGTTTCCAGGTGCCGCGCGAAACCCACCAGCGCCTGCTGCGCGCCTTTGCCGATGCTGCCGCGCGCGGCAGCCTGCAGGAGCTGAAGGCGTTGATGGCGGAAGACGTCGAACTCATCGGCGACGGCGGCGGCAAGGTGCAGAGCTTCAGCAAGGTCCTGCGCGGCAGCCAGCGGCTCGCGCAGCTGTATTTCGCGCTCTGGCGCCGCATGGGCGCCTTGGTGCGCATGGAACTGGTGGAGATCAACGGCGAGCCGGGGCTGCTGCGCTTTCTCGACGGCCAGCTGGAATCGGCCCAGACCTTCGAGATCGAGGGCGATCGCATCGTGCGCGTCCGCGTGCAGCGCAATCCCGACAAGCTCGCGCGCATTGCGCAGCTCTATTCGTCGAAATAATTTTCGCGCGGTGTGTCACAGGGCCGATGGCTGGCCCGTCTTCAGTGGGTAGGAAGCAGATTTTTCATCCTCTCAACCACCTGGAGTACATGCCATGAGCAACACCATCGTCCCCCGCCTCACCTGGGCCAAGATCGCCCCCAAGGCCTTCCAGGCCATGATCGGCGTCAACGGCGCCATCGAGTCGAGCACGCTCGGCAAGGTGCTGGTCGACCTCGTCTTTGCCCGCGTCTCGCAGATCAACGGCTGCGCCCACTGCCTCGACATGCACGTGCGCGACCTGCGCCATCAGGGCGAGGACTGGCAGCGCATCAACAGCCTGCCGACCTGGCGCGAAGTGAATTTCTTCAGCGAACGCGAGCGCGCGGCCCTCGCCTGGGCCGAAACGCTGACCCGCCTGGCCGACCGCCACGAAGACCGCGATGCCGAGTTCGAGGCGCTCCAGGCGCATTTCAGCGAACTCGAGATCGTCGAACTCTCGATTGCCATTGCGCAGATCAACGCGTGGAACCGCCTGGGTGTCGGCATGCGCTCGCCAGTGGCGGCCAAGGCGATGCCCTGAGGCTTTGAATCAGCGGCGCTCGACCACCATCGGCGAGATGCGCAGGCTCTCGCGCAGTTGCGTGACGGCCTCGCCGGCCGCGCTGCGCGAGGGGAAGGGGCCGGCCTGCAGGCGGTGCGTGCCGGCCTCGCTGAACACGCGCAGCTGCGGCGCCAGCGCGGGCAGGCCGCGGGCGGCCTGGTTCTGCAGGCTCTCGGCGCCATCGCGCTCGCGGAAGGCGCCGAGCTGGACCCAGAAGCCCGCTGCTGCGGCTGATGACGAAGAGGGCGCAGTTGCTGTCGAGGCGGCCGCGGGTGCCGGCGGCGGCGCCGTGAGTGGCGCCATCGGCGCAAGGTCTGTGACCATGATCGGCTGGCGGGGCGATGCCGTTTCCGGCTCGGCTGTGGCTGTGGACGAGGGCGCCTGCGGCACGGGCTCGGCGGTCGCCCTTGGTCCCATGGACGCCATCGGCGTTTGCGGCGCGACCGGCATCGTCGAAGCTGGCGTTGCAGCGTCCATCGCCACCGGCGCCACCCAGGCCGCGGGCACGGACACCGGCGCGGCCGCCATGCGCTGGGGCGGCGGCGGCACGGCCACCTGCGAAGCCGAGGCATACGCCGTGCCCGCATCGCGCCGCCACGCGCCCGTGCGGATGTCCTCGTTCGTGATGCGCTCGATTTCCACCGGCGCCACGCCGCGCAGCAGGTCGAGCTTGAGCGCCGCCGTATAGCTCAGGTCGATGATGCGGCCGTCGACGAAGGGCCCGCGGTCGTTCACGCGCACGATCACCTCGCGCCCGTTGGCCGGGTTGCGCACCCTCGCGTAGCTGGGCAGCGGCAGCGTCTTGTGCGCAGCCGTCATGGCGTACATGTCGTAGGGTTCGCCGCTCGCGGTCGAGGCGCTGTGGAACTTGCGGCCGTACCACGAGGCGACGCCCGATTCGCGGAACGGCCGGTCGTCGGTGATCGGCTGGTAGGCCCGGCCCAGCACCGTGTAGGGCTTGCTGGTGCCACCGCTGCCGCGGATGGCTTCGACGCGGGGCTCGGCATCGGGCACGCGGTCGAGGTCTGAGGGGATGTTGCTGCCCGGGCCGTCGCGGCCGCTCAGTGCGCCGCCGCCGCTGCGCGTGCCGCTCGCGCAGCCTGCGAGAAGGACGGCGACGGCCACCGCGCAGGCGGCCAGCGCGGGGGTGGCGAGGAAGCGGGTGCGCTCAGCCAAATACGGCCTTCCACAAGGCCAGCATGGCATCGCGTTCGGCGGCCAATACAGGCGGGGTGACCTGGGTCGGTTCTTCATTGAGGCGGGCACGATGCTGCACGCGGCGCAGTTCGCGGTAGGCCCTGGCCGCGCTGCGGCCGATGCCTTCGGGCAGCAGCCCCGCCAGTTCGGCGCGCAGCAGCAGCGCGATGTTGCCGACGTTCGGAATCAGTTCGGGATGCTCGCCCGAGGACGACAGCACCAGGAACTGCACCGCGAACTCGGCATCCACCATGCCGCCCGGGCTGTGCTTGACGTCGAAGCGCTCGGCCTTCACGGGCCTTGCACCGCGCAGCTTGTCGCGCATCGCGATGATCTCGGCCTTCAACGCCTCGCGGTCGCGCAGCGCCACCAGCACGGCCTCGCGCACCTGGTCGAAGCGGCTTCCCAGCTCGGCGCTGCCGAGCACGAATCTCGCGCGCGTCATGGCCTGGTGTTCCCAGGTCCAGGCCGTGTTGCTGCCGCGCCCCAATTGGTAGCGCTCGTAGGCCTCGAAGCTGGTCGTCAGCAGGCCCGAATTGCCGTTCGGCCTCAAGGCGGTGTCGATCTCGAACAGGTCGCCCTCGCGGGTCTTCACGGTGAGCCAGTTGATCAGCTTGCGCACATAGGCCGCATAGACCTCGCCCGCGCGTTCGTCGTCGTCTTCGTAGACGAACACGATGTCGAGGTCGCTGCCGTAGCCCAGCTCTTTTCCGCCGAGCTTGCCGTAGCCGATGATCGCGAACTGCGGCAGCTCGCGGTGCCGGTTGCGCACATGCGGCCAGCACCAGCGGGCCGTCACGCGCAAGGTGGTGTCGGCCAGCGCGCTCAGGTCGTCGGCCACCTGCTCCACGGTGATGCGGCCGTCCACGTCGCGCGCCAGCGTGCGGAACACCTCGGCGTGGTGGGCGTGGCGCAGCAGGTTCAGCAGGCGCTCCTCGTCGGCTTCGCCGGTGCGGCTGAGCGAGGCGTGGCGCGCCTCGAGTTCGCGCTCGAACTCGGCCGCCATGAAGCGGCCCGAGAGCATCTCGTCGCTCGCGAGTTCGTCGATGACGCCGGGGTGCTGCATCAGGTAGCGTGCCGGCCACTTGGCGGCGCCCAAAAGCCGCAGCAGCCGCTCCTGCACCGCGGGCCGTTCGACCAGCAGCGCCAGGTAGCTCTCGCGCCGCAGGAGCGGCTCGATCCAGTCGGCCCAGCGCAGTGCGGCATCCACATGGCGCGGCGTTTGTCCCGGGCCGTCGCCATCGGGCTCTTTCAGCCATTGCCCGGTGCGCTGCACCAGCTGGCGCAGCCGCGCGCGCGTTTCCTCGCGCAGGGCCAGCACGCGGGGCTGCTCGCACCAGTTGCGGATGCGGTCGGCAAAGGCCAGCGGCAGGTCGTCGAGCAGGTCGGCCAGGTCGGTGGGCGCGGCGGCTTTCTTGCCGTTGCACTTGCCGTTGCAGGGCTTCTCGCCGCCGAGCAGCTTGTCGAACTCCTGCGCCACGAACTCGCGGTGCGTGTCGAGCTGCTCGAGAAAGGGGCAGCAGCCGGCGTAGCCCATGGTCTGCGCGATCCAGCGCAGGTCGTCGTCGGCCACCGGCAGCACGTGGGTCTGCTGGTCGTCCAGGTACTGGATGCGGTGCTCCACGCGACGCAGGAATTCGTAGGCCGCGGCCAGCGTGTCGGCGGTTTCCTGCGGCATCAGGCCGGCGCGCGCGAGCCGCTGCAAGGCGTCGAGCGTGGGTCGGGTGCGCAGTTCGGGGAACTGGCCGCCGCGCACCACCTGCAGCAGCTGCACGGTGAATTCGATCTCGCGGATGCCGCCGCGCGAGAGCTTGACGTCGTTGGCGCGCTCGGGCCGCCCCGCGCTGCGGCGCGCCGACTGCTCGCGGATCTGCCGGTGCAGCGTGCGCAGCGAATCGAACACGCTGTAGTCGAGGTAGCGGCGGAACACGAAGGGCAGCACCGTGGCGCGCAGTCCCTGCGCGAGGCCTTCCGAGACGATGTCCCGCGGCGCGACTACGCGGCTCTTCATCCAGGCAAAGCGCTCCCATTCGCGGCCCTGCACCTGAAAGTATTCTTCGAGCGCGTCGAGCGACACCACGCTGGGCCCGGAGTTGCCGTTCGGCCTCAGCGCAAGGTCGACGCGGAACACGAAGCCGTGCTCGGTGATGTCGCCCACCAGCGCATAGATGCGCTTCACGGCGCGCGAGAAATATTCCTGGTTCGAGAGGCGGCCGCGGCCATCGGCGTCGCCGCGGGTTTCGCCGTCCAGGTCGTACAGGTAGATCAGGTCGATGTCGCTCGACACGTTGAGCTCGCGCGCGCCGAGCTTGCCCATGCCCACCACCCAGAGCTGCGCGCGCTGCCCTTCGGGGCCCAGGGGGGTGCCGTGCACCGCGTCGAGTTCCTGGCAGGCGTCGCGGCAGGCGACGTCGAGCGCGAATTCGGCGAGCTCGGTCACGGCGGTGGTCACCACGGCGAGCGGGGCCTGGGCATCGCAATCGAGGGTGACAAGCCGCTCCATCACCAACTGCCGCACAATGCGCAGCGCATCGCCGACGCCGTCCCCGCGTTCGCGCAATGCCTCGTAGGCCTTCGACATCGACTCGCGCCGTGGCGCGCCAGGGGAAAGCAATGCAAGCTCGGCCGCATACCTGCGGCGCAGGCGCTGGACGAAGCGCGAATAGGAAGAGAACGCGACCTCGGTCGCTTCTGTCGATGGCGTGGCTGGCAACTGGTTCACACTGGTGTTGGTTTCCGTGGAACCCCTCTGAATGCTGGCGGTCATAATTCCGGACACAGCGCGATCCTCAATGAACGACACGGCGTCTTCCCCTTCACGTCTGCTCAAGATCACCGCTGCGACGGCGCGCTGGCTGTTGGGTTTACTGATCGCTGCATGGCTTCTGCTGGCACTGTCAGTGGTTGTCCTACACGCGTGGATTGTGCCGCGAATCGGCGATTACCGTGGTGCGCTCGAGGCACAAGCCAGCAAGGCCATCGGGGTACCCGTGCGCATCGGGTCGATCACCGCCCGTTCGGATAGTCTGTTTCCCGTCTTCGAACTGCGCGACGTGGTGCTGCACGACGCGCAGAAGCGCGAAGCCCTGCGCCTCGTGCGGGTGGTGGCCAGCGTGTCGCCGCGCTCGCTGTGGCGCCTCAATTTCGAGCAGCTCTACATCGAGGGGCCGCAGGTCGACGTGCGCCGCGACGCGCTCGGCAAGCTGCACGTGGCGGGTCTCCACATGTCCACCGACACCACCGGAGAGACCCGCGCCGCCGACTGGTTTTTCGCCCAGCGCGAGCTGGTGGTCGAAGGCGGCACCGTGCGCTGGACCGACGAGCAGCGCCAGGCCGAGCCCCTGCTGTTGACCGACGTGCGCTTTGTGGCGCGCAACACCGCCCGGCGCCACGGTCTGCGGCTCGATGCCACGCCGCCGGTCGGATGGGGCGAGCGCTTCACGCTGCGCGGCCAGTTCCGCCAGCCGCTGCTGTCGGTGCGCTCCGGCCGCTGGCAGACCTGGGACGGCCAGGTCTACGCCGACCTGCCCTATATCGACGTCACCCGCCTGGGCCGCTATGTCTCCCTCGACGCCCGCATCCGTGAAGGCAGCGGTGCACTGCGCCTCTGGGCCGACATGAAGAAGGGCCAGATCGTGGGCGGCGCGGCCGACCTCGGACTCAACCGCATCGATGCCTCGCTGGGCCGGGGCCTTCAGCCGCTGGTCTTGCGCTCGGTGACCGGCCGGCTGGCCGGCCAGCTGAATGAGGAGCAGCTCGAGTTCTCGACCACCGCCCTGCAGTTCGACACCGCCGACGGCATGCGCTGGCCCGGCGGCAACCTGTGGCTGAAGCACGCGCCCGCGCGCGGCCGCACGCCCGAGCAGGGCGCCTTGCGCGCCGACCGGCTCGACCTGGCCGCGCTGGCCCTGATTGCCGACCGGCTGCCGCTGGGCGACGCCACGCACCGCGTGCTCGATGCCTATGCGCCGCGCGGACTGGTCGAGCGCGTCGACCTGAACTGGCAAGGTTCGCTGGGCGCGCCCGAGCGCTACCAGGCCAAGGGCCGGGTCAGCGGCCTGCGCGTCGCGTCGCAGCCGGCTCCGCCGGCAGCTGCCGCCACCGTCCCGCCGGCCACCGCAACCGGCTCTGCCGGCGCCACGCCTGCTGCCCAACGGCCGCACGCCGGTTCGCCCGGCCTGAGCGGCGCCACCATCGAGTTCGACGCCACCCAGGCCGGCGGCAACGCCGCACTGTCGATGGCGCAGGGCGCGCTCGAATTTCCGGGCGTGTTCGAGGAACCGGTCATCCCCATCGACCGGCTCGCGGCCCAGCTGCAGTGGAAGCTCGACAAGGGCCATGCGCAATTGCAGGTTTCCAAGCTGCGCTTCGCCAATGCCGATGCCGACGGCGAAGCCGAAGCCAGCTGGCGCACCAGCGATCCCGCCGTGTCTTCCGGCCGTGCGCGCTACCCCGGCGTGCTCGACCTGCAGGGCAAGCTGACCCGCGCCGACGGCACGCGCGTGTTCCGCTACCTGCCGCTCGAGATTCCCCAGCACACCCGCGACTACGTGCGCGAGGCGGTCACCAAAGGCACGGCCAGCAGCGTCGACTTCCGCGTGCGCGGCGACCTGCACGACATGCCTTTCATGGACCCGAAGCAGGGCGAGTTCCGCATCGTCGCCAGGGTGGCCGACGTCAACTACGCCTACGTGCCGCCGGCTTCGGCCATTGCCGCGTCGACGGCATCGAAGGGGGCAGCCTCTGCGGCCCGCACCGGTACGCCCGCGCCGGCCTGGCCCGCGCTCACCGGGCTTTCGGGCGAACTGGTGTTCGAGCGCGCGGGCATGCTGGTGCGCAATGCGCGCGGGCGGCTGGCCGGCGCCAACGGCATCGAGGTGACCAAGGCCGAGGCGCAGATTGCCGACATGTCGCACCACGCCTCGCTGCTGCGCGTCGACGCCCAGGCCAAGGGGCCGCTCGGCGAACTGCTGCGCGTGGGCGCGCCCCTGGCCGGCGAAACCGGCGAAGCGCTGTTCCGCGCACGGGCCACCGGCACGGCCGACTACCGCCTGCATCTCGAACTGCCGCTGGCCGCGCTGGACACGGCCAAGGTCCAGGCCAGCATCGCGCTGTCCGACAACGAGCTGCAGCTGGTGCCCGAAGCGCCGTCCTTCACGCATGCGAAGGGCGTCGTCGGCTTCACCGAAACGGGCTTTTCGCTGAACGGCGTCAATGCCAGGCTGCTCGGCGGCGACGTTCGCATCGAAGGCCGCGGCCGCTTCGCCGGGCCCAACCGCGAGGTGGCGCTGAAGGCGCAGGGCACGGCCACGGCCGAGGGCCTGCGCGCCGCGCGCGAGGCCGAGTGGCTCGCGCGCATCGCGGCCAAGGCGAGCGGCAGCACGCCTTACGCGGCCACCTTCTCGATGCGCGACGGCGCGCCGGAGTTCTCGCTCACCAGCACGCTGCAAGGCCTGGCGCTGCAGCTGCCCGCGCCGCTCGTGAAGACGGCGGACGAACAGATGCCGCTGCGCATCGAAAAGAAGGTGCTGCAGCGCGAGACCCGGGCCGGCGCTGCCGTGGCCGTGCAGGACCAGCTCTCGATGGAGCTCGGCCGCGTCGGCACCGTTCAATATGTGCGCGACATCTCGGGTGCCGAGGCGCGCGTGCTGCGCGGCAGCATCGGCATCGGCCTGGCCGCGGGGGAGACCGCCAGCGTGCCCGACAAGGGCGTGCTGGCCAATGTCAACATCGCAAAGTTCGACATGCCCGCATGGCAGGCGCTGGTGGGCGACACCGGAAGCAGCACGGTCGAGGCGGCGGGCGGCGCCGAGCGGCCCGAAGACGCGGCCATGGGCTACCTGCCCACGCGCATTGCGGTGCGCGCGCAGGAGCTCGGCATTGCAGGGCGCACGCTGCACAACGTGGTGCTCGGCGGCACGCGCGAGGGCGCTCTCTGGCGCGCCAACATCGACGCCACAGAACTCAGCGGCTACGCCGAGTACCGCCACGCCCAGGCCGGGCGGCTCTATGCGCGGCTCGCGCGGCTCAAGATCGCACCCACGGAGGCCAAGCAGGTCGAAACCCTGCTCGACGAGCAGCCCGGCACGCTGCCCGCGCTCGACATCGTCATCGACGATTTCGAGCTGCTGGGCAAGCGCCTGGGCCGTGCCGAAATCGATGCCGTCAACCGCGGCGGCGCGGGCCGCGAATGGATGCTCAACAAGCTGAGCTTCACCATGCCCGAGGCCAGTTTTTCGGCCAAGGGCACCTGGGCCGCCGCGCCGGGCGGCACGCCCGGCCGGGCGGAGCAGCGCCGCACGGCCATGACCTTCAGGCTGGACATCGCGGATGCCGGCGACCTGCTTGCGCGCTTCGGCATGTCCGGCGTGCTGCGGCGCGGCAGCGGGCGGCTCGAAGGCGAGGTCAACTGGCGCGGCTCGCCGTTCTCGCTCGACTATCCGAGCCTGGGCGGACAGCTTCAGATCAACGTCGAATCGGGCCAGTTCCTCAAGGCCGATCCCGGGCTTGCCAAGCTGCTCGGCGTGCTGAGCCTGCAGGCACTGCCGCGCCGGCTCACACTGGATTTCCGCGATGTCTTCAGCCAGGGCTTCGCCTTCGACTTCATCCGCGGCGACGCGAAGATCCACAACGGCATCGCGAGCACCAACAACCTGCAGATGAAGGGCGTGAACGCGGGCGCGCTGATGGACGGCTCGGCCGACATCGTGCGCGAGACGCAGGACTTGCGCGTGGTGGTGGTGCCCGAAATCAACGCCGGCACGGCCGCGCTGGTCGCCACCGCGATCAACCCCGCGATCGGCCTGGGCACCTTCCTCGCGCAGTGGGTGCTGAGCAAGCCGTTGGCCGCCGCCGCCACGCAGGAGTTCCATATCGAAGGCACCTGGGCCGACCCCAAGATAGCCAAGGTGCCACGATCCATCCTGCCGAACGTACCCGGCCCAGCCGCGGCGCCGGCCGGCGGGCAGGGCAAGTGAAAACGGAGACCACGCAATGAAAGTCGCAGCCATCCAGATGGTGTCGGCCATCGCCCGCGAAGCCAACCTCGCACGCGCCCACGGCCTGCTCGCGCAAGCCGCCGCGGCCGGCGCCGAACTGGCGGTGCTGCCCGAGTATTTCTGCATGATGGGCGCACGCGACACCGACAAGCTGGGCCTGCGCGAAACCGCCGGCGCGGGCGCCGTGCAGGGCTTTCTCGCCGATGCGGCGCGCGAGTTCGGGCTCTGGATCGTGGGCGGCACGCTGCCGATCGACAGCGGCGATGCCGAGCACGTGTTCAACAGCTCGCTGTGCTACTCCCCTGACGGCCAATGCGTGGCGCGCTACGACAAGATCCATCTGTTCTTCTTCGACAACGGCACCGAGCGCTACGACGAGCGCCGCGTGATCGCGCCGGGCGCCACGCCCGTGGTGTTCGACCTGCCCTCGCGCGACGGCCACCGCTGGCGCGTGGGCATGAGCGTGTGCTACGACCTGCGCTTTCCCGAGCTGTACCGCGCGCTCGCCAAACAGGGCGCCGAGCTGCTGCTGGTGCCCAGCGCCTTCACCCGCACCACCGGCGCCGCGCACTGGGAGGTGCTGCTGCGTGCGCGGGCCATCGAGAACCTGGCCTGGGTGGTCGCGCCCGCGCAGGGCGGCACGCACGAGAACGGCCGCCACACCTGGGGCCAGTCGATGGTGGTCGACCCCTGGGGCACCGTGGTGGCGCAGCAGGCCCGCGAAGAAGGCGTGGTGCTGTTCGACATCGATGCCGGGCAGATCGAACGCATGCGCGCGCAGCTGCCCGTTCTCTCGCACTGCGTGCTCTAGATGGAAGAGGCCTTGCCTGTCGCACCGCCGCGGTGGGCGCTGTCGGCGTTCGCGCGCCTGCGCTCGCTCTGGCAGCGCTGGTTTCTCTGGCTGATCCTGGCCGTGCTGGTGTCGGCGCTGCTGGTCACCGTAGTGTGGCTCGCGGGCCGGCACGAGGTCGAGCAGGTGCAGGCGACACTCGACCGCGACACCGCCGATGCGGTTTCCGATCTTCGCATCGGCCTGCAGCGCAACGCCCAGAGCCTGCGCGCCACGCAGGCTTCCGGCCTGGACCGCGCGCATTGGCCCGAAGCCGCGGCCTCGCTGCTGCGCGAGCACCGCGAGTGGCTCCGGCTCGAATGGCGCGACGCCGCGCTGCGTCCGCTCGAAGCGGTGAACACGCCCTACCGCATGCGCCTGATCGCCGACGAGAGCCGCGGCGCCGACCAGTCCGACGTGGGGCTCGCCTGCGCCGCCGCGCGCAAGCTCGGTGCGCCGGCCTATTCGCCGAGCCACTACGTGCCCATCCTCGGCGGAGGCGGCGTCGAGGTGATGGAGCTTTGCGTGCCGATCGACGCGGGCGGCTTCCTGGTGGCGAGCTACTCGCTGCGCGACACGCTCATCGAACTGGTCGGCCACACGCTCACGCGCGGCCAGGAAGTGGCCTTTACCGAAA
>Ga0307514_10004661_pt1 | contig 12551 bp, 13 predicted proteins | sample 16_EM_MG_FD_203088 | JGI IMG/M metagenome (GOLD analysis project Ga0307514, IMG submission 203088) | Populus trichocarpa ectomycorrhiza microbial communities from riparian zone in the Pacific Northwest, United States - 16_EM | ecosystem: Host-associated > Plants > Roots > Unclassified | place...
CCCCCGAGGTCGCCGTATCCTCACTTCCTCCATCTCCCACGAACCCAATTTTGGACATCTTCTTTCCTCCCACCGTGAATGTTGATCGAGAGAACGCATTGACAATACAGTGTGTGGCCTCTCCGTTTCTTCATCTTATCTCTTTTTTCAATGCTTCTTTCTCGGTCTATTACGCATCTTATCTCCGTCTTCCTGGCTTCTAAGAACCGGTTCATGTAACACCTTTGGGGCGTTTTTGCCTGGCGCTTTCGGTGATGAGACGACGTCGTCGATGTCGAGGAAACTTGGTGGGGGTACTGGCTTCGGGTGTGAGGGTCCTGGTTGTGTGTTGACGAACTTATCGAGAGTGAGGCCGAGGGGAGACGACCGTACCGATTTACTGCATGACCAGCCCAGACCCTTCATCGATATCGCCAGATGTCCACTCCGCATTACTACGCACTTCCTTCGCCGCGTGAAACTCCAGAGCTCCCTTCTTGTTCTCCCGTCCCGCATCTGCCGAAGATGACGAGACCGTGTTCACTCCGTATGATAGATCGTGAATGCGGATGTAATTCCCGTCTCCGCATCCCTAAGGTGGAGATTGAATGCGGGTGTTGAGTTGAATGGGTTGTGTATCCGATCGACGAAAAGGAACCTGCTGTTGTCATCGAGCGTTTCGCTGACGCCCTTGAATAGGTCATTCAGTATCTATTCCGGGTCTGAGCGTCGAGAAAACCGGAAGTCGATAGGTTCTGATCTTACCCCTGTCGAAGACTACGAGCAAGTCTGGGCAAGGCAAGCGGATACCGAACCGGTGCAGGGGAGTCGGAGTGAGGTGTGATTAGCCACGTCCAGGATACCCACTTTACGAGCCGTAGTAGGTCAATTGAGGGTGAACCACTATGAGGAAACGATCTTTGGCATTTCGCTCGTCACGAGTTAGGAAGCATACTACACGAGGGGCACAGGGCGGGCGCGGGTACGAGGTCGGATCACCTCATTGACCGCTTCGTGCCCTCTGGCGGTCATCATGAGCATAACTCTGTAGGTGCCGGTTGCATCAGTCTAGCGAATCGCCCGCCGGGAAGTAGATCAACGTAATCCGACCTTCCGGATGGTGAAGTGATGGAAGTTCTCGGTCGACAGAGTCGATGAGAGTCTTAGCGATAGATTGTACCTCACACGGTTCCGTACTATTGATCCAGTCAGACAAGGCGTTCATGTATTGTTCCGTATCTGCGTTTGGTAGGCAACGTGAGATGGCGCGGATCAAGGGGAGTTGTGTAAATGATGGCTTACCATCCCTGCTCGAACAACGTGATGGTAGTCGGCAGGAAGCAGTACTATGTGTGTGTTCCCACCCTTCGATCCCCAATCAAAATGGCACCAACGGTAACCTAAGCGGTCATTGTCGTTTACGCTCAGGAGAAAGAGATCTGGATCTCAAAGCTCGCTGTTTGATCAAGCGTTCAGTGCTGATGCGGCCGGGAGTATGCAACCAAGGTGGCACAGCTGGTAACGGACGTCGCCGAATCAAACCCTTGCGGCCCGAATGATCTATTTGATCCATTGTATTGCGTTGTCTACAGTGTCATCCGTCTCTCCCTAACCTAAGATGGTTGCCAATGCGATCCTATCGATTCTTAAATCCGTTGACGTCAAACCCTGATTGTCTGTTTTTATTGGTTGATTGGCTCTCGGTATTGCGAACCCACTTCTGACGATCGAGAACACTGACGATACGTATCTGACCTCTCTGTTTCTCCCCCCTCAATATTTTGCCCCTGGCGCGCCGCTCACTCATTCCTCAGGCTATTTAATGTTTCACCATGGCATTATCCCTCTCAGGTACTTTGTAATGGTCGCAGTACGCGATATTTACTCCCACGTGACCTCTGGGAAGATCACTGATAGTAGATACAGTTGACCATAATGAAAAATTATCGAGATCGGTTGCTGAGGATTGTAATACCGCCGTCAACCATAGCGGACGTCACTGCGATGGATACCAACGAGGGTCACTTCATCACACCAACTCTGCGACGAACAACGGGGCTGCAAGGGGCTGCAAGGTATTGTGACAAATCGAATTCGAATCGGGTGTGTCTAATACTATTTTCAGCCTGTGCAATTACGTGGGTCGCCAGGTGTCGGCGTACGTCCCACAGTTCGGGATTCATTCCAGGAGCATCGAGATCTTCCATTACGATGCGGTAAGAATGCAGAGGTAAAGTGATATGCAGAAACCCACGAGTAGCAAGAGGTTATTTAACGGTGTCTCCAGATCATACGCTCTTTTATCAAGTATCAGGTCGAATATGCGCCCAAAAATCCGGAACCTAGTACCGCTCGGAGGACCCTGACCCGCCTCCGTGAGAGATACATCTTAAAAAGTGACCACTTCCGTCCTGTTGTGCTAGACCCCTCCAAGAGCCGACCCAGATCTTAGCCGTATCCCAGTTTTGTGCTTTTGGCAGCGTATCACGTATGAATTTGCTCATCGGGTAGGTGAAAACCTTCGAACCGGGTCAACCCTGCTGGACTCGGTGTTCCAGCCGGCGGTCAGCGTCGCACATAGAGTACTGGTGGATCTGAGCTTGCGGGTTGATCGCGAACGCGTATCAGGCCAACGAGGCGATTGACTGCGCGTGCCTTCCCGTGACACTTCACCTGCCGGAACCAATTTGGAGGTGGGTATATGTAACTGGCAATTTACTGTTCTAAGATTGGCGGTGTCCAGGGTCCGGAATTGGGCCGGGAGGAGGACAAGTAAAGGTGACATCACCCCACGGCACCGATCAAGCGGCAAGGATCAGCGTTAACGTTACCGGCCAAGACGCATCATATGTCCAAAGCCCATTACCTCACCAAGTCCAATTACGATCGCCGTTCCGTCTAAACGATCTCCCGCTGTTCAGCACCCATGTGCAGGAGAGAACCGGGCGATAACTAGGATTTCTAATGTATCCTCGCAACTACGAAAAGGTTGCACGTGGAGGAGCAAACGAGGCGCGCTAGGGCTCACAGCATCAGCATCTTCCATCATTTTGGAGCTGCATGAAACGCGACAATCAGCGTAGAGTGACTCAGGTTGGTTTTTTTCATTGGTGTATCGTCTTCTTTTTTTATCGTCGTTGACTTTGTTTTGATTTCCACGCGCATACAGGGAGGCTGGAACGCGTCAATGGCAGTAGCACACTTGCTCTGGCGGTTTCAGAATACCAGGCTCCGGTCAGAATACTCAGATTATAGCCCTGCCGATGGTGTCCTCCCTTGTGGTTTTTTGGGTTGACAACTCCTTCTTCCTCCTACACGCCTTCCGTTTGTCGTTTAGCTTCTCGAATGGTCGCCGCCAACAATACAGTCTCTTGAAGAGCACTGCGTACATCTCCCATTCAAGGCAATAATCACGGGAGTGGAGTGGAGATCCTTGGGTTCATTCATTGGGTAATGAAACCCTCTGCCACAGGACTTCCCACCAAAGAACCCACTCAGAAAACTACCACAACATTCAGATGGTGCGCACCAAGCCGGTGGAACCACCCTTGTATCCTGATCAAGTCACAGTGTGTAGGAAATCGCGCGTAAGGATCATCGCCCGTTCCCGAGGATACAATTTTGATAAGATTACGAGTGTTTTCGGAGTCAGTACACTTCAGGTCAGATGCACTCTGTGTTCTGCAGTCGTGTTGGTACCCGGCTCATACGGAGGCTGACTTAATCGATTGCGGTGACGGGCCTCGTTCCAAGCACGGTCTGGGCTTGGCTAATACCACACCTCCTACCACCTCACAGTTTTGTACTCTCCATCTCCAAAAGCGCGGAGTTGAGCTGGGAAAAAAAGAAACGGCCGCGATTCCAGATAACCTCATTGTGTAATCATCTCGTAAGATCTTGGCTAAAGGTTTTCCCTTCTCGCCGCGTTTCGTGATTCACGTACATACGAAACTAGTCGAGAAGCCGGCGGTGGAGTGAAGGCGACGCGCCTCTTTCGCTGAAAAGGGAAAGGCAAATGCTTATCGTTGAACACTCCTTGATCCACGGGCGCCACTTGAAGTGTTCCACCGGTAGCCGGAATGATTACGAAGGAAAACCCGTTTGAGGTGAACAGATGCCCTCTCGCTGCCTAGTGTACATTCAAACTCAGAAAACCACAAAACAATGTCACGGCGAATGTAATGGAAATGATAGGTTACGCAACCAAAACAAGAGTATTTCGGATCGGATACACGATTGCAAAGGCGGCCGAGAGGTACGAGTAGATTCGAAGTTAAATCTTGCAAGGAAGTTGGTGAACCTGTGGAGGGGGAGGCGGTCGATTATCCCGAACTTGTCCCGGACGGTCGGAGGTAAGAGGACTCGCGACAGATATTGAACATTCGAGAATCGAGCGAGTATCTTCTCTGCCATCTCTACCACTGTCCTCGGAACCCTCTGCCTATGCCTATTGGAGTGGTTGGCTCGTATGTGTTGCTGAATAGTTCGACTGTGCGACAGATAAGTCGGGAGGGGATTGGAGTGGGGAAATCACTTGCTGTGCGTGGTGAAATCCGAGACTGGTGGAAGTGCTATCCTCGGACCATGAGGGACGGATGATGACCAACGTGCTGCGGCGGTCAGGCGCTCAGGGTGCGCGTCCCCAGTCTTGGGTCGTTGCGTCCAGTCTTCCCTCCAGCACATCTCAACCAAGCTCCAGATTCCTTGCCCGACCCAATAGCTTCCACAGTTCTGGTCGCATCCTATCCAATACCGCCCACACCATCTGAAGCTCTCCAGACCAAACGGGCGGACCCCTGTCAAGACTTCGTACGCAACCATCCCGATGGCATAAAAGTCCCGAACCACGTAGGGTATTGTTCCCCCAAAGGGTTCATCCCACGAGTGAACATGGCGAATGACGCCATTGGAGTGGGGCTCGAGAAGCTAAATTCGCAGAGATAGGTCCGAGAGGGTGCTTCATTTGTGATTAAGATATTGGGCTGTCACACCAAGTAACGATGGGAGTTAATCTTGGCCCAATTAATGAAAGACAACGCGGACGGTGTGAACTTACCCCTTTGATATTCCCGTGAATCATATTGTGCTCATGGGGGTAGTGGCCTTCGGCGGCATACGCAAGCTGAGAATAGGGAGGAATGAGTTGTGAATTGGCGGAGGGGTAGAAGTAAACGACAATCGCCAGGCGGAGCCGATTTACTCTGAGTTTGGCCGAATGAAATCGAAGATGTTGCCGTTCTTCATCAGTCCACAAATCATCGAACGTTTCCCGGTGCGACTGCCAATCTCTACCGTGATAAGACCAAGGATGTTAGGATGTGATATGTTTTTTCAGAGGACACTTGCAGAAATGCTACTACCGGGATACGCTGGTTATTGTTGAGAAGAAAAGTCGGGGTTGATGAATCTGACTTCGAGCACATTCCTAATCTCCGCAATGTGCAAGGCCTTAACAGCGACGACTTGACCGCCTAAGTTTCCCTTTCGGACGTCTGAAAACCCCACACTGGCGAGAGCCACGGGATCGATATCATAGACCAGGCTCCGATCAACTTGCAGTGGTTTGGAACCTGGCGGGCATTGAACGCAAGGCCTCACAACCCCCCGAGGGTACGATTTGAAAGTCTCCCCAGGCTCCGGCCACGATCAAGAACCTGTGAACGGAAGAGGATCAACATCGACGAAATCAGCGCGATGTTGCGATCTGCCGAGTTAGATGAATGAGCACGTACCCTAACGAGGATATCGAGGGTAGTAGTAGCATCTTCGCCTTCCGAGGGTGTCGTGGCCTTCCTGTCAAGTTGATCATCGGGAAGGGGGGTGGGGTAATCTAGGTATACGTCTCCAATTGGTGATGGAGTGTCATTATTGCTATATTCCGCGATGAGTTGGCGGAAGAAGGTTCGGATCTGCATTGCAGGCATATTCAAAGAAGGGTGGAGAGTGTAACGGGAGCGCTGTGGTGAGCGATTTTGCGGTCCGATCAGAGTGTGATTATCCGAGGATTGTTTGAAACTGTGTTCGAAGGGGACAGCCAGGGATGGCGAGGTGCTCATAATCAAGAGAGAGATTAGGAGAGACCACGAGGTGAGGTCAAGATGTACGCCTCCAGCCTCGAGGGAAAAGCATGTAGGCACCCCGAGGCATTCCTGTATCTGAGAATACACAGGAACATACCCCAACGACTCACTGACCGGAATGGCTTACAAAGCCAGATCATGGCGAAAGATTCTTCCGGTGCTGTCAGACTATCGGGGCCCGAATACCGCGTGGCTTGCGGCTGTTGGGCTGATATGGCTTGCCCATGCCTACCCGTGGTGACGGTAGGAGTTGAAAAAATGGCGTTATCATCGCACCCATGATGTGTGGCAGGCGACCGAGGAGCATCGGTTTTCTCCGGGATAGCCCAGCGCAAGAACTTGAAACTCCCGGTGTCCCTTAAGACTTATTCGGAGAAGTGGAATGAAGGCGGATAACGAGTCATAGTGACATATAATAAGTGAGTAACTTAAAATAATTACTTGTGGATCGACCACACAAAGTGCGATAATTAAGGAGTGAAACGAGTACCGGAACTGATGTGCAGAGCGAACGTCGCTAGGTGAAAATGATAGGTGCCCTGCACGTTTGAATAATAGCAAACGAACAAGGAAAGATGTGAGGACATATGAAACATAGGTATAAAGGCACTCAAGTCCGGGTGGGTGGTGATTTAGGCGCATCGAGACGAAACGCTGACCTCCGGCCCATGATACGTGCACCCAAGCGTTCGAATAGTGAAGGTTTCGCTGTAATAGTCTGCATCTGCACATCAGGTGCAGTGAATGATGTGTGGATGTTACCACCGCTCATAAAATTCGCGGTAAGTCTGGTTTGCTGGAGGACGCTTGCGCCTCTTTGAGAAGACTGGATAAATAGCCGAGCTGTGAACGTTGTGCGGGATGAGGTTTGATCTGGTGTGTAAGCCTGAAGGAGACACTGACCAAAATTTCTACCACTGTCAGGTTCGGAGGCGGCCGGAGCCTCAGGCTCGTAGGCCGATGTTGTGGGTCCTGGGGGAACGGTCGACGAGTTTCTTGCCACGCGTTGGAAATGTTTGGAGATCTTTTCCACCGTTGGTCGTTCGCCCCGGTCTTGGTTCCAACACTGCTGAACCAAATCCCACGTGCCTCTACCGAAACCGATGTCCCCCGCTTTTTCTGGCTTTCTTGGTCTTTTACCCTCCAACACGCGGAACACAATTTCTGGTTGTCGGCGTTTCTCCGCTGAGAAGGGGGGCCGTCCAGTAAGCACTTCGTAGACAATCATCCCGAAGGCGTAGACGTCTGCCTCCTTGGAAACTCGGGAAGTGCGCAGGCCGAAAATTTCGGGATTGAGTAGTTCGGGGGCCATGTGAGACCATGTGCCCTTGCAGCCCTCTCCAGTCACAGACACGGCAAGGGACATACTGGTTGTGACGGTAGAAAACCCGAAATCAGAAATACAGGCCTGAGGATTCGCCCCATTCTTGATCAGGATATTTGTCTGAAACAGAATGATATCGAGTTAGATAAATTGATCCTCGCTCGCGCCAACGGAGCGGCCACCACAAAGAACCCACCCCTTTCAGATCCCCATGAATAATTTTGCACTTGTGAAGATACGATAAGCCGTTGATAACGTCGTTCAACTTCGGGGCATTTAGTTCACAGAAGAGTCGGAGGCGGAAATTTCGTACCAGACAAATCCTGTTCGCTTCATTCGCACGTATGTAATCCATAATGTTTCCATTCTCCATCAACTCCGAAATCATCGAAAGCGCTCCGCTTTGAGGGTCAATGTTGACGGCGATGAGCTCCAAAACATTAGTATGGGAGGTGTGCATCCAAAGTACAGATTCCTTGCAAAAGTCCTATATTCGGAATTTCCTGTATTTCAGCAGAACCTGGAGCGAACGCTGCTGGTGGTACCCACCTTTCGAATTTTGGAAAAGTTGCTATCTTGTGTCACGCGGATTGTCTTCACAGCCACTGCCTTTTTGACCAATACACCTTTCCGAACGTCTGCGAACCCGCCGCATGCGAAAATCCCTTCTTCAATTTGAAAATCGGCGCCTTTGTTGACCAAATAGTTGTCTGGGAGTCTACCAGTAGTTCCGGCGAGTTTTCGAAGTATGACAAAGCCCATGTGAGCGAGTCCTCCCCGAAGCCTACCACTCTTTAGAGCCTGATCAGAATACCTAGCGTGAGACGTGGTAGAAGCACAGTCAATCATATCACAGAAACTCACTTCGCCGATGATATCGATTACAATCCCAGCATCGTCAGCGGCGAATCCCATCGCGGCCCTCCTATTGCCCCCTTCGTCAACAAGCGTCCTCAGGAGCTCGTCATAATCGTGAGATTTCGGATCTAGCGATCTCAGGCGTTGCCACTGTGAAAGGACAGTCTTCGGATCTGGGGGATTGAGTTGTGCGTCCGTCCTGGGTGAAGATCGAGGACGGTTACGACCTGAGCTCGCAACTGCAAGTCCGGAATCTGCGCGGGATTTTCTTCCGAAATGGAGTAGCGATCGGAGGGCCATCGTAAAGCTAGAGTCGTAATGTCTTGAAAAATAGACTAAAAGAGCGGTGGCGTAATTTTGTAACGCTAGAGTAGGGGGGAGAGGGGTTGTCTGGCATGGTGAAGGGGAGACTCCAGCCGTATAAGTAATAAGTGGATAACACTATCATGCCTCGAGGAAATAACGTGTACAACGGCCATGAACCCAGTCTCATGGCATTGAATTACCTGGGCTGGGGGTATCCGGAGTCCTGAGGACTTTCTAATGCTGTTCCATCAGGTCTCAGGCCTCAGGCGTTAGTCAGCACGGTGTATGGACCATATACGTAGTAACTTCGTCAATGATAGGGCTGAGGTTCGGAATGGACGGTACGCGGAACCGCGCTCGTGAGATGTATGCCGTGGGTCGAGGTCGCCATATTATTGTCGTACTACCCGACGGAACAGGCAACTGGATGGACGTGGTATAATTTATGGCCGTTGGCGGAGCGTTCGGTGAAACCCGAACTCAGTCCGCACAAAACCTGAACTCAGCCCGTACAAAACCCGAACTCAGCCCGCACAAAACCCAACGACGCGGCTCTCGCAAAATTACGAAGACTGTAGGCAGTAGATACTTACAAGTAATGCGGGTAACGTAGACAGGGACGCAACGAGCACAGGAGTCAAGGAGGACGGTCCGACAGTACAACGTAATAACCACGTCAAACAATGAGTCCTTCACAAATTTCCCACCCGCAAGTAAAGGCAGAATACGGGGTATATCTGATGTATAGGTATAATGAACTCAAGTACCACCTTGTGAGGATGCAACTAGACGATGTGCAGGCCGGAGGAGACTGAGGCGACGACGCATACGACCCAGTAGGTTAGGCTCCCGATTCGCTGGAGGGAGGGGGATGGCGACATCCCCATTGCTAACCAGTGCACGCGTGGCGTAAGTCGCCTGTTGGAGCACGGCTGGGCGGTTCGTTGATGGGATAAATAGCCTGGCTTGGAGTGTTGTCAGACGATATACCACGTCAAGCCCACGATACTCACACAAATTCCTGGAACTGTTCTCTGGTCTGGGGGGAACTTCACCGACCGGTTCGCGTATCGTGAGACCTGGACCAACAACCGTTGAAGTCCTCGCGACGCGCTCGAAGTGGTCCAAAGCCTCTCTTGCCGAGGGACGTTTTGTCCGATTTTCCTCCCAGCATCGTTCAGCGAATTCCCACGTCCCTTGACCAAATCCGATGGGCATTGGATCCTCCGGCTTGCATGGTCTCAAACCCTGGGTAGTAAGTAACCGAAGCTCCACCAGCTTGCGCTTCCCGTAAGGACGGGCCCCCGTGATCACTTCGTAAATCACCATCCCGAAGGCATACATGTCTGCCTGTTTGGAAGGCTCGGCATTCGTGGAGAACAACTCGGGTGCCATGTAGCCAAAGGTACCGCCGGCTTCCACACTGCTAGGGTCGAACGAGCCGCTCGGTACAAAAGCACAAAGTCCGAAATCCGATATACAAGCTCGTGGAGGCGTTTCATTATTGATGAGTATGTTGGTCTGTAAAGGCGGGCCATCAGAATCGAGGCTGATCGCTGCATCCGAAAGGGGAAGACTATTGAGATATCGACGCACCCCTTTTAGATCTCCGTGAATAATATCGGATCGATGGAGATATTTGAGGCCCCTCGCCACGTCCTCCAGCTATGGGCCCAATCAGTGATTCAGCCCGGAGCATCGACGACCGAACGTCGCACCAGGCGAACCCTGTTTGTCCCCTTTTCACTGATATATCGGACGATGTTTCCATTCTTCATCATCTCCGAAATCATTGAAAACCCGCCGACGTCGGGTTCGATTTTGACTGCGACCAGCGGTAGAATATTAGGGTGGGAGGTGTTCATCCAAACCACGCATTCCTTGCAGAAAGCCTGGATCCGGTGTTGATCAGTCGTCAAGGGTGGGGTATCCAATCACTTTGTGCACCTCGTGAATCGCAACAAGGTCCGTCCCCTGCGATATGCGGATAGTCTTTACGGCTACGTCCATTCCCTTGAATTTCCCCTTTCGGACGTCCGCAAATCCGCCGCTTGCGATTATGGGCCTCTCGACCTTATACCTGTGGAATGTGCCAACGAGATAGCTTTTTGGGACTTGGCGTGAGGCTCCGGCAAGTCTTCGTAACAGTTTGAAGGCGTGTGACCTGGTCACATCTGGGGCTTGATTTTCCTTCAGCACCTTAAAGGCGGGGAGAAAGGTGGATGATGTAGGCAGCTGGGGTGGACGTGGGGGTCGGGACCGACTTACTTTATCAATAGTATCAATGACAGTAGCGGCATCTTCCCCCCTGAATTTCAGGGCAATTTCTCTATTCTCTTCGTCATCGACGAGCGATGCTATTCGCTGTTGATTGGCGGATCGGCAATCCTGAGGGGCGATGCCCCGCCATTGTTGGAGGACATTTTCTTCTGCTGTGAGGGCAAGTTACTGATCGCGGATAGTTGAGGAAGGATGACAGAATTTACCTGGGGTGAGAGTCTGAGTGGGTTCTCTATCGCGGCGAGTAATAAGATTAATGAGGGGGGCCATCGGAGGCGAAATCGAAGGGTCGTGAGGTCGTGAGGCGGGCGGTCCCCTTATTAGCAGATGTAGGTGACGGTAGCGTAGTTCTGTACTCCCAGAGTATCAGATGGAGGTGGAGGTGTCCGAGCAAAATGGTGGAAGGGCATATAAATGGCATGCCGTGTGGAAGACGCGTGAAAACCGCACGATTAATGTAACGTTTGTTGAAAAGGGTGTGGCATGCGGTCCCAGCGGACAATTGGGACACTCTGGATCTACGAGTATGCATAGATAGGCTTCGAGTCTCAAGGGAAAAGCGAAAGATCAGCGTCACAGACCGTAACGTTGATGGGAAAACTCAATGTAGTGGAGATAGCGCGATTCCCTCTGTGTCTAGAGGGTAACCGGTGACCAAACGATGGAGAGATGAAGCAGGTTGAAACTCTCGGGGCGTGGTAAACACACCGAGATCAAACCCAACTAAGCATGTGTCGTGTGTGTGATGACGATATTCGAGACGTTTGCGCTAATCGAGGCCAGAACCACAGTTGAATAAAACGGTCTGTTGGTGTTTCTGACCTCATAGTCACGGTGTTGTCGGCAAAGCCGAAGGTTGATGGGAACTTCGTCACTGTCATGTGGGGTGAGTGAGTTGTTCATGTTATTATGGACGAGGAGCTGTAAGTACCGTTATAAACTGTCCTCTACTTAGTTAGGGCGATGAACCCTCGCGGAATCTGTGAGTTCTGCAGCGAAGAGCGCGTGTATCGCCGATGTTCCTACTTCCAGACGCGACATCCATAGTCCTTAGACATGGGCGACTTGTACCAATGCAGGAAATACTTTGCACCCCCAGAACTTTGGACGATAGAACACGCATCGCTGCGGCAATACCTGAGGTGACAAGTCACAGTCAAGAGATCATCGCCCCCGGATGTTGTGTGACTCGCACCGTTCATAATCAATAATTACATCGTGCGTTGTGTGCACAGGAAACATGCTTTCCTTCCTTTTGGGCAGGAGAATCAGAAGGTTTTTGGGATGCTTATATAATTTGGCTCGAATACAACTCTCACGTGCTCCGGGGGCATCGGCTGGGATACGTGGTTTAATAAGGACAATAAGTTATCGAAATAACTGCAAAGAGCGCATGGGAAACATTCGTGATGCTGCATCTACCTGGATACTAATACTACTGCGTGGGTGCGAGCAGCGTCTCACGTTCACCGTCAAGCCTGCGGGCTGTAGTGGAAAAACTGATGGGGCGCCCCGGCTTGAGCTTGTCGATGAATCTACGCAATCCTGATTTCGGGGCCACCGCCAGCGGTAAGGGGATGGGGGTAATAGAGGCCAAGCCGTTATGATTGATGAGTAGCCCTGCGGTCAAAACTGAGCGTTGAAATGGTAACTTGATGGTTGGCAATTTGACTGGAATTTTCCGAGGTTAGTTGCAAGGTACAATGTATGGTAGACAAGAGGAA
>Ga0307514_10004662_pt1 | contig 12543 bp, 8 predicted proteins | sample 16_EM_MG_FD_203088 | JGI IMG/M metagenome (GOLD analysis project Ga0307514, IMG submission 203088) | Populus trichocarpa ectomycorrhiza microbial communities from riparian zone in the Pacific Northwest, United States - 16_EM | ecosystem: Host-associated > Plants > Roots > Unclassified | place...
ATTCAGTATAGGCATTGCAAGCTCGAGAAAACTCGAATTAGAAATGTAGTGTACGAACCAGCACATCCAGTTTTATTGATGCGTTTGTCCCTATTCTGGGTGAGCAGAAGTTTGATTACAAGTAGGTTACTTAACGCACCACTCGTCTGGCTCATCATCATCATCAGCCGTAGTTTTTGAGGTTGTGGTAGTAGCTGTCATCTTCGAACATGTTGGGATGGAGTTCCCTAAGATTGAGGTCGACGTTAGTTTTATGCCAAGCCCCTCATGTGTAGGATCAGCTAGGTATCAGTTGGTTAGTCAAGCAAATCATCCACACAAAAATAAATCGGTCTGGGCACGAGAACATAAAAAAGTCACCCATACTTTTACCGAGGGGCTTTTGCCAACCAGACTACAATACTTTGTATACTTTACATGTAGAGTTTTAACATTATAGAGCACATTACACATTACGTATCCGTACCTACTGGTTGGTTTTCACTCTGCCGGAGCACGTGCCAACCAGACTACGGATGTACCAGTCAGTGTACATGTTATGTTATATAAGTACTCGAGTACAGTACTCTACAGTACCACCACCACAAAGGCTGAATGTTCATGATATCCTTCCTGTTCAATTCATATGCATCCTGGTGATCAATGCCTCAATGAAAGGTCCGCAGGTTCCAGTTCTTATTATCAACAACAACTGAGCTTTATCAAGGTGAATTATTTAGATACAATTGGGACTGCAGGCCTTTCCAACTAGGCTACTTGGACACTTTGAACTATGTTGCCAGGGAGAATACCCACTGCCATACGGTACTGCCTACTATATTATACATTCTTTAAATTTCCACAATTGCCCAATGTACTGATGCGCTCTGTCATCCCCCAAGTTTGAAATTCGAATCACAGAATGCAGTCTGAACGATACTCTGTAACCAGCTTGATTAGCGGAGGCATAAATGTGAGGGTATGATAGGTATTCAACTTGTTGGAGATTTCTCAGATTACGTTGGGACACCACAGAGATTCAATCTGGTTTGTGAACGGGGTCATTTTTTTTTTTTTTTGAGTCTATACGCCTTTCCCTCTTTTATTAAATAAGGGAAAGGGTCTTGCACTGCCGTTCTTTTGTTATCTGTATTCAGTCCCCTTACAATTGCATGCTGCCCTCCTTACGGAGGTTGTTGCCTATGCTGTACCATTCAACCTGGTAGTGATCAGCCTGGTAACAACCTGAGCGAAATACATGAGTCAATTCATCTCGACATTCCTCGAGACCTCAATTTGGGTGACCGACGCCGGCATCTCGGACATCGGATCAGGATGGCCCTTGAGGCGACCCAAAGAGTCAGACCAGTTCGTCCGAAGCCGGGCATGATACGGGAGTTGGGCGCCAGAGCAGGCATCTCCCATGTCAGCATGGCTGAATGCAGAGGCAGAGTTGGTAGGGGTACTCACATAGACTGCAGGCCGGTTTGAGGCACAACATAGTTAATTTCAGGAAAATCCGACCGCTCATGCTGTTCTGGAAGGGCAAACAGACTCCGTGCAGTATACATACCACTGCCTGCGGCGCATCGCGAGAGACGGACGCCGTTACCGATGAATGTTAACGGTGGATTTATTGCCCCTGAGACCTGCGGGCGTTCTCCTTGCTAGGACGTATTCGGCGTCTGCCAGCAAGAAACTGGCCAAGTACCGTACTGTAAGAGAGGAAACAAATTTGCTTCGAGTCCCATCGCCCTTCTGGCCTCTGGGACAACAGAGAAAGCCCTAGTCTGCCCTGTCCCTCTTTTCGTGTGTGTGAGAGTGTGCGTGTGTTGCTGTTTCAGTCCGTCAGTCAGGGCATATCTCCAACTCCATTTCCCCCTTCCCCTAACCATTCTGCTTCTGCCCCAGTGCAATTCACTCCTTAACTGTGGCCACCAGTTAGTTTCAGTGTATCCAATCCAGGGTACAAGGTGGATCACCAATACTCTGCTCTCCGCCCTCACTGCCGAAAAACGCCTCCAAACTTATCCTCTTGACCGCCTGGATACTTTTCCCCAGGTGTAGGCTATTAGGTCTCCCTGCTGCCTTCTTCAGTCATTCCCTATCGTATCGATACATATTTACAATATCTACTTAATTCTTTAATCAGTTTTTGGATATTCTTATGACCCCTTCATGATCTAACGTCTACAGTAATCCATCCCTAGCATTCTTTGATTTTCTGGCCGTGGATTTGATCTCAGACTCCCATCTGGTTCGACGGGAGGAAAAAAATATGCACCATCCCGATTCTGCATCAGCAAACTCGAAACGCAGGCAGCTGGACAATGATGAGAGAACTATGCCCCCAAGGCCTGCCTTACCCTCATCTTTCTCGATGCCGCTGTCAGTATACTCTGGAGAGTCCTCCTCCTCAGCGACGACCGGAAGCAGCAAGGTTGTTAGGCGGATGACAAGGACAAGATCTTCTCCAACTCCCCTCGGGCAAGATGTCAGTGAGGAGGATGAGGATAGGCGTGACTCCCATGATTTGTCAATCTCCCCTAGGGCATTCGGGCGCGAGTCTTTAGTGGATAATCTGCTGTTGTCCTTCGACAAATTTGGAAATGGAGATCTGGGTTTCGACAGCGCTTTCTTCAGTCCTACGAACGAATTGGACGACGACGACGATGCTGCCACCACCTCATCGCATCATACAGGGTACAGCACTCGCGGGCGGAGGTCGAACAGTAGCAGTAATTACCACCCTCATCTAGGGAGGCTGCCAACTCATAATTCTGGAGGATCCCGTGCTTTCGGGTCTGTGGATTATGGCACGGTGCCAGCAGGATTTGGGCTCAATTATGGTCGTGAGACCTTTTCGCGAAATGGCACTTCTGCAAGCATATTGAATGGTTTTGTTAACAGCGAATATGACCCTGCGCCCACGCCGACAGTACACAGTGGGCCGAGGGATCGCTCTGTCACCCTTGAGTCAGCAAATAAAATCGAGAGACGCGGTTCAATAAAGTCCACCAGGAGCACCAGAAAACTACAGGATCACCACCTGGAGGAGAAGATGACTTTACCCCCAATGCCCGCTTTTCACACCCCACCTGTCCCAGCCGCTCCGGTCAAACAATCAAAGGCGCCTGGCTTTTTCAGGAGGGTTTTCGGTGGAGGGATGAGTAGCTCATCTAGCAACAGCAGCAAAAGCAAGGCTCACCAAAATCAACAGGTCGAGGGAACAGAACAAAAGATAGTACAGCCACCGCAGCAACAAGATGGTTCAGGAGAAATTATACCGCCGGCTACAATCAACAAGAAGCCGTCGTTTTTCAGGCGCCGGAAGAAGTCCATATCTGAGGCCAGCCTTCAACCTCCACTTCCGCTCCCTGTGCAAGCTACACGCGATGAACATCAATATGATCAGACAGAGCCCTCCCCAATTTCCTCTCTGCGGGCGGTCATGAATCCATACCTGCGAACCCCAGCGATACCAGCTTCCCTGGACCTTGAATTCGAACCTGAACCATCTAGCCCGTATAATGCGACAATTCGCACAGTCCCGGCGACGGACCCAGGGTCTCCCCCTCAACGACCTACGTACTTTGGAGAATCCAGGGCTCGTAGGGATAGTGAGACACATTTCACATCCAATTCATCACCAAATCTAGCGAAACCGATACGGTATCCGAAGGATTCGAAATTAGGCAAAGCTCATTCCTCGGAACTAACGTTGGATACACCTACCACGACAAAGAAGGGCCTGAAAGAAGACCGTCCACAGACAAGCCCGAACTCACCATTATCCTTGTCACTGTCTCCTACTGAAGATTCGATGTGGCTTCCCCCACTTGCAATGAGAAAGAGTGTGGATAGTATGGCAATGGAGAAGGAAAAGAAGGGGGGGGTGGACGCTGCCAGTACTGGAAAGAAGCCCTCCGTAGTGGCCCAAGAAAAGCCAATTGCAACGGTTAAAGACATTGAATTGCAACACGCCCAATTGGAGCAAAAACGCCGTGAAAGTCGTGGTAGTGGACCATTGAACGTCGATGTAAGTGTGGGTACAGTTGTGGAAACTAACAGACTTGGGTCTCCGTGGCTTGCTACTCCAACACCTCTATCTACTGGGAGCTCAGCAGCTACTCCTACTGTCACGCTGCAGGTTGAAGTTGGGGATATCAATGACGCAGAGAGCGAGCCAGCGGACTTGAGTGAGCTGCTGGGCGGTGATGAGGCGACTGAAAATGAAAAAATGTTTGTGAAGAAAATATTCGATGGTGACGAAGAGTTCGTTACTAAAGCGCGCGCTGCTGCGTGGTTAGGCACATCGTAAGTCATAGCGGCATCTATATTGCCAAGTTGATACTAATGAGTTACATAGGACACCCGCTGCCGAAAGGGCGAGAAGGGCATATATGACTATGTTCGACTTTTCCAATATGAACATCCTCTCGGCGGTCAGGATGCTATGCGGAAAACTCGTGCTCAAGGGGGAAACACAGCAAGTAGATCGTATTGTAGATGCCTTCTCAAAGAGGTGGTGTGAATGTAACCCGAATCATGGATTTAAGAGTGCAGGTAAGAAGTTACCAATTAAGGGTTTTGTGTAGGCTTTTTCAGCTAATATTCCATAGACGTTGTTCATACAATCCTGTACTCCCTGTTACTGCTCAACACAGATCTCCACATGGTGGATGTACCAAGCTCTCAAAAGATGACCCGAGGGCAGTTTCTGAAAAACACGATGGCTACCATCCGACGGGGACTGGCAGACGTGCCTGGAACACCGCTAGAGGCCAGACCGGCCCATCATACTTTACCGAATCGCTCCTCCACGCTCTTCACAGCGGCGGAGGCACTACTGGTTACGGGTACCTCTGTGACATTTCCATTGGCCAAGGAGAAGGCTGTGGAGGCGCGGGCGTCACTTGACCTTGGGAGGCCTAATCGTAACTCCACTAAGCCTGGTAGTCTCGGTAATGTATCGCCTAGGCTTCTTGATGATGCCTCATCGGATTATGATATGGATGGAGGGCTGGGATTGGTCAATGCTCCAATATCTGGTGGCATCAGGATGTGGGAAACCCAGGTTGAAATTATACTCAAGGATTTCTATACTTCGGTTAAAGCTACCGCATTGCCACTTCATGGTGCATCCAAGGAGAAAGTGAATGAGACTCATGCTCACGGTGGGGGTGCTCTATCTGTATTTGGGTCCAGCATGCTTCGAAGATCACCCAGTACAATCAGCAAAGCTGGATCAGAAAGAAATGAGAGCTCGAGCAGGCTGGGTACAAAGTGGACTGCGAAGAACCGATCGAGACCCAAACTTTACAACGGCTCTTATGCTGGATCTAGTAGAACCAGCCTTGAGGACCGGTCTTTGTGGAGTCCATCAGCCTCAAGCACCTGGAGCAAGTATTCCTTGGATAAGACGCAAACATCCATGTCTGTCACCTCTCTTGGTTCTGTGTTTGGGCATGCAGATTACCAGCAATCTATTGGATTTGCAAATGCTCTTAGTCACGCCATAATTAGAGAAGAGGCAAGCGGGACCACAGCTGATGAGGTATCATCAGCACATCTGGAGGATGATGGCCTTGAGTTGGCTGGTGCACCTTGGGCTAAGGAAGGTATGATCAGGCACAAACATTATCTAGAAGGCCTGGATAAAAAGGCAAAGAATCGAGTTTGGACAGAGTGCTTTGCTGTGATTACGAAAGGAAACCTTAAGATGTTTTTATTTAATACAGGGAAGTCGGCACATAGCGGTGGCGTAGTGGGTGGAGGGAATTGGACTGAGAACGCCCAACCTATAGGTACAATTTTACTGCGTCATGCAATTGCCTCAGCGCTTCCTTCACCAGGATACTCAAAAACTCGGCCTCATGTTTGGGCATTGTCTTTACCCAATGGTGCCGTCCACCTATTTCAAGTCGGCACCGAAGAGATTATTAAAGAGTGGGTTACAACTGCAAACTATTGGTCTGCAAGGCTTTCGAAAGAGCCTCTCGTTGGTGGAGTCAGCAACGTCGAGTATGGGTGGGGAGAGTGTATTGCGGATATTGAGACAACCAGCACAACAGCTACTTTTGGCCCACGCCCGAGTCTACAAGAGTCGATAAGATCATCTATTGATCATGGGAGCATGGTTAGGCCGAGGTTACCTGGTGACAAAGTTGTTATTGCTGAGTGGACCCCGCCGGGGCAGAGCATGATGGCCAGCCCGTTGAGTGAAGCAGATCAGCTTAAGGTAGGAAGACCTCCATTCCTGGAGTGAAGGAAATCACTAAAGGGTTTACAGGCATTGGAGAACTATGTGACTAACATCAACACGGAACTCGTACGCCATAATGATTTGCGAGGGGCAATGACGCTCGCTGTAAGAGTCTTGACACATTGAGTATTTTGAGACATGCTAACATTCGCTATTCAGTTCTCTCCACGCCACCCTAACCATACGAAGGCATTAGCCAACTGGGAGCGGAAATCATCCTATCTCCTCCGGGAAATTGTCAAGTTTAGGACATATATAGACTCACTGACCGCTGCAGCTGCACTGCGTGAGAAGTTGAGGGAAGAGGAACGGAAGAGGGAGACGATGTCTGTAATGACAACCTAAAGCAAACCGCTCTATCCATAAGAACCCCTTCAGCAGTGGACATTGTTTTTATTCACTATCAATTACCCTATATGCGGTGCCTATATCCTTTCCTGATATATCCGTATATTTTATTCTCATGCTTCAGCACTTGTTGGTACCTTTGTCAGCTACGAACTTCATGATACGATACCCGCCTAGCTCTTTTCTTCACTTGTTTAGTATGCTCCATAACTCTCATTCTTCCACAACAGGCTTTTGATTCGGGTCGGGAATTTTGATTTGAGGGCAGGGTGTTTTAGCTGAATATTACCTGGTATGTACACCTCTTACCTATCATTCCTCCTTATGTTTTCACTTCCGGGCTGCCCAAAACATAATACATACAAACCTTATAATACCTTTTTTATTATTTCAAAAATGTATTTTACGGTAGGGAGGTTATACTGTCTTTTGTTCACTTTCTCGGATTTTATTTGCGAGGTACCTTTTGGACTTGCTAGCGTTGTTTGGTGTCGAGAGTTGGTCGGGCTCGTTGTGTTTGTTTGTTGTATAAAAATTTGGTGGGTTTGTTAAGATAGGATAGATGAGGGAAGAGGGCTAGAGGGAAGGAAGAGGCGGACCGTTTTATTTATGGCGCGTGAGAGGTATAGGCTCCATCTTTGGTGGATGGGGGAGTGGTAATCTGTAATATAATATACCATTGGAGTTGGGAATGGAGGAGTTGTGGATCACGTATTCTTTATACGTAGTCGACAGTGGTATAAACTAGGCTGGGATTGTACGAGTCGAGAGTTCAGGGTAAGGGATTGTCCACAACTGAGATTGGACATTGATGGGTATCGGGCAATAGAAGCTGAGTTCGGCCTGGGTCCAATTAACCCACACGAAGATTTCTGCATTCACATATCCTATTATCAAACACTTTTGATAGTTCAGGGAGTTCAGGGTAACACTAATATAGATATCAAGATTGTATAGAGGATGGCTTTATAGAGGGAGGCCCGTTTTGTTATGTATGAGCACGAAGCTTAAGCGGAGGAAGAGAGAGAGGGGGGGGGAGGGGAAAGATCCCAACCGGGGCGAGCTCATACAGAAATGCAACCTCAAGCAGAAATGCAACCACAAGGAGCTCAACCAACACACGGATCTGAGTTCTACTAAACAACGCCCGCCTCCCCTCTACCAATCTGCCTCACAGGCCTGAAGACCACAAAGAAGAGCAAAGATCTGGGGTAGTTTCGGTGAAAGTTAGCCATGAGGAGGCAAGGAAATACCCAAAGGCCGTGTGTATGGGAATACCAGTGCAAGCGAAGAGAGCACAAGTAGGAATCCCCACCAGAGATGAGAGATGGGTGGGCTAGAGTATAGAATAGAAAGTAGGAGACTTAGCCGCGATTATATGAGCAAATAAGGTATATATATTGGGTGATGATCAAACTACTCGTGGTGAGAATAACCAGACTATGGTCTTAAAGAAGTGCTTAAAGGCTTCTTCTTCTCTTACAAGGGTATGCATGTGCATGTATGCCCCATTCGCTACCCTTGAATCAACCACCTCAACTCCGCTAGGTAAGTACTCGTTAATCGCTTGTGTTTCCGCAATACCGTAGAAATTGGCGAATAAGATTGCAGTCTTAAACACGGTCGGGGCGTTTTAGTGCGAAAGAAATACGGTCCTATTGACAGATACAGTCTTATATACAGGGTTATAAGCTGATCTATGATTACCTTGTAAGAATACAAGCTATGAGTAGGTGCGGAATTGTAGCGGAGGGTAGATAGAGCGGAGAGAAGACTTTGGCGAATGTGAACTTTTATTGTAGCTAGTAAAATGCTTGGGGAACTTGAATACTAACTGACTGCTCTACAGAACAAAAATATGGAGTGCGATCCTATCACATATATACTCACTATTCTACCAAGTTTTTTCCTAACACGGCATTCTACCAGGTTTTCACCTATTCGGTGCTAAAACATTTTCCCTTGGCCCCCCGTGATCAAGTAAGGCTTCAGGGTAAATCTTTACATACCTCCTCAAAACTGACTACGGAATCAGAATCAGAGGCCCCAGAGAGGCCGGAGTCATTGGAGTCAGAGTTGGAGTGTTCAACATCGGAATCGGGGTGATTGACGCTTCTGGGAACTTGATAGTTGTTCAAGCCACGAATATTGATTTGATCATCTTCAATAGCCACGAACGTTGAATAGTACAGTAGGTTGCAACTCCTTGTGAATCGACTATGCTTCACCAACCCATTGAGTCATGCTGAATACTTCTGAGCAGGCCATTCAAGCATATGGTCGATATAATATACTGCGTTATCCCATACTTATCATTAATTCTGAACTCACTATAGCTGAACTCCACAGCCGAGGTTGCCATCACTATACAGTCTTATACACAGTGTATTGCTCGGGTTCTATCTCCACCAGCGTCTTATTCGCTAATACTTCCTTACCAGGCTATACAGTATTACTCGCCAATTTCTACGGTAGCAGATTTGCTCACGGGGACTATTTGTTCCAATCCGACTCGGTCTATGAATGTTATCAAACAATGATCATCCACTGTTTTTCACCCTCATCACCTGCCTTTCGTAGATGCTAGCGACACCACCTATTTCCGCACCGCCCTAAGGGATTGACAATTGGTGCATATCAAGAAGAGTCCGCAGGGTGATGTTAGTTTATTGTTAGGTAAAATTTTGTTAATACACTATTTGTATAGGTTTCTGAGGGACCTACCATATCAAATTCTCTCACCTACTATACCCCCTTATCCAACTCCTAGTAAACTCCATACTCTGCGTAGTCGACCCATCCTTTGCTTTTTCATCCTCACCCACAAGGCGCTCAATTCTCACACAAAATGTACCCCCAAAAGGAAAACTTATAGATATATGTGAATGTAAACAAACTGTCCGTACCACATGTGAAGGGAAACTCGAGACCAGACAAAACGGATACCTAAGTATGGCCAGAATTGCCCTTCACATTCATTTTGGGAAACCGCCTGGTGTTCCACAAGATTTCCACTCACTGCAAATAACACAGCAGCTAGAGAAGGCTACCAAAAATCCTCGATTGCTTGTACACAGAACTCATATATGCCCCACCCGTTTGCTTCCAGGGAAGGCGGCGAGTATAGTCGAGATGAGGTAGGGCGCTGCTTCCGCCATTGCCAGGTGTTGATCCACTCATAGTAAGAGTGACCCCATGAGGCTGGAAAGGTCAGTAGGATAACCCTCCGAATGCACTAGAGTGTTTAATTTTTACTTTTGCTTTCAAAGTAATACTTTCACCTTGCCGTTTCATTTCGGAACTCTGCCTGTATTTGGCTTTGACTTTACTGGGGTTATGTGGTGCTCCCGGAGAATAGCATATGTTTGGTACTTCGCATGTTTCTGCCTGCAAGTGCTTCGAAACATACTCCTATAAACTGGTTAGTTACGTATGTCTTTACAAGCTTTTGGTGAGAGGTTACCTGTAAAACTGACCTGACATAAGGATTCTCCGTACCTCTGTCCAGCGATCCACGTACGTGGTATATTTAAAATCTCCAGGCTGATACACCTTGCTACACCGGACAGTGAGGCCTGGGAGCTGGCACCCGAGGATAATCAATTTCCCTGTGTAAAGTACCAGGAAACTCCCGATGAAAAAGTGTGTAGATGGAATACCCAACCCTTCCCTCCACATGTCCTTGGTGCAGGAGGTTATGTGGATACAGAGGTAACTCTGAGGATAGTGCCTCTGTTATGTATGGTGTTTGATGCAATAAGAGAGGTTGTGCAGATTAGGGGCGTAGGGAGCATACCCTCTCTTAGGGCTGGGTTCTGTTCAGAAAATGCTTGGCCACGTGCTTACCATGCCCAGCTCCACCCAACCTACAATGTGGCGTACATAATACGGTAAAGTTGACACACCTCACTGCACAAGACACCGTGGTCCAGCAGTTGAGATCAGGGTGCTAAAATGGGATGATCCTTTTTTGTTAACTCTCCTGTCTATCAGGAAAAGGGCCGTCCTGCGACGAATCCACTCCATGTTTGCGAGCGATGCTTTCTAATTTCAGGGATTTCTGTGAGCATGCGGAAGGTGGCTGTAGGGGGGTTGGGGAGGGTAATTGGAGCCTCCAGAGGTAGCTGCTATGGGGCCCTGTTCTTGCTACCATCGAGCCCGTAAGGCTATGGCCACAGAGTTCTATGCAAAATATAGAGGTTATGTGGATATAGGCCTGAGGGTAACACCCAAATTGGGGATGTGTGTTTGATACAATATGAGAGGTTATATAGAGCATTACAGCTCCCTCAAGACTCCCCAATACAGGTTCCTCAACACCAACCCTACCTACCTCTCCTACCTCATCATACATATAGCCCGCCTGGGATTGCAGTGGCATCAGTTAAACCTTAGATACGATTGGGTATTTCCCTCTAGACAGCAATCAGAAGCTACACAGGCAAAAATATACAGAGTGGAATCTGGCCCTTTATGCAGGGTACATGACTTTTTGCCACCTAGCTGTATCTAGTCCAAGCTACGCTGGGACGCATGCTCTCACTCTACTTATTGTGACTTATGAAAAAGACGAGCCCTGCGAACCTAGGTATCCCATACCTAAATGTGATGCGGCAGAATGCATTTACTCACACTCCAAAAATAAATCGGCCTGGGCACGAGAACACAGAATACCTGTTCTCGATCCCAGTTTATAATTATTTTAGCGCGTAGGTAGATAAGAGACTGGGACCGGGAACACAGAATACTCACTTTGATTTGTGTACTTATGGACTGGGCAGACTACTAATCAGAAAATATCCCGAGGTGGTTAGCCTGATGGCCAGTACCAAGTTTGGAAGTTACACCACTCTATCAACTCCAACATATACTTACCACACAGCATGTGAGAGATGATTATCACGTGAGTGATGATACCTGAGTGATGTAACATAGCACTCAATCATGTATACAGATAGGCTCTTCCGAGGTTTGGCTTGGCGTTGCCTTTCACTTTGTGCAGAGTCACGAGCGACAGTCGAAGTAGAGTAGCGATAAAGTTTGTGTTGAGGATTCATGAAGTGACCCTTAAGGCAAAGTCTGTCTGGTTTTAAAGCAACGCACTGCCTTGTACCCAATTACCTCCAGCGCAGGAAAAAAAAAACGAAATGCTCATATGCTAGAAAATATCAAGATCAATATACTGTATATATAACAACCCTGGGATGTCCCATCATCAAACAACCATCTGCTCTTCCGCCAACCTCCCCAACTCCCCCAACGCCTCGACCAACCTCTTCCGCTGCACCATTTCCTCCCAGTCCGACCTTAATTGGCGATAATACCAATGCAGAATCTTTGCCGTAGACGAGAGGATCGTATATCTAGTCCAATGTCGACATTTATCAGCTCCACCGATCTTTGGGGGATGATACCTTGGGCGTGGGGTAACTTACAATAACTCTCTACACCTCCTTCTCTTCCTGCTGCTCCTTCCCCGCCTCACATTAGGCAACTTTTTATTCCTGTGGGTCGATTGGGAGTTATATCCCCGGATTACATCTTCTCTCCCGACGCTCCCAGGCAGGAATATGTCCTGAGCAATTGGGTCCCCCCAGAATGCACGCTCAAAGTCGAGAAGGCCAGTTATTCTATATGTTATTGGGTCGATGAGGATACTCGAGTCCGAGAAATCCAGAATGCAGAGTTTCGGGTTATGGGGATGGGGTGGCTCATCCAGGACATCCCCCTCAACACCGTCACCTACCTCCGGGCAACCTATTTCCTCACTCTCTACTCCCCTATCCAAGGCCCCTCCCCACATCCCCACCGCCCTCCGAATCTCCCCATATGGTAACAGGACTCTCATATCCTCCGCATCCCTCAACAACCCCTCCACAAACCCCGCCACCCAGTCCCACGCCCCTGCCGCCGGCCTCCCACTAACCATCCCCCCCCCCCCCCCCCCCCCC
>Ga0307514_10004663_pt1 | contig 12539 bp, 18 predicted proteins | sample 16_EM_MG_FD_203088 | JGI IMG/M metagenome (GOLD analysis project Ga0307514, IMG submission 203088) | Populus trichocarpa ectomycorrhiza microbial communities from riparian zone in the Pacific Northwest, United States - 16_EM | ecosystem: Host-associated > Plants > Roots > Unclassified | place...
TCAGCCCTTACCCTGAACTCAACTTCCGAGCTTAATAACTCAACAAGCGTCGCCTGGATTAAATTAAGAAAATTACCATTGCATCTGGCTTCCTAAATACCCCTAGATTCAACCCTCAAAGTATGACTCGAGGAACATGTTTGCAGAAGCATAATTGCGTAAAAATAAAAAAAAAATCAACTACGTAGGGGGTAATTTAGAGCTAAGTGGGTCTGGTGACACTATAAGAGGGCATGAGTTGAGCTGAGCTGAAAATCGGGTGTAGCGAAAAGTTAATTGGAAAAGATCCAGTTCAAGTTAATCCTAGGACAGAATCACGCGCTGATTCCAAATCTGAACTCCGAATATTTTTACGATTTAAACTCGTGAAGTTATGGACCTGTTTTGGTGTAGGCTATAGGTGTCCAAAGCAGCAAGTCAGGCTTTTACATTTATCTCATGAAGTATGTTCCTGATTAAGATGAACTAAGATTCTATTCTGAAGTACGCATCAAGGGCTTTCCAATAAGATGAAAACTAAGTCATTCGGAGTTTTATCCGAGAAGTTATGAGCAGTTGAATTATAGGATAACCTATAATATCAATGGATACTAGACGCCAGTATGTGGAGTTACCGAATGCTTACTTTGATATCTGATGATACTTGGCTCGCCTAGTCTAGACTCGTATCGAGGATTTGATAATGTATCGCCATAAACTGATGTGGGATCACGTATGACTTCCAAATTAATTCATAACTAGTTAATGGTTGCAGAACACTTAATGCAACAACAGGATATTAGTTCTCAGTCAAGTCAAGTATGTACAACGACTTCTTAGGCAGGGGTAACGCCGGCGACTGAGAATTAAACAAGATGGTGTAAAGTGACTATTATTGGAATTGAACAAACCGCGTGAATAAGAACACTATCCTTCAACCGCGCATTATAAATAGTTAAAAGTAGCTGAAGATTGGGATCGCGCCTACCACAAGTATTAATCAAGTCTCGAGAAACACACTGCCTACAAAGTTCGAAGTTAATGTTAGAATACGGATTTCACCTCGTTAGGAAAATACTAGTTGAGTTCGACTTGTATTGAAATTGTACTGAACTTTATATCCTGAAACACTTAACCTGAGTTGCGGGTTACTTCTGTTGTGGGATTAATATTCAGCCCCGCTATTTATCTGCTGAAGTTCAAGCATAAAGGGATAATAGTGGCCCCGTAACATTACTTTGTACCTACAGTATCTCTGTACTTGTGAATTTAGCAAAATCACTATGTCGCACACACAAACCCCAGGTAGTGAAGAGTGCAGCCAGGACTTTCGACGCCTGGAATTTGATCAAATAACACCCTGAGTAGTGGTTCACACTGTTGAAAGACCACAATCTGTCACTGAGTCAATTGATGAACCAATGTCAGACAGTGATGCGCCTGTCACTGAGACACGATTCTCATAGCAACAAGCCCACCTCACTGGCTCACCTGATGACTTGGATATTCCTACCCAATTTCTCAGGGAATTTATTCGCCGACCTGCTAGTATCACAAGCCGTCGAAGCCAAAACCCCCAAACCGGACGACGACCAATAGCCCCAGCTCCCTGCGGAGTTCCACAAGACGCAGTAGACGAACTGCTACACAAAATAGTCAAGCAAGGCAGAGAAGAGTTTCAAAACCAACGTACTGAACTCAACGAACTCACAGTGGCCATCATGTCCCAGGCAACTGAATTAAAAAAGCAGCAGGATGCCCAAAATATTATTTATGAAGCTGCCAGGACACTGTATGGGGAACTCAAAATACTCAGACAACAGGTCCAAGCTGAACTTGAACTATTGCAAGCTGAGAATACCTCCCAGTCTGACAAAGTTAAAACACTTACTGGCCAGATAGCTGATACATTAACAAAGCAATGGGAAGGTATGACCAGCCTCCTGAAAACCAAGACTACTTCAATCATTGAGGCAGCTTGCAAGGAGTTTAAAGAGGTCAATGAACAGCTAGTCCAGCTGCACGAGTGGACCAAGAAGAAAATTGAACAAGAAACCCAGGACCGAATTAATAGTGACACTACTATTAAGGAAGCTGAGGAGGGTGCACTAAAAAATATTACATCTTTGAAGAGGAAGCTGAGAGATCCCGAGGATCTTTTGGGCACCGCCTATACTAAAAGACAAAGACCACCCCTGGATACCACAAGACACTCCTGCCAACAATCCGAAATTCCCCCACCTCCACTTACAAAAAAGGAATTGCGAAATGTCCCCTAACCCGACAAATATGATGGAAGCTCAGCCAAACTCAAGGCATTCCTAAATGATGTAGATACCGTATTCGAACGCATGCCAGTTACCTACTTGACTGCCAATGACAAGATTCTTTATGTTGGAGCACTTCTCACCGACAGTGCAAAAACCTGGTATCTCGCCAATCAACAAAAATGCAAGCCAGATCCCCAATCAGGCTGGACTGTGTGGGTCACCTATGAAGACTTTCTCAAAGACTTTATAACTATATACGAAAACAAGAACAAACTTCGTGAGGCTAAGACAAATCTCCAGATGGAATACCAAAAGTCTGAGGAAAGAATCAAAGACTATGTATCAAGAATGCGTACACATATCATGCTCGCTAACCTACCTCGAGAGCAGTTATGGGAATGCCTAATCACTGGGTTACAAGCTAATATACACAAGTATATGAAGTGTGTAAATAAGGACTCTTTGGACCTGGCACTGGCTAGTCCCGAGATATGTTTCCAAGCTATGATTAATGCAGGAATGGATGTCGAGAATGAGAAGCAGCGTCAGCAGTTGATGCAAAATCAACGCATGTTGAAGGAGCAGACAGCTGCAACTGCAAAGGGAAGAAAACCTGAGCATAAACCTGAACATAAGCCTCCCATTGAAAAGAAACAGGAGGCCCCTAAGCCAGCTGGTACCCAAAAGAAGAAGAGTTAGCTGGCAGACAAACGAAAGTCTACAGCCGCCTCTGATAAATCCACGACCTCAAGCAAGCATGAGAATGAGCCAAGAGAAGACAAGGTTACCTACTTCATAAGGCAAGCTCGTATGAAGGAAGGACAATGTATCAAGTGTGGTTCCAAAGACCATATCAAGAAAGATTGTATCTCGGGGTGGAAAGCAGCTGCTGAGGGTTCAGGCAAGGGCCAAGGAAAGGACAAGGAAGATAACAAGAAGGTAGCAGTAGTACAAGCAGCAGATGCATTGATTTCTTCTGTGGTGGCTCCAGTATCATTTGGGAGGATAGTTTCGGAGGATGAGTTAGATTACGAGTGTGATTAGGGACGCGGGCTGTCTTGTACGTCGGGTTAGACAGTCTCACAGGATTGGTTTAATATCTGTGTTGTTAACAAGCGCATCTCTGTTAGTAATTGGAAGGAGGAACATGAGTGGGAGGATATGGATATTGATCCGATTTCTATTTCTTCCTGTGTTCGAAATTTATCTACTTCGTCTTCTCTTTGTTTAATACAAAAGACAAAAACAGCAAAAAAGAGAAAAGCTGAGGAAGAGTTGGCTCCTTAGCTCAGCAACTTCGAAAAAAGACCATAGCAGGTAGCGGTGTCGGATATCCCCTTGGTTGGAAATGCGAACATATGGGCGAAGGTATTGAAGTGGGAAGGATTGAAGTTTCTGGTTCCTATTAAGTTATCATTGCTATATGAAGGAAATAAAAGGGAACTTTCTATTAATGCTTTGGCTGATACTGGTGCCAAAGCAACGATTTTTGATAGCGATTTTGTGGAACAGATGATGATGCCCTGGATAAAGTGAGAAACTCAATTGAGATTGGAGAGCGCTGACGGCTCAATACTCAAGAGATCGAGGACAGTTCAAGTAAAGAACATGGAGATGTGTATGCCTGATGCAAGATCAGGAAAAAACAAGACTCTCGACCTGGTTACTGAAGTGGCGTGCTTGGAAGCAGGTTGTGCACTTATTTTAGGTTTCAATTGGATAACGGCACAATGGGATAAGCTAAGGATCACTACTCCTTATGGCCTGGAGCTAAAAAGAGCACTAGAGATAGAAGAGGTAACGGATTTTTCTGAATTTGGTGAAATTCTGGAACAGAGTTCTTATGTCAGTCTTATACATGTGAGCAAGTAGGAATCTAAGCGGTTGTCAACTGGTAAAGTTCGCAGGATAATAGAAATAATTGTAGGCTAAGACCTAAAGACACTGGCTGAAAGATTGCCCGTCCAATGTACAGATTTTGTTGAAATCGTTGCAAAAGCTGCACAAGCTTCCCTACCTGCACATAGACCTTAAGACATGGTTATAGATCTCGAACCTGGATAGCAGCCACCTTCAGGGAAACTGTACTCTCTGTCCCCTGATGAGCTAGAACTGCTTAAAGAATACCTTGATAAGATGTTGAGAATTGGCAAAATCTGGCCAAGTAAGAGCAGTGCTGGAGCCCCAATATTTTTTGCCAAACAAGCCAATGGCAAGCTGTATATAGTGGTAGACGATCGTAGCCTCAATGCCATTACTATCAAAGACAAGTACCCTCTACCTCTGATGATTACCCTAATGGAACCAGTCGGAACTTCTCAAGTTTTTTTCAAACTAGACTTGAAGTTGGGATTTAATTTGCTATGGATAGCAGAAGGAGATGAATGGAAAACAGTATTCAAAACTCGTTACGGTTTGTACGAGTATGCGGTAATGCCCTTAGGGCTGACGAATGCTCCATCTGTTTTTCAAAGGCATCTCGATAATATTCTATCTAAGAAAATTGACCATGGTGTGGTCGTTAACATAGATGACATCTTAATATACACTCAGACTGAAGAAGAGGACATAGAACTCGTGCGTTGGGTGCTTAAGAAGCTATCAGAAAATGCTCTCTGTGTTAATATTGACAAGTGCATTTTCCATGTCCCCAAAGTCGAATTTGTTAGGTTTCAATTAGCTACTCAAGGTGTCCAAATGAGCCAGAAGAAAGTCAAAGACATTCTTAACTGGCCAGCTCCCAGAATTGTGAAAGAGGTTCAAAAATTCATTGGGTTTGCTAACTTTTATCACCGATTTATCCAAGGCTTCAGCCAACTCACACTCCCCATACAAACTCTCATGCACAATCGCGTCATGTGGAATTGCACCCTGAGCAGTTGTACGAACTATTCAAAGACCACAATCAGACACCGAGTCGATTGACAAACCTATGTCGTACAGTGACACACCTGTCACTGAAATACGATACTCACATCAACAAGCCCGCCTCATAGGCTCATCTGATCATTGAGATATTCCTACCCAATTCCTGAGGGAATTTATTCCATGGCCCACTAGCATAATGAGTCGTCGAAGCGAAAACCTCCGAACCGAACCACGACCACCACCTCTAGCTTCCCGAGTAGTTCCACAAGAAGCAATAAACGAGCTACTCAATGAAATAGTCAAGCAAGGCAGAGAAGAGTTCGCACAACAACTTATCAAACTCAATGAACTTGTTACGGGGCCACTATTATCCCTTTATGCTTGAACTTTAGCAGATAAATAGTGAGGCCGAATATTAATCCTACAACAGAAATAACCCACAACTCAGGTTAAGTCTTTCAGGATTGCAAGTTCCGTACGATTTCAATACAAGTCGAACTCAACAAGTATTTTCCTAACTAGGTGAAATCCATATTTTAACATTAACTTAGAACTTTGTAGGCGGTGTGTTTCTCGAGACTTGATTAATACTTGTGGTGGGCGTGATCCCAACCTTCAGCTACTTTCAACTATTTATAATATGCGGTTGGAGAGTAGTGTTCTTATTCGCACGGTTCGTTCAATTCTAATAATAGTCACTTCACACCATCTTGTTTAATTCTCAGTCACCAGCATTACCCCTGCCTAGGAAGTCGTTGTACATACTTGACTTAACTGAGAACTAATATCCTGTTCTTGCATTAAGCGTTCTGCAACCGTTAAGTAGTTACGAATTAATTTGGAAGTCATACGCGATCTCACATTATTTTATTGCGATAAATCAGCAAATCCTCGATATGAGTCTAGACTCGGCTAGCCAAGTATCATGAGATATCAAAGTAAGTATTCGGTAATTCTGCATACTGCTGTCTAGTGTCTATTGATATTATAGGTGATCCTATAATTCAACTGCTCATAACTCCTCAGATATAACTCCGAATGACTTAGTTATTATCTCATTGGAAACCCCTTGATGGGTATTTCGCAATAGAATCTTAGTTGAGCTTAATCAGGAACATACTTCATGAGATAAATGTAAAAGCCTGACTTGCCGCTTTGGGGACCTATAGCCCACACCAAAACAGGTCAATAACTTCACGAGTTTAAATCACAAAAATATTCTGAGTTCTGATTTGGAATCAGCGCGTGATTCTGTCCTAGAATTAACTTGAACCGAACTTTTTCCAATTAATTTCTTGCTACATCCGATTTTCAGCTCAGCTCAACTCATACCCCCTTATAGTGTCACTGGAACCGCTTAGGTTTAAATTACCCCCTACGTGGTTGATTTTTTTATTTATTTTTACGGAATTATGCTTCCACAAAAATGTTCTCGGATTCATACTTGGAGCGTCGAATCTAGGGGTATTCAGTGAGCCGGATGCAATAGTAATTTTCTTAATTTAATCCGGGTGACGCTCGTTGAGTCATTAAGCTCTGAAGTTGAGTTCAGGGTAAGGGCTAACTAAACTTCAGGGTAAGGGTAGTACGTTCAGGGTAACCTATGCAAGTTCAGGGTAATAGCCACCATATAATTTTGGTGCTAAGTATTTTCAACTTGATGTAACTCAGCAACCAGTAGTCGGAACCTGATGAAACTCACACGCATAATAGAGAGTACCTCTCTGAACATGTTATTAGATTCTCGTTTGAACCCAACAACACTACGGTTGTTCAGTGACTGCAATGTGCTAGTTAGAAGTACTTAGCATCAGCAACAAATATTCTGTGTCTATAGGGCATTAGTAAGTATTTCTAACTTGCGTAATATGTGCAAGACTTCGTCAAGTCTTCCTGATTCCTATCCAGGTTTATCAGGGTCATTCTTTCTTGATACAAGTTTCTTGGGAAGGGCTGGGTGTCACCCCGTGATAGTGCCCCCCTTCTTAAGGTCTTGTTCTCAAGAACCTAATTAAGCACGCAAGCATCAAGTATCAATAATTCAAACTTAGAATATTGATAGGGACCTGGGACTAATGTCCCCTTGTTATGCAGCCGAACTGAGCATACAGACGTCTCTTTTCACCCTTGGGACAATTGGTATGTGACAATCATATAGGAAAAAGGAACAAACGCATAAGATGAATTATCATATGAGAGACCTCATCAAAAACTATCGCCTACAATAGGAAAAAAAGTATCTCAAATAAAAACTGCCGGATCCCGTGGCTTCCCAGGGTTGTCCTGATGAAACTTCAGCACTGTTGCAGATGCATCGTCTCGTAAATTCTCATATGCCTCCCAAGTCTCATCATCCGGCCCATAACCTTTCCAAGAAACCAAATACCAAACCCGGCCCTTTCTCAACTCACTGGTCCTTATTTTTTCTACATGGTACTCCGTCTCTTCCAAATCTACAGGTGGGGGTGTTGGCGAGCGCCTGCCTGGTATATTGTTCAGGTGCTAGGGTTTCAACAAACTAATATGAAAAACTGGGTGTATTTGGCCAGTACTTGGAGGAAGTTCTAACTCATAGGCATTTGTACCTATTAGTCTTTTAATTCTGAACTTCCCACGTAGTTTATAATCCAACTTCTTGATCGGACGTCTTCTCTTGATGTTTTTTGCGCTGACAATTACCTAATCTCCTACTTTGAACATTGGTTCCTTTTCTGCCACCTTTAGGTTGAAGTACTTGACCATTTGGCATTGCGCTACCTCCATATTTTCCCTCATTACGCTTCTCATAGCTTCCAGGGTTTCGACTGTCTTGCCTGCTTCAGGATTGTTGGACTCAGGGTCGGCCTCTTCAGGATGATTAAAGTTGTTTTGTGGGTGCTGTTGGTATGCGGTAAAAAAGGGTGTTAGTTTTGTGGTTAAATGGACTGTATTATTATAACAGAACTCTGCAAATGGGAGTAACTCAAACCTAGTTATCTTGGTCCCAAGTGCAGTAAGTTCTTAAGTAATGCTCAAGAGCTTGGTTAACTTGTTCTGTTTGACCGTCAGTTTGAGGATGATAAGCTGACGACTTGTCCAGTGCTACTTTTAACAACTGCATTACCTCCTGCCAAAACGAACTCATGAAGACCATATGCCTATCTGAAACTATCCTTTTCGGTAACCCGTATAGTCACCATATCTCGCGCACAAAGATTCCTGCCAGTTCCTTCACTTTGCGATTTTTGAGAGCAATAAAATGTGCCATCTTGGTAAACCTATCTACTACTACCCAACATTGATTGTACCCTTTTGCGTTTGGTAAATCAGTTATGAAATCTATGGATATCTGATCCCATGGTTGGTAGGGCCTTGGAAGTGGGACGAGCTTGCCATATTTCTTATGTCGAATTGTCTTGTTTCTTTGGCAAGCATCGCACGTGCGAACATGGTTTCGTACCCAGTCTTCTATGTTAGGCCAGTAGTAGTCGTGCTTCATTCATTCCAAAGTCTTGTCTCGACCAAAATGACCTGCTACTTTTGTATTGTGACATTGATAAGTGACTTTCAACAACAAGGAATTATTATCAGGGATATATAAGGGCCGCTCATAAGTTACCATGTCGTCCTCTAAACCGTAATGCTTCAGTCCTCCATAGTCTTTGCCCATCTTTAAGCAATTCGGGATTCCTAACCATGTGTTGTCTTGTAGACCAGCTTCAAGGATTTCCTTCGACCATTTTGACTATTGCGTCTGTGAAGCCTTCACTGCCATAATCTGGCGTGTTACTAGGGTCTCTTCAACTGTTCCTAGGTCGAGTTGATCTGGTTTGAACATACGGATTGTCAGGTCTTGCTTCTGCCCCTCCCCTTCAAGTTCGGGATCAACCTGACATAACAGGGCATCTACCTTACCATTTCTCTCACCTGGGCAGTAAAAAATCTTGAAATTAAATTCGCTTAAGATCTCTGCCTATCTTGCCTACCTTTAGTTGAGGAGTTTAGTAGTATTATAGTACTACAAGTTCTTATGATCCGTGTATACCACTATCTGCTCCAGTGCACCCATTAAGAAATGTCTCCATTTTGGGAAACAGTTTACAATTACTACCATCTCCTTGTCATGAACATCATAGTTTAGTTCAGCTGGGAGAAAGGCTCTATTATAGCATGCTAATGGGTGCCAGTGCTTATCTAGTTCATATTCAGACAGGATTCCAGCCTTGGCCAGATCTGACGCATCTGTCTCGATTTGTTTGCGCCGTTCTGGGTGATAGTGACATAGTATAGGAGTAGTCATAAACCTGTGTTTTAACTTCTCAAAGGCTTCTTGACATTGCTTTGTCCAATTCCACATGACGCCATTGTGCGTGAGAGTTTGTATGGGGAGTGTGAGTTTGGTGAAACCTTGGATAAATCGGCGGTAAAAGTTAGCAAACCCAATGAATTTCTGAACCTCTTTCACACTTCTGGTAGCTGCCCGGTTAAGAATGTCTTCGACTTTCTTCTGGCTCATTTGGACACCTTGAGTACCTATCTGAAACCCAACAAATTCGACTTCGAAGACATGAAAAATCCACTTGTCAATATTGATACAGAGACCATTTTCTGATAGCTTCTTCAGTACCCAACGCACGAGTTCTACGTGCTCTTTTTTAGCCTGAGTGTATATTAAGATATCACCTATATATACAACCACACCGCAGTCAATTATCTCAGATAGAATATTGTTGAGATGCCTTTGAAACACAGTTGGGGCATTCATCAGCCCAAAGGGTATTACCGTATGCTTGTACAAACCATAGCGAGTTTTGAATGCTATTTTCCATTCGTCTCCTTCAGCTATCCATAGCAAATTAAATACCAACTTCAAGTCTAGCTTGAAAAAGACTTGAGAAGTTCCGACTTGTTCCATTAGAGTAGTCATCAGAGGTAGAGGGTACTTGTCTTTGATAGTAATGGCATTGAGGCCACGATAGTCTACCACTATACGAAGCTTGCCGTTGGCTTGTTTGGTAAAAAATATTGGGGCTCCGCTACTGCTCTTACTTGGCCAGATTTTGCCAGTTCTCAACATCTCATCAAGATATTCTTTGAGCAGTTCTAGCTTATCAGGGACAGAGGGTACAGTTTGCCTGAAGGTGGCTGCTTTCTAGGCTCGAGATCTATGACCATGTCTTGAGGTCTATGTGCAGGCAGGGAAGCTTGCGCGGCTGTTCCAAAGATTTCAACAAAATCTTTATATTGAACTTGCAATCTTTCAGCCAGTATCTTTAGGTCTTCGCCCACGATAATTTGCATTATCCTGTAGGCTTCACCAGTTGAAAAATGCCTAGATTCCCACTTGCCCACATGTATGAGACCGACACAAGAACTACGTTCCAGAATTTCACTAAATTCAGAACAATGCATCACCTCTTCTATCCTCAGTGCTCTTTTTAGTTCCAGGCCATAAGGAGTGGTGACCCTTGGCTTATCGCATTGTGCCATTATCCAATCAAAACCTAAAATGAGTATACAACCTGGTGCCAAGCACGCTACTGCAATAACTAGGTCGAGAGTCTTGTTTTTTCCTGATCTTGCATCAGGCACACACATCTCCATGTTCTTTCCTTAAACTGTACCCGATCTCTTGAGTATTAAGCCGTTGGCACTCTTCAATCTCAATCGAGTTTCTCTCTTCACCCAGGGCATCATCATCTGTTGCACAAAATCGGTATCAAAAATCGTTGCTTCTGCACCTGTATCAACCAAAGCATTAATAGAAAGTTCCCTTTTATTTTCTTCATATAACCATAATAACTTAACAGAAACCAGAAACTTCAATCCTTCACGCTTTAATACCTTTGCCCATACGTCCGCATTTCTAACCAAGGGGATATTCGATACTGCCACCTGTTGTGGTCTTTTTTCGTGGTCGCCGAGTTGAGGAGCCAACTCTTCCTCAGCTTTTCTCTTTTTTGCTGTTTTTGTCTTTTGTATTAAAGAAAGAGAAGAAGAAGGAGATAAATTTCGAACACAGGAAGAAATAGAAACCGGATCAAGATTCATAACCTCCCTCTCATGTTCCTCCTTCCAATCACTAATATAGATGCCCTTTTTTACAAAATAGATGTTAAACCAATCCTGCGAGACTGTCTGACCCGACGTACAAGACAGCCCATGTTCCTAATCACATTCGTAGTCCAACTCATTCTCCGAAACAATCCTCCCAAATGACACCGGTGCTACCACTGAAGAAATCAATGCATCTGCCACCTGCACCACTGCCACCTTCTTGTTATCCACCTTCCCTTTTCTCTTGTCCTTACCCAAGCCCTCAGCTGCTGGTTTCCATCCTAAAGTGCATTCTTTCTTAATATGGTCTTTGGAACCACACTTGATGCACTGTCCTTCGTTCATGTGAGCTTGCCTCATGGAGTAGCTAACTTTATCTTCTCCTAGCTCTTTCTCACGCTTGCTTGAGGTTGTGGACTTATCAGAGGTGGCTGTAGACTTCCGTTTGTCTGCCGGCTTACTCTTCTTCTTTTGAATACCAGCTGCCTTGGGAGCCCCCTGTTTCTTGTCAGTAGAAGGCTTGTATCCAGGTTTATGCTCGGGTTTTCTCCTCTTTGCTACTGCAGCTGTCTGCTCTTTCAACTTGCGTTGATGTTGCATCTATTGTTCATGCTGCTTTTCATTTTCCACATTCATTCCTGCATTGATAATTGCTTGAAAGCACATTTCTGGACTGGCTGGTGCCAGGTCCAAGGAGTCCTTGTTCACACGCTTTAGATACTCACGCATATCTGCTAGAAGACCTGTGATTAAGCATTCCCATAACTGCTCTCATGGTAGATTAGCAAGCATGTTATGTGTACGCATTCTTGACACATACTTCTTCATTCTTTCTCCAGATTTCTGATATTCCATCTGGAGGTTTCTCTTGGCCTCATGAACTTCATTTTTATTTTCGTGTGTAGCTATGAAGTCTTTAAGAAAGTCTTCAGAGGTTACCCACATAGTCCAGCCAGATAGGGGGTCTGGCTTGCATTTTTGTTTATTGGCAAGATACCAAGTTTTGGCACTATCAGTTAGGAGTGCCCCAATGTTAAGAACCCTTACGTGAGTCTTCGAGGTGCGGGTACAAGGGAGCAGGGCGAGACCTGCGGGGTCGGGGTGGAAGCGAACGACTTGGGCGAGACCAGGGTCAAGGGTTCGAAGGCAGGTGAGCGGGAAGGTTTGAGCTACAGTAGGTAGAGTATATTCTTGAACAACTAGATACAGAAGTGTATACAAGTTGTTGCGTAGAGAGGAAAGAAAGAGAACACAGTCCAGCGGGAATCCAACGTCCTGATATACGCTTTCCCAGCGTATCCAAACCCAAGTCCAAGTACCAGATTACATATCGAGAAGAACAGGATAGAACGAGATAGAAACAAGTAGAACATGGCAGAAGAATAT
>Ga0307514_10004664_pt1 | contig 12539 bp, 12 predicted proteins | sample 16_EM_MG_FD_203088 | JGI IMG/M metagenome (GOLD analysis project Ga0307514, IMG submission 203088) | Populus trichocarpa ectomycorrhiza microbial communities from riparian zone in the Pacific Northwest, United States - 16_EM | ecosystem: Host-associated > Plants > Roots > Unclassified | place...
GAGGTACGACAGGCGGGTCGAGACACTGAAGTCTTCTGTTGTCCTGAAGGTCGACGGTTCGATATAAACCTAAGAGTGATCAAGTCTTAGGGGAAGAAAGTTATACTTGCTTAATGTAGGTCAAAAGAATGTAAATGGTGGCCTATATAGATAGCGAGTACCCAGGCCAGCTGGATACTATGAACTATCTATGTAGGTACGTATCTAGAGGTTCTGGCTAATTGCACAAAGGCAATGAGACAGGAGCTCGAGATAGAGAGAGTTTGAGAGTGATTGAGTTCAAGAAAAGAAGTGACCAGAATAGCGAGTATTGATTGTTACTAACTAAACTGATAGGTAAGAAACTGAGTGAAGAAGAAAGGTATAATGGAGTGTAAAAAACAGCCTCTTTAATAGAGAACTAGAATGTCCAAATGCAGAAGTATAAGACTCATACCAGATGAGTCCAACAGCAATCATAATGATGCAGTCATTATGAGCAACACTTAGAGTCATAAAGAAATAACAAAAACGTCATCAGGAGCATAAGCTGACATCGAGATAACAACATAAAACCTAGGCTCCAGGCTGGTATACAAGATGACTCATAAAGACTCAAAAAACCAGAGACTTGCTCATCCTTGCTTAAGCAAGTCATGATGCAATTATAACGCTGTAAGAAAGGCGTAATGTAAGGAGATAAACAGAAATAATCATGATAAGAAATCGGGGAAACACAGATTCTTTACAAGGTCTATCAGCAAAAATTCAGGTTTGCGTTATGACCTCCCTGAGGTCACAAAGGCATATTGCCTAACACCGCTTTGCAAAGCACGTGCTCCTCTATGTTGCATTTTCCAATGCTCTGGCATTCACAAAGCAATCCCGCGGTCGACCTCCTCTCTGAGCTTTCGGACGCAGCGTGCTTCTTTGCCAACGCGCCCCCTCTTACATCTCCGTTGTCACATCCCTTCTCTCCCCATGTTCTTTCTCAATGCCCGCACTTACACATCGCCTTTCCCAACGTCTTTACCCCTTGCCTATCTCTGGCAATGTCCGCCTTCTCGCACCACCATCTACAATTCCGTCGCTCTTCTCATGGCTTTGCCAACGCTTTGCCTACCTCTCTGTCGCTTACAACGCCCTGCTCCATGTCATGACTTTACCAACACTTACCCTTCCTCTTTGTCTCTTACAACGTCCTGCTTCCTGTCATGGCTTTGCCAATGCTTACCCTTCCTCTCTGTCTCTTACAACGCCTTGCTCCCTATCCTGGCTTTGCCAATGCTCTGCCTTCCTCTTTGTCTCTTACAACGTCCTGCTCACGTCTGTTTCCATTCGTAATGTCTCCCTTGCCAGTTTCACTCACTCTATATTCTTTCTGACTCTCATTGTGGTGAATTCTCCTTTTCATTAAAACTATATCTAAAACTAAAACTCTACTAGCTCCCATCGGACGTCCCATGTTCCCCTCTCCCACAACCACTCCCATCGCGAAGTGTAATTAAACAACGAAATTACCAACACACAGCAACTCTCAAAAAAAAAAATTCCTCCACTGTCCTATGGAAAAAAATACCATTCCCACTCATACCTGCATAACAGCAAACCAAAAAAAAACTAAAAAAACCTCCACTTATCACCCGAGGTGACTCAAATCCTTGACAAATCAATGGCTACTTAAAAAGAAAACACAAATCCCAACATGCTTGCGACCACTCCCCTCCACAGCCCCAATTGGACCCACTACAGTATTCCCCATGCTCAATCTTCCACTTTCTCCTGACTTTTCTATCAACCCCAGAGCTGGCTTATCCCTACGTTAGTCCTCTCCACTGGGATCACTTCTTGGGAATCCAGGATCTCGACCTCCCTTTCAGTGTTCGGCACTAGTAGTTGCTGCATGGACAAGGTCTTCTCTAATTCCTTTTCTAGTTCCTCCTTATACCCATCATCCTCAACAATTACTGATGGGATACTGGACTCTACTTCAGTTCTCCTATCATATCCCCCAACCTTGGTCCTCAAATCTGCCTTGATATTGGCCAGCAGGAGTTTCCACCTTTTCACTATGCTGACCCCATGTGTTCCAAAGTCTGTGATAGGTGACTATATCTTGTCAGCATCCAGTCCTCGTACATCCGATTTTTGACTTACCACCAGCAGATTCGAACTTGAATTCCATGGTGATGATTTCTCCCTCCTTCCAGTCTTTTAAGCAGTGCTGCATTGCAGCAGCCAGGAAGCATATGAAGCAGGGATTGATCTTCTCGAAAAAGGAGCTGTCACGCCTCCCCCTTATCCTCGCTCCCTTAAAAAAGAGATCATAAGTGAGTTCAATAAGTTTGCGCACACGGAATCGATGGCTGAACGTCGGTTATCCATTTCTCAGCGTCCGCTTCATCATTTATCAGTCTCGAGCTACTTACCTCTCTTTGCTCTTCCTGGGAGACAAAGCGGTCCTTTTCTAACAACCAGGTGATCTTTCTTCCCACCTCATTCTTCCCCTGATACTCCAGCTTATATAACTTCAAGATCAGCCGTCGACACTCATAGACGACATATCCCCTGACTTGTGAATATGTGCTTTTCAGCTACTTTTTGTTAGTTATCGGACGTTTTCACCACTGTAGATAACTTACCAAGGTGGCACATGGTTTTGTTTTCATCAGGTATAATTTCTCGCAATCTTGTGCAAACTCCCATGCATTATTAATCAAGTGTATCACGTCTAATGAATTCAATAATGGGTTATAGAAATAGGTATAGTCACTAACCCAAGCTTGTGCAATGAAACATAGTAGTTGGAGCTCTGGCGCAATGGCAACGAAAGACCGACTTCCTCACACCGTCTGCTCCAATTGCATAATATCTTGTGATTCTCTATCTGGCATCCAGTTCTTGTACTCAGCATCGTATTCCTCCTTGTCCGAGTCGGATACCTCCGTGATTTCTTCCTCTTCATCTGTCTTTCTCGTTCATTAGCCTCTAACTCTGCAAACTAGTATCTCACGTACCTGCACTTGATCTTGTACTCGCATTTGTTTATTTTGTGGCAAGTCGTGGAGCTCTTCCCCCTCTCGCTTCCAACTATTGGACATAGATGATACCCGTATAAGCATTGCTCACATTCTTGTGGACTGCCTAGGCATATTGTTTTGCCCCATGATATTTGTTCGGGCAGAAGAGTGTTGGGTTTGCAGAGGAGAAGTAATCGGCCTGAATGAAGGAGGAAATGGACGCTGTTCGGGGGGACACCCGCAAGTGGATACTGTTCAACTCTTCTGGCCCCAGAGGGATCAAGTCTAAGTACTTCTCTTCAGCTTGGATCCCCTCTTCTCCTTTCTTTAGTCTTGCTGTCTACTACCCACCGCATGCATAGATAATCCCATCCCAGCGTCTTGGAATTGACACTAATACATGTTTCTTAGACTGCTCTGTCGAGTGAATCACGTGACTGCAATCTCGGCCAATTATAATCCATTCATGTATCTATATACGTACTGGCCTCTATCTGCAATCGTTCCCTATTTGCTCTCGGGCCACCTTTCTCTACCCCTAATCGAACATTCTACACCCAATGTTCTTCCTCCAGCTATCTATTCTGATTCATAATTGAAATCCCCAACTACTCGGGGACCGAATGCAGCAAGTGCAATACCCTCTGCTGCCTGTTCATCATTAGTTTACTAGTAGTGTTGTCCACCAGTGACGGCTGCTGCTCGTCCCCTTACATATTCCTTGCTATCTTGGGGATTTAACCACTTCAGCCAGCTGAAATCTGCCTCATTATCCGAATTGATAATATCCCCCGCCGCCGGGCCCATGAACACCCAGTGGTATCTCTTCAACTCTTTTATGTGCTGCTGCATGCGTTTGATACACTTACGTACCTTTGCCTTCTCATGCTCGAAGCCATGGTTGCTCCTGGGCTATGCTTTGGCCTTTCTCTTGCCGAACTTCATCAGGTACAAGTCATTTTCAAAATCGGATGTGGGAGGTTTGTACGGCTCCTCTCTGGCAGCCCAATAGGCTGCCGTGAAGTATAGTCGTTCATCAGGTGGGGCAGTTTGTGCCCCCCCGGTCCTGATCAACTCTACTTGTAGCATGATGGGTCTGTATACCCTATGTGCAGCTGTCAGGAAGTTCGTCAGGTTCTCGTCCAACATTATACGCATAATGTCTTATGGTTGACTGCTATCAGCATTGGGTTTGCTGATGGCACCGTAGATTGCCCGAACATGTTTTCCAGCCGGAATCCGGTTCTTAATCCCCTTAATGACTTCCACAATTGCGATATTTTTCAATGCCACAAACTGCTTCCTACTTGCGGTCGCCCATACGTATTCGCCGGCCGCATTAGTATCCCTCGCTACATTGGGATCGACAATTACTACCCGAACCAGCACTAATGGTAGAATAATCGGACGTTCCTCGTTCCCGTCCGAGTTGTTGGCGGCATTCTCCCGCTGTCTTGCTGCTGATGCCAAACCTTCCTTTACACCAGTCTCACGATCTTTCTTCAGGCTGTCTAACAAAAGATGGTGAAATTGGTCCCTTGCCTTATCACCTTCTTTATCTCCCACTGGAGTATTCAACTATGTCCGTCCCGATGCTGGGAGTCCATGATTGGCCTGCATTGCAAAGGTTTTGAATGCATTCCAGGTAGCATTCAATGTCCCCTGCCTACCAGTAATATTGTTCATAAGTGCATATGCCTTAAGATCCCTCCTCCACTTTTTGTAATCCTCTATGTTATCATCACCCTATCCTAGCTGGGTCTTGGCTCGAGAGGTGGCCTGGTCCTCCTTATGCACTACTAGTGCACGTGGTATATTTCTCGGGGACTACCTAATAGGGCAGTGCCAAAAGTGGCAATTAGTTAGTCTGGTTGGCACGTGACACCTTACATCTGATATTGCATGGAAAACATACCTTTAGGATCTAATTGAGAATGAGTAATAGGCGCACCAATATAATCGCGGCAGAATGATAATAGAAGCAAGATTTATATCACTGATCTACAGTTATAATATGGCTAATTCTTATATTGCGTCAGTCTATAGCTAGATGTTATTAATGTTGTTCAGTATATATACCTGGTAGGGAGTAAAGCCCTTTATATATATTCACTTCTTCTAGCTGTGCATGCAGTCAGGCTGCGAGGCCCTTTAGTCCACTCCATCTCGACTTGCATTTGATGACTCTTCATCTGCTTGAATATACTATAAAACACTTACAACACGAGGCCCTTGTCAAACAGCATGTAAGTAATGGGTTTGGAAACAATATGGCCTCATGAATAAAGGAAGGGACACTGTACAAATATCTCAGTTTCTTGTGTGCACCTGGTGATTCTATAATAGCATGCTTCTACAGAACAAATTCAGAAACAATGCCCATTGAAACACTAAGGTTCGTGGGTAGTCTAGTCGCAACCAACCTCATTGGGGACTAAATCGGACGCCAAGGGCAATCGTGCATCAACAGAACAAATTCGGAAACAAAGCCTATTGAAACACTAAGGTTCGAGAGTAGTCCAGTCTCAACCAAAGTTATTGGGGACTAAATCAGATGCCAAGTGCAATCGTGCGACATTCACTTAAAAAGTGAATGCTAAGCGCAATGGTGAGACTAGCGCTAATAAAGCAAGAGACAACAATGGCTAATTTTGGAAACAAGAAGGGAAGTGTCAAGGGACTGGTAGATTGGACCTGAGAAGGGTTCTTGGTAAGAGTTCTTTGTTCTTGAAATTTTACCTTGGTTCTGACGAACCAGCTCAAACAGTATTTTCCATATCATCTAATCCTCTATCTTGTTCGATGCATTCTTACCCAGCACTGGGTGCCTGCCCATTTTGCAATCAGCCTTTCAAATCAGCTGGCAGACTCACGAATCATATGGAACAAGTACATCCAAACCTGAAGGACATACCCAGGAAACGAAAACGTGTCAATAGCGACTCAAGGCAGGAAGAAACAGACGCGACACAGGAGTCAGCAAAAATGACACAGTGCATAACTGACCAAGACTTGTAACAACACTAGACTGAGCTATTCTCAGATTCTGGTATCTTTTCCTCGCAACGGCATGACTACGATGAACTACTGCGGGGACCATACCAAGAGATCATTTTCGATCGCGACGAAGACAATAGAGACTTGAATCCTCAAGATTCACTATCGGACACACACGTACCTCCAGAAGATGATACTATAAGCATTCTGCCGGAATGCAAGGCAGGCAAGGTGATTGCAGCGTACCCCTTTGTAAGACAGCGAGACCTAACATACAACTTCTTTCGACTCTTCCAAAATACTCTGGACTTCAAACTCGCTAGGTTTTTCTACTCAGCACATGTACCAAAGGTTTGAATTGATGAGTTCTTCAAAGATAGCATCCTGGCAGCGCAAACGGACGCCGAAGGGTTGCCTGTTGCCCCGATTTTGCTCACAAGATTCTTATTTCATTCCGCATATGGTTTGTATCAGAAACTGTATGATATGGTGATGGATCCGGCATGGGAAAATGGTGTTGTGGACTTCCGACTGGCCAAGGGTACCGAGTTCTGGTACCGGGACATTTTGCAAGTGTTAAAGTACCTTCTGTGCCAGAAATCCTTTTCTTCACATATTTTTTGGGCCCCAGTTAAGAACTTTGACGGATGCCATAAGAGAGTGTATATGGAAATAAATACTGCTTCCTGATGGTGGGATAGACAGGTGCGGATTTCCACTCGAAGAGCATAAGCCGGCTTAGTATTGATAGGAAAATCACAGATGACTCTCCCTATTGGTTCCACATTGGTTCTGGTACTCTTCACATCTGATGCCACACACCTGACGAACTTTTCTGGTGATGGTAAAGTATGGCCTTCGTATATGAGCATCGGGAATATCAGGTCTAGTATCCGCAATAAACCGATATCTCATGCCTGGGTACCAGTAGCGATTTGGCCGAATTCTCCCAAGTGTATCAAAAAGGTACCTGGATAGTCAGAGGAGAAGCAGGAGCATGAGGCAATGCAGGTACTCCACGATTTGTTAAAGGTCGTGCTGCGTATATTATCGAACTCTGCACGGGACGGACATAATATCAAGTGTGGGGACAAGGTTGTCAGGAGGTGCTATTTCCAGGTTGTAGGCTGGCTTGCTGACTATATGGAAAATTCAGCGATACATGGGATTTATACAACCCAATGCACAATCTGCGAATCACCACAGGACCGGCTAGGCAATCTGCAAAAATATCCCTTGCGTGATGCATAATAATATTGGGAATGGCTTGACAAATCGGACACAGAAAGTCTGCACATGAGGGCGTAAAGTGTATTACAAATGCCCTGTGGACACTTAGGGACGTGATACTATAGGAACTCGTCCGGTCGGATATTCTGCACACAATTCTTTTGGGGAACCTTCAACATTTATTAGATTGGATTAAGGGGTTTCTTGAAAGCCATGACAGACTAAATGCGTTCGATAGCATCTGGAGTTTGATGGCACCTTGCCCTAAGAATTATGTGCCATGGAACTCATATCGGCTTTTAAGTCAAGTCTCTGGCAAGGAAATGCGATCAATTCTGATGGTTATTTTAGGTGTGTTCACAGCTTCTCTGCGCCGAAAAACGAATGTGGTATGTCTGACTGCAGGGCAAGAACAAGATTTCAGGAAAGCAATCACTTGTGTGCGGTATTTGACAGATTTTGCACTGCTCACCCAATATCGAAGTCATACGGACAGCACCATAGGGTATATGGAGAAGTACTTGCAACAATTTCACAAAACCAAAGACGTGTTTTTATGATATCGGGCTGGTAAAGTGGCAAAAGCAAAGGCTAACATGGTCTCAAAGGAGCTGAATACAGAAACTACGGCTCGCAGACACGAAGAAAAGGCTAACGGACGCACAGCATCTCAGAAGGCTCGCGCACTGGCAGAAGATAGAGAAGAACGTGCATACCTGGTGAATCAGGCCTTGGTAGAGGATTCACACTTCAATTTTCGAAAGATTCATTTGTTGATGCATTAGAGTAACCAAATCTCGCAATATGGTAGCTTGCCACAGTTTTTAACAGAAATTTGTGAAGCTTCACACAAGGCATTGAAGGAAGCATATCGTCGGAGTAACCATATTGACAGTATCCCGCAAATAATCCAAGAGTATAGCCGAGCGCATAGCATTGCAGTGAAAGAGCTTGGGATTGAAGCCTGGGCAGTGGAAATCCCGGACATAAAGGAAAGGGTGAAGGGTGTATTGCGTCCGAAACGGACCAATAATGTACTAATCGTCAAGAAAGGAACCAGAATGTTCATGACATTGCGTGGCAAGCAGTCGATTAAGGAAATATACAATATCGCACACATAGCGGAGGCATTCATGATTCCAGACCTGGCGAGATATGTGAAACATTTTTTGGAATGGAATGTCTGTCAGGCCAGAGTTGATCCACAATCAGATGCAGAATGAATCCTCTTGCATGTTACGGTCGAGGCATACAACAGTCTGGAAATCCCGGTACCAGATCAGGATGTGGATGCAGACAATACGTACAAAGTGCAACATTTATGTGTAACGGGGTGTAAAGGTTGGAGAGGTGGGGAACCGAGAAGGGATACGGTATGGGTGCGCATAGGGGCTATAAGGCTCTGCCCTGCGTCCGCTGGTAGGCGGTCAAAATGTTATCGGGGTAGAGTTGTAGCGTTTTTGAATACGTTGTTCACGTTGCTAGGGACAAATCGAGAGTCATTCAAGTTAGCCTATGTGAGATTACTGGATTGGGTTGGAAATCCAACGCCTCATGGCGCGGGGCATGTCGAGAGTCGAAGCATATACAGGAGGGGGTGGGCAGAGTATTATATGGCTAAGTGCAATAGAGGGGGCTATACATTTAATACCTCTGGAACCAGAGAGGAATTGGATAGTGAATAACCGTGTCGATTATCATGTTTGGAATAAGATGAATGATGAGTAGTATAGAGATAGGCGAGAGGGACATCCACAGAGAGAGTGGAGAGTTTTATGTAATCTAGTCGAGAGGGGCTGTATGAAATAAGCCATCAGACGTGAAGTGGAAAAGGGAATTCACTGCGAGAAAAGATGGGAAATGAAATGAGTGTTTTTGTACATAAATGGTAGTAGGCATTCGAAGTAGGCAGCTAGGAATCATGGGGAAATAAAATGAGAGTTTGTGTTCATATATAATAGTGGACATGCAGAGTATGTTGCCAATGAGGTCGGGATTAGACGTAGTGTGTTGTACAGCAAATTTTCACGGATATTGTGCATTGCAAAGCAAATTCGCGGACAGTATGCATTGCAAAGCAGATTCGCGGTGGGAGGGAATTGGGAACGCACGCAAAGCAAGAACTATGTTGGCAATGTAGGGAAAGCATACAACATGACAGTTGCTTTGCAAAGCCAGGTGGCGCTTTGCAATGCAGAATTTTTTTTGCTGATGTCCACACCGCTCCCAACAAGATCCTGAATGCTCTTCTTCAATTGGAAATCGTGACTGCATGGCTGGATGTTTAATTCTCTCATACGCAATGCATAGTTCCTTGTGATCATATCCAAGATCTGCTTGGCTGGCTGTACCCCGGTTCGATCTCCCATAGGCTTCTTTCAATGGTTTATGTAGAGCCTCTGTGATCTCTGTAGAGTATGGTGGGAGATTTCCAAAGTCCTTTATCTGTGAGCTATAGTGTGAGAGAAGATGCATCTTAGGGAAATTAAACTCAGCCTGCACAAGCACATCTTGTGCCACTTGTGCGCTCTCTTGTCGATCTTCCACAGCAAGTTTATTTCGTTGCATAGCACTTAGCTCAAAATATTCTTGAAGTTTAGCCTGGCATGTCTCCAGTTGGCCTACCGCCAGGCCCTGAGAGGCCTCCTTTGCATCCTGCCGATCCTTTTTCATTGCTCGAAATTCACTGAATACCTGCACACTATGATGGAACTTCTGGAGATACTAATCCATATACCCTATTGTTTGTGGTGTATGACTGCAGTACTGTGCTATTAGGCAAAAATTGGTCAGATACAGCATGCAGCAGATTGCGCTCCTCACGTCCGCATGCGCTCCCGCTGCAAGACCTGGAGTATTTGGTATTGGATCCCGAAGAGCTGCCATGAAGCATGCTAAAATCACCCAATTCACCTCACGCATCTCAGTGCTACTCCACATTGTGATCTGTCGATAACGCTTCTGTGGTGGTTGATACTCAGGGTATGGCAGAATGCTCTCCCATATCCTATCAAATGCCTCCAAACATTGATGCTTGCCTAGAAATTGTTCGACCCATGTTATCAGATGTTTGAGGATCCCCAGAAGGATATTATGAAGTATATCACCATGGACAATGAGGGGTAGTTGGACACCCAGTGCTCTCATATGTCCCTACAGGGCATTTTCAATCGGCTTGATACCAGCGCCTGTTAAACTGCTTGTTTATTAACTCTGTTTTGTACACTTCTCTCACCGAGTAAACTCCTAGTATATATATTCATATATCTTTCAATATCCCCTGCCCGATACAGCTCTTCATAGTCCATATGATTATGAGATGGGAGTGGGTTCTTCTGTAGTATACCAAGCTGCTTTGGGCTTGCAACACATACTGGGCAGCGATTTGTCGTTATGCCATGGATATTGACATTTTCCATATGGTCAGCCAGCCAGGTTGATAGCAGTAGTATGCACCTCCTCACCTTTTCATCCCCACACAGGATTTCGCATCCACCGCCCTACATGACATAAGTTAACTCAGACCCTAATGATCCTGCATGTGATTTCGTGCATACCTTAAATAGGTCTATCAAAGACCACAAGATATGGCCCAGGACCTTATGCTGTACTCTGAGTACATCATATTCCTGCTCTTGTGTTGAGAACCCTTTGACTTTGGGATTATGTTTTGGGCTGACTAGCTACAGTCTAATGAGAATCCAGGCCTGTGATGATGGCCTGTTGCAGATCTCAGCAGGGATATTACCAAGACTCATAAAAACAGGCCATAATTTTTTGTCCCCTGAGAAGTTGGTTAAAAAGGTCTGATCGGATGTTAGGAGGACTGGCAATAGTAAGGAGCCAGCTGGAAGGATCTTCTACTATCTTGTTAGCATATGCCCTCCTCTAATTATAAGTGGCACCAGCATCATACTTGTATTCTCCACTACTAATCGCTTGTATGCATCTCTATATAGATTCGATAGCCTTTACTATCAAATTCCTGCTTGGGTACAAAAACCAGGTGGTCTGCATATGCACGTTACTGGAGAAGATATCGTACTGTATCACTAAGATCCCTATAATAAAAGGCACAATTCTCTTGTAGATGGAAGTCTACTGTTCCTTTTTACTATGGGAGTTAATCAACTATTGCACACATTTTATTTCTCCATATATATCCTGACTTAAAATAGACCTCCTGTGTCCTAGAACATGCTATTGGAAGTAGGTTTTCTTTAAAAAATCGATCAATATTAGTTAATAATGTTTTACTCTTATGGAAAAATCTAGCAAGCTTATATTCGTATGCATTATGGAATGGGGATATACGGTTGAATTGTAATCACTGCAAGTCTCCTAATGGCCACGTTCCTATTATCTTTCCCACTTCATATTTTGCTGGAAGGTACTGCGTAACTAAGAGTAGCTGCTGGGGATCCTGTAACATTTGTCCCGAAGCCAATTCACCTCCTGAATCTAGTAACACATAGTATTCAAAATGTCAGTTGCCTATACCCAATTCTGCCCTGGGTGTATTGGGGTGTGTTTACCGGCAGTGCCTATAACTCACTGTAAGGAATCTGTGTTTTCCCCGATTTCTTATCATATTATTTCTGCTTATCTCCTTACGTTTACGCCTTTCTTACAGTGTTATAATTGCGTCATGACTTGATTAAGCAAGTATGAGCAATTCTCGGGTTTTTTGAGTCTTTATGAGTCATCTTGTATACCAGGCTGGTACCTAGGTTTCATGTTGTTATCTCGACGTCAGCTTACGCTCCTGATTACGTTTTTGTTATTTCTTTATGACTCTAGGTATTTCTCATAATGACTGCGTCATTATGATTGCTGTTGGACTCATTTGGTATGAGTCTTGTACTTCCGTATTTGGACATTCCAGTTCTCTATTAAAGAGGCTGTTTTCCAGGCTCCATTATGCTTTTCTTCTTCACTCAGTTTCTTACCTATAAGTTTAGTTAGTAATAATCAATACTCGCTATTCTGGTCAACTCTTTATTCCCGAATTCTCGAACTTTTTGAACTCTCTCTATCTCGAGCTCCTGTCTCGTTGCCTTTGTGCAATTAGCCAGAACCTCTAGATACGTACCTACTTAGATAGTTAGTAGTATCGAGCCTGTTGGGACATGCATTCTGCACCCGTTTCTTGTGTTATTTCCCCGGCTTATACCGTTAATTCCCTCGTTGTTTCATCTATTTCCGGTATCTATTATCGTTATCTTTGTTATCTATCACGATATCTCGGGTTGTTCCTATTCTTATTTGTCTACAAGGATATTCATTACGCATCGTGTTCACATGCTTTTGTTC
>Ga0307514_10004665_pt1 | contig 12538 bp, 13 predicted proteins | sample 16_EM_MG_FD_203088 | JGI IMG/M metagenome (GOLD analysis project Ga0307514, IMG submission 203088) | Populus trichocarpa ectomycorrhiza microbial communities from riparian zone in the Pacific Northwest, United States - 16_EM | ecosystem: Host-associated > Plants > Roots > Unclassified | place...
ATTGTGAATAACTTTGTGATTTTTCTACGGTAGTTTTGGTCAGTCAGCGTAAGAAGTCCAAGAACTCAATCATTGATAACTAACCCCTGGGGCAATGGGCCAATTACATTGAATATATTGAGCACCAGTGATATGACTATCATGATAAATGACATACATCCTGCTTTGAAACAATCTTGAGAGCAAAAGAAAGAGCCTTGTATGCCCAACCTGTTGAATTGGATGAATCAGATTTCTAACTAATAACAACAGAGAAATAGACAACGAACTTGACACATGTTGGACATTCCAGGCGCGATATTGGCCTTCCGTTAGGACACTCCTCACTTTGACATAGTACACCGGACATGATAGAAAAGATAAAGATTGAATGTGATCGGGAGTTATCTTATTTGGCTATCTCCCCGGACCACAACAGAGCAGACTTCATGTTACAATTTGGTTACAATCTAAAATTTTACACAATGATAAAAACAATAAATATACAACGTCAGAACTTGCATGTATGACAGTAGAAATCTTGATCGACTCGGCTCGAGAATGAGAATCATATTACTGACGTTTATGGCTGCATGGGGCTACATACTTATTACGAAATTAAGAAGGGCGGAAATAAGAATGACCAAAATAAGAATAAGTATAATGCACAACAGAAAGTGGAAAAATCAAAATGCGTTAGTACTCAAAATGGAACAAGGTATGGGGATGCGTGATCGAAAACAATACCAAAGCGAAGAACAGAAGAAGAAAAACTATTGGTCTCGAAACGGACTCAATGGCGTTGAATTCTCTCAAGCTTGTAAGCTTTTGTAGTGTCGTTGCAAGCTTTTCGTAGAGCCCGAAGATGGGATGGTTCGAAGATATCGGCGAGCAGGACTTCATTGGCGCTAATCCATGATACGGGAGGCAACCCACGTATGGTACGGAAGACGCCTTCGTCAAGACGTTCTTCCAGGACGACGGTGACCAAACCAGTAAGAAGGCACTGGATGAGGTTGAGGATATCATTGATGGGTGGACATATTTTTCTGACGGATTCAAAAATGTCAGAATGGAAAACCATTTCCCATTGGACCCGTCGCTCGGGTGTAAAAAAGGAGCTGGCATGCACAGGTAACTGTAACCTGAGTTTTGGTCCAGCAGGAAGGTTGACGGAGGATCTCCACATCGAAGAAGTCTCCAGCGTAAAAAGCATGCGGCGGTCGTCGGAAGGTATCTCTGACCAATTGTACTGATGGACGAGTTGCGTCTTCAGGTTGTTCAGCCATTTATGTGCTTTGGCGTAGGTGGCGCCGAGGGCGTCTGCGGTGGTCAATGGAATAAGAGTTTGACGGGCCCATTCGTCCATGTGAGCGACATCACTGGAAAATACGACCTCTGTGAATGGTTTGACAGGGGTAGCCATTTGAAAGGCCAAAGCTAGTAGAAGTGAGCTATATGATAAGAAATACTCGAGAAAAAAGGGCGCACAAATAGTGAGACTTTGTTGTGTAAATCGAGGACACCGGGGAAAGAGACCTTGGCGCGGAAACAAAAGAAAAGGTGAATATTAAATGGATCAGTCATTGATGGCAGGACGTCGGGCACAAATACACGTGTATTTGTGCCGACAACACAATACAGGACCCCTAACACCAGTTTCTCACCTCACCTATCCGACGATGGAACCCCCCTTTGACATCTACGCCGCTTTCCAGCGCATCCTCGAGGATGAAGAGGTCGGTATTCACCGATTCTGTTAATGTGCCATATCCCAAGAAAAGAACGTTAGATATCAACGCCTCTTGCCGCGATCTTGGCCTTGACCGAACTGATAGAGAACTCTGACGGTATGTAGGGATCCATGCGTCTGTTGGCCATTCTCTCATCAAGTCCAAAGCTGGCACCATGTTTGAACTAGTTAAGGCTCTCAACGATGGCGCCGAGGCACTTAAAAAGCAAACTCCCAATCCAATCGGCTTGAATGCTGGTTGTGAACTCTTCATTGCGTTCGTTACCTCGCTCCCTCACGATTCGGACGTACGCTCTCATCTATTTGTTTTTGGTATTAAACCAGCGCCTTAATTGTGACCTATAGAGTTTCATAGATTTGAAAAAGGAACTTATACGACAAGGACAGTTATACGCTACAGAAGCACTTACTTTCCGTAAGAAAATCGCAGAACTAGCTGTTGGATTCATCAAGGATGGTTCAGTGGTGTGTTATATGTCACCTGCACTCCACTCCTCGAGGCTAATTATATTCACCACAATAGATTTTGACCCACTCATACTCCAGAGTTGTAATGCAGACTCTCCTTCTTGCCCACAAACGGAAAAGGATCTCAGGTGCTTCTTTTTTTTTTGCCTGTTTGGCGGAGATACCGATCGTCGTCACACGTGTTTTCGCCTCAAATAAGTCTTTGTCACGGAAGCGAGACCTCGAGGTTTAGGGTACGTGATCTATAATAACGAGCTCGTGTAAGATTACCCTCATCGGTCGACCTCCAGAATTAAAACCGCAGAAGCTCTCACAGCCGCAGGCGTACCCAGCACTGTGATACTGGATTCTGCCGTTGCCTATGTGATGGATAAAGTGGACTTCGTTCTCGTTGGCTCGGAGGCAGTTGTCGAGAGTGGTGGTCTCGTGAATGCAGTTGGCAGCAATCAAATCGCGATAATCGCCAGAGCAGCCAACAAACCCTTCTATGCACTAGCGGAAAGGTATCTTAGGTTTGGTATCCAATTCTGGTATGTGATTGACTGACCTTTCCAGTTATAAGTTCCACCGTCTTTTCCCCTTGTCACAATACGACCTTCCAAGTCATAACTCACGAATTCTTTCGTTCTCATTCCCACTTTCGGCAAACCTTCGGCCCTCTAGTAGTCATGCCGCTAATTCCGATGAGGATTCGACGGCTCTCGTCTCTAGCAATCATCCGAATTCTATAAAGATTACCCAGGATCAAATCTCGCGAACGAACCCTGACGTAGACTATACAAGGTCAAAAATACATCCCTTCACTGCGTGTTTGCATTTCTGAAAATATCTCCAGGCCTGATTTAATTTCTCTCGTCTTTTCGGATGTGGGTAGTTTAACGCCGGAAGGCGTCAGTCAATACCTAGTCGGCATGTTTGCAGGTTGATGACCAACCTTCAGACTTATTGCGCGTGCTCACCAGCTGTTCTTCAATGTGAAGAACAAGTGCCCTGACTAAACGACCCCAAAAAACTCACATTTATCACATGAATATGATATCACAAAACATAGTCACACGACAGCAATTGCAAGCTATTCATCTGCGTTTGGAAAGTTTGTGCCACCAGGGTTCAACGGTTTAAGTTGAATATCTTGTGCATCATAAGTTTAACCGTCTGCCAGCCATAAAAGAACTTCTTGTTGCAGAGAACCTCGGAATTCTAAAAATCAAGAAAGTCGTAACTTGTTAACGAATGTGGACTGGCAAACCAGTAGATGATCGATTCTAGTCCAGTTTTCATCCCCATCGCCTTGCGTTCTTCATAACATCACGGTCCGAATCAGTGTTTTTATGAGTGGGCCACGCCTTGCCCATTTGGATGGCAGGATGCTTCTGGAATGGTTGAAAAAAAGTATAAGAGGGAGAACAAATTTATGGTCGTACCTCCCCTCATCATCTTCTTTCAGACGTTTCTTGTGTCATAACCCTTCCGTTTTGAATTTCGCCGAGTCCAATATGTGCAGGTGGCGACAGTCAGTGAATGGTCGTGTGCGCGTTATGGCAGCTAAGAACTTTCACATTAGGATTCAAGACACCTACTCTTGTGGCCACATTTATCGTATCGTAAAGCAACCTTTGAATTCTGCCAGTGTGACGTCTCATTGACCATCACTCTACGACCAGCCCGACGAAATGGTACTGTTTATTCATAACGGACTTCCAAGGTGCCAACCCATCACAATAGGTTTATTGCCCAGACCTCGATTGTAGGTTCAGTCCGAACCATCCAGCCGACTGTCCAAATTGCAATGCAACGTGCTGGCAATAGTGAGTGATTCTGAACCTACTGGCGATCTCTCTCGTGTGACACCTTCATGACCATTGACCACCATTAATAGCCGTCGCTTCCCTGAGCAAATAGGTGAGTGCAATTACTGCGACATGAAGATTAACAGGGCACTAACTTTCTTATAGATCGACAATTTGACAGGAGGTGTTCAGAATGCCAGAGAGCAGCAGAAGAGATAACAAAAACTCACTAAGACACGACCTGGCAGTTAATTCAGAAATAGTAGTAGGCTTGAATCCGTTGTAGTCATTGGGCGAGAAATATCAGAGACGTCTCCCCCCATGGACTAAAGCAGTTCCAACGCAGATAAGGTTCCCCGATGACGAGTGGAACACTGCACATTGAGGACATTCGGGATAAAGCGTAGCCGCATGTAAGTATAAAAACAGGTCCAAATTGTGCTTCCGTGAAGCACTAGAACGTGGTCGAAAGGTCCAATCTGACTCGCTACCAGGAAATAGAGAAGTCGATGACGATGGAAATCAAGCTTTACGTGGAGAGCAAAGTGGTGGTTAGACAACAAGAAGGCTGACAAAAAAAAATCTGTTAGACTCGGAGAAGATGTGTATCATCCCACGCAAACAAAGAAAAATCGAAAGGTATGTGCTAAGCGTGTAAAGAAAAGCGCTCAGACTGATCATTGCCTTGGAGGCATAGGTAATGTTGATATCAATACCCGGATCATAAGATGATTTCGATGCCAAGATTGTAGACTGAGTTCATGATCTAATAGTGCAAATATGAACCGGTAGCAAATTGCTAATTCCATTTGAATACAAATACAAAAAATAAGGAGAAACAGACCCTCGTATGCGCCCGCAGGCTCTGTTATCAGTCGCTATTGCATTGGAAAATAATTGATGTTGGACTTAAGCTACTGTATGGAGTTAAGCCTGATGACATTACGTAACCCAACTTCATGCTCAAGAAGCCTCAGCCTTTCGAGTGTCGTTTTCCACGAAATGCCTTCATCCGAAATCTAGACATGGCTGAATCACAATGGCTGTTCTCTGTCGATGCATTGGATGCCACACCCTCAATTTGTTCCCGAGAAAAGGAACTCTATGACAGGGCAAGAGGCGTCGAATTTTTATTCCGATTGGGCGCATCTCTAGCATTGTTGGTCCTCTTGTACCGCCTTTAACGAAGAGAACTCAGTTATCTGCTTCACAGGCCCACTTCAGCTATATGTACTGCAGCTGCATGGTTTCATAGATTCTACATGCGATATTCCATGGAAGACTTTCATCGACAGGTTCGTTCATTCGTTTTTCACTTTCCGTTCTTGCTGATGATATCTTTGACCAGCATGTTGCCGCGTCTTGCATATTCTTGGCTACCAAGACAGAAGAGTGTGGCCGAAAGTTACGGGATGTTGCAAGGGTTTCACTTGCGAAGGCTGAAAGTAAGGACGTCAACTCGATTCCAACGGACAGCAATGTACGAAAAATCTGCGCAATTCCTTGACAGTTTGACCCCAGTTCAAAAAACAGGACGTTGATGTATGGCAGTCAGCCATCTTAATTATTGAAGAACTTTTGCTCGAGGCTTTGTGTTTTGACTTTGTAGTCGACAGCCCACACGCAGAACTGTTGGACCTGTATGAATCACTTGGGACGAAAATGGAACTTCAGGAGTTCGCCTGGAGTATATCCCATGACTCGTAAGTAACAATAATACCCATTCTCAAGCCATCGTTTGATCAGAAAACTCGTTAGATATCGGACACCTTTATGCGTTTTGTACAACTCAAGACTGATTGCAATAACCTGTTATGTCCTTGCTCAGCGCATTTTAGATGGTCCGAATTCGCCCTCTCTTGATTCACGTATATCTGCTTCGTCCCCTTCCAAGTCGCTGCCAACACCACCGACTCACAAGCCACCGTCACCGGATGTCTCGAGGGCTGTTGTTGATCACTATGGCTTAAGAGAACCCGAAGTGGACGATGTTGCAGGTCCTTCTCTCAATGTTTCTTGGTTAAAAGAAAACATCTGATCTGTGATATATAGAGGCCCTTGGCATTCTGCTTGAATTTTATTCGTCACAAGATCCAGATCACATCCCTTACCTATCTTCTATCACTTCAGTGAGTCTTTATCTCTAGGTCGCACTTATGCGCGATATACTCATAATAAAAGGTATCGCCTCCGACACGCAGAAACCCGCGCAAGCCTTTTTTTCTGGTGAACTATCAGCCTAACGCCGTCCCGACGGTAGAAGTACACTCTCAAGGAATACTAGGCAGAACACCTACTTCTTCCCATGGCGGTCATACACCGTTCACCCAGACATTTGAAGAAAGGTCGTAGAGCAATTGGTTATTACAGTATAGCACGAATTCAAATATTACTACATAGTGTACTAATGTTGTACCTGCTTATGTTGGAATCATCCATTCACCAAGCAGGTTGTCCTCTTCGATCATATTCTCTAGTAACTCATACTCTGGCAAGTTGTAATATAGGTCATCTTCGTCAAGCACTCTGTGTTGGGCATTTTGACAAGTCGCAAGCCATGCTCGAATGCCTCTCGTAGTCACATTTGATTGAGTCTTTTCTGGAATTTCCCAACATGAGACCGAACTTCCTTCTTCGTAGGCTTGAGAGTCCAAGTCTACATGGGCTGATTCTTCTGGTGCTAAAGGAATGAGCAAAGGTGGATTAGCCGCGTGATGTTGCACTTACATTGATCTCGCCCGATCCAAAAAGACTCGGAATGCGGGGGCCTAGGTATTTCAACGGGCTCCATATCAATATCCAATTCAGCAAAGACGGGTTCGTCAACCTACATAGAACGGAAGAACATCAAGTAAGCAAGTCAGGTCTCACACAATGCGAGGACGGTACGATGACCAAAAAAGAGGATGTCGTATGCGGTGCAAGGGGTTTCGCATGGATATTTTACTTCGTCACCCACCTGAGGAAGACGAAAACCACCAGGCAAGTTCATGGCGGAGTAGATCCAAAACAAAACATGTTCGAGTATTGTCGGTTGTTTTCTGTTGTACGTGAGGACAGGTGACACGAAACCGACACGCATACCTGCAAGAAAAAATGTCAGACGAAGAAACATAACCATGATATAATTAATGACCCTTTGAGAAAGCTCCGAACACCCAATGCGTGTAGTTTGTCAGAACAAACCAATTACATTGCGTTGCTTGACAAATATCCCAGATCTGGTACAACAAATAATGAACAATCAATTGTCTTCTGTGGGGTAAATGCAAACCTTTGCCCAGAGCCGATATTTACTTGTCAGGGCACTCGTTATAGAGTCGAATGTTGGAAACTATCGCCGATCAGAAATGAACGTCTACCACAACTTTGGGTACTTACAGCCTTGCACGATACAAATTCTTCCAAATCTGAGATCGTGAGGATGAAGGAAGGTTGATATGCCACTACAACAGAGCCAGAATTTAATCCTGGCTCAGAGTTCCAAACGAGATACTGGAATATATGCTTGTCCTTCGCCTTATTATTGCCAGGCAGGAATCTGCATGTTGCTGTTCTTGGCAGGCATAGATGAAGGATACGAGTGGCAGTGATAAGCAGCAGGTTCAGCCATGGCACCATGCTATGGAACAGAATAAACTACATTTAGTCTGCCAAAGTTTACGAGAACTTACTTTTCTATATCTATTGGAGCATGGGTGCACATTTGGGGAAGTACGGCAGGTAGTGTGCAACGTGGATCCAAAAATTTAGCGACATTATTATCCACGGAAATAGGGAGCATGGTATTCGTCCCTAGAACGTGCATGTTGTTAGTCCTGATACGTCCATCCAGGAAAAAAACGGATTCACATTTCAGAGGCGATATCGCTTCAAGACTGAGATGCTTTATGTTCTCCAAGTATCTCCATTTTTCATGTCGAACTTCAAGGTGATTTTTATGACTTTTATTGACATCCGTAGCAGGGACATATGGTGGCCCTCCTAGTCGTCCATGCAGAAAATGCCAATCCTTTTGACTGCCAGTGAGAGCATCTGGCCTAGGAAGTTCGAAATTTCGGATATATGTTCGAATGTTCTTTAGGCCGTGTGTTTCAAAGTCATAAGCTGTCCTGCCCATTTCTAGAAGGAAGAACTGCAGTGGTAGATTCGTGAAAGGCAGGAACGTTGTGAAGAGACTGCGACTCGAACCATTCTTAATAACCGAATCCAAACATTGCTGAGAAGGCTCTAAAGGGTGCCTAGCAACAACAATGTTGATCTTAAAAAACAAGGAACAAGGCAGGTCAAAATGTTAAGATTCAGAGAAATCAGTACTCGTTGCGTTGGAGGAACAAGCATTACTGCAATTAATCATGAAACGTGACCTATTACATGTGACTGACTCTCAGAGTAAGTATACGGTGATTGGTAAAGAATACAATGACGATGTGCTACTAAGTAATACGATAATAACGGAATAAATATGATCCGAAAAGAAGATACTGCATGAGGAGCCGTTGCTTTCCTGGTCCAATATATTTCATGACGATGCGGACGCCTGCTGTCCACTGGCAAACCCTAGGATCCCCACTCTGTTCCGTTGACTACACTCCGCACAGACTGTGGGACTGATTCGTATTGGGTTATGGGCTGGGGGCGCCATTAACTTTGAGCAGCTTGCATTCGTGCAGCCTAGTACAACGCATGAATTAAAATATTTCAGAAAAAAAAGAAAGATGAACAAACCACAAGGATGCCTCATACTAAAAACGCAGTTCGTTTTGAGGCAGTCTTGTTTTTGTGTAGCCATACCATAGAAATGGCCGCAGTGGATGTGAAAGCGTCCGTCAATTACCTGAACAAACGCAGTTGGTGAGTACCTGAGGTCGAAGAAAGGAGACAAACGGACGTTGTGACACATCCTTGTGGATAGGTGGCAAAGGCCTTGCAAGCAGGGGAAATCGTGCTGGGTCCATTATTACAAGAGGGATGGCTCAAATTTAACCGTGAGGATTGTTGAGAGGCTGCCTGCTGCCTCGTTCTACAAATCAGCCACAAGTACAAGTGTGGAAGGATCGAAGTTTCCCGATCTGCAATGGTGATTCATTGCTGGAGCAATGTCTCCTACAAAGGTACCCAGATTTGCCCTTTCTTGTCCTCCTTGATTATCCAACCAATCATCCCGGCAGAGGTGATGGCTTTACGCGTGGCCCTCTATTTTTCCGGGAGATTCAGATTCAGCATGTAACAAGTTCCGATACTCTAAGTTTCGGCGGTTAGTAATTGATGGTGCAAGGACAGGAAGGAATGAACAAGGCGTGATACATGGCACGCTTCAGTGAACTTCTTAAAGGGTGAGAGAATTCATGGTACAACCTGCCCAACTGCCCAGAAGGGACGTCGATTCGGTCGGAAATTGGGTAAAAGCAAACCTAACCGTTGAAAACGCCATTGACAGTCTCGTTGCCGAACAACAGGCTTTGAGATTAATTAGCCGCAGTTTTCAATTAGATGCATAGCAAAGAAAATAAACAGAATGCAGTAATGACGGGGTTCTGTTAAGCTCCGCGGTCGCGGATCTTCATCACTAGCTGCACCTTTTTCCTGACCTAGTAGAGCAGAATAGCACGTTGTATACAATGTACTATGATTAGTCAAAGTTGAACACACCTCATCAGCAAATCGTTTCCTCCATCTTTGGCTGCTTAGTCTTCGCCGCTTCACTCCAGGCTTTTCGTGTCGTTCCGTCATTCTAAGAGTAGCTCGAACCTTATTGCGTTGAAGGATGCCATCTAGCTGTTTGTACGCAGTCGCAAGGTCGCCTTCGGCTTTAACGTGAATAGTCCGACCTTTTGAACGGGGGTTGGCAAAAGAAAGTGATGATAACAGTACAAAAATGTTACCTGAATACGTATGAGCAGGCGGCGTACGACCTGCGCTTTCCAGAGCTTTCTTGGAACGTTCTCTCCATCTATCTTCTGGAGTCAACAGATGAATTCTATGTTGAAACCGCCGGTCAGCTGCATCTGCGACCTTCTCCCTCGTCACATCTTCGGGTCCAACGAAGGAAGGGGATGTAGACATGAAACGTATTAAAACGCGATCTTGCAAGGGGTTGCTTCCTGAGCCCGATAAAGGGCAGAGTCTGGGGCTCAGCCGAACAAAGGAGGATGTAAGCCGCAGCAAAGAAGACGCTGATTGAAGCATTTGAATGATGTTTTGAGTGACAGTACTGTATTACACTGTACAGTGTATACCGTGGTCCGTCGACGTCAAGTGTAGAAATTCCGATCACGTGAAACGGCCATGATGGCGGCTAAAATATCCTTCCATGTCTCTATACCATGTCGGAATTGCTCTTGGAGGAATTTGAGGTAAGGATTATCATCTACAGGCTTTTTTACACATATCAACACTGATCCCAGGTGCTAGAATCAATATATCCGACAGAGCTGCAGAGTTTGTCTTGCCAGTCTAACGACATTGGATTTGCTGATTCGTACCTCGTTTTCAAGAAATATCTGACACGAGGATTGAAATCGAAGCGGAAGCAGACGAAATTCCAGATGGAGCAGACAATAGTTCGTCTTGGTGCTCCTTCGCCCGGATAGACCTTTTTCTCAGCATCGTGGCTATATCTTTGCAGTCAAACTAACGCTCGCTGTACATTACACTCCTGGATATCCAGATGAACTACCAGAATTAGCCCTGAAAAGCGACGATCTCAATTTAGATGAAGAGGACGAAAAGAAACTTTTGGCCAGTTTATTAAAAGTGGTATGTTGCCTGTCTGACGGCCTTGTTTTGCTCGATTTCTTGAGCTTCAGGTTATTAGGGCACAGAAAACTTGGGAATGGCAATGACATTTACTTTAGTATCCCATCTAAGAGAGGAGATTGGTGTGTTAATTCGAGAGAAGATCGAATTAGAGAAGAGGATAGAAGCAGAGAAAGAGAGACTAGCGTTCGAGGTACTTTTTTCCTCCTCAAATCCTTTTTAAACGAAAGCTCGAAATTAAGCTGCTTAAATTAGGAAGAAGAGAAGCGCACGCGTGGCACAGCTGTAACCCTTGAATCTTTCAAAGCATGGAAGGTTAAGTTTGATAAGGAGGTCGCCATGAAAAAGGCTCAAGATGAAGAAGAAAAGTTGAGGGGCCTTAGCCCTAAGGAGAGGGAAGAGTGGAAAAGAGCGATAACAAGATTGTCAGGTATTTCGTGATCTATTTTTCCCTTTCAATAACTTAATTTTGTAATCAAGGACGCCAGCTATTCGAAAGGAACAGGCACCTAGAAGACGAAACACTGGTAGAAGACGGTGCGGTATCCGTCGATTTTAGTCAGTATGAAAGAACAAAGGAAGAAGAGAACGAAGACGAGGTTTTAACTTTCAGTGATAGCGACTAATAAATATCTAATTGTTCTTTGCGACTGATTCTACTTCTAAGCTATTAATCTATTGCTGTAGGATTAGTGTATCAAGATTATACTATAGTCCCCGTAATACACTATATTCACCTCCATCCGCATCTAATGTTTCACCTCCTTCAATGTATGCGCATCCTAAGTGCTCCTTCCCCTTTTCTCGCAAGATACCGCCATCGTCCATGTAGATCGATGATCCTCTCCGCTGTGGATTATGCACCACATCCCGACCCATAAGTTTCAGCCAGTCCAAAACGGGCTTGGTAGTCCAGCGATCGACTTGACCTTGCGAACCTGCTTGGAACCAAGCCAAGTGACCTCCACCCTTGGTTAATACCATCACCACTTGATTGTTCCCTCCACCATCCATAGGAACATGCCTCACGATAGGATCATCTACAGCATTGATAGCCAGAAAGGGGACTCTGATCTGGTTGACGATTTTATGACTTGAGCACGAAGTATAATATTCGTTTGCACTTCGAAATGGGAATATAGGTGATGGACCTCCTGCGATACTAGTAAAAATGTCGTCGAATTCCTTTATAGTGGGGTGTTTGAGTTTGAGGGCTTTTTCGCAAGCCTTTGCGACATAGTGATCCGGATTTTTGAGCATAGCATGGGAATGTCGTTTGAGAAGTCTCAACAAATTTCTCGCCATCGCCTTTGAATATATGTATTTGCCGGTAAAGGAATTAGACAGCCTGAAAAAAAAAAACTTTTAAGAAATGTTTGGATGCAAAGATATCATAAATACGTACCCCTCGCTATTTTGCCTGAGGTCCCAAGGCTTTTCATGAAAGTCAGTACTTTGTTCCATATACAACAACCAACGCAACTACGCACACATCCCAGTACACATGCAGCGTGGACTCTGCTCTGCTCCTTTTCCTCGCCCAAGTAACGTGTCAAAACATTTGCACCCAGCGAGAAGCCAAGGCCCAAAATGGGTGCATCCGGATATAAATATGCGATGTATCTTAGAGCCTGCCGTGTATCATCGGTATGACCAGCAGAGTATAGCAGGGGACTCGTGATAGGAACTCCCGCGCCTAGAGGCCACCCAGTCAGAAAAAATTACGAACTCAGTAACAGAAATTGTGGCTTACAACCACGGAAGTTGATGACTACGGCCCGATATCCCA
>Ga0307514_10004666_pt1 | contig 12538 bp, 13 predicted proteins | sample 16_EM_MG_FD_203088 | JGI IMG/M metagenome (GOLD analysis project Ga0307514, IMG submission 203088) | Populus trichocarpa ectomycorrhiza microbial communities from riparian zone in the Pacific Northwest, United States - 16_EM | ecosystem: Host-associated > Plants > Roots > Unclassified | place...
GAGACTAGGGGGGGCATGAAATTTGTAGATTCTGAATGTGATTAATGACTCCTTAAAAAAAAAATTTTTTGTAGATTAATCTTACAGGCAATAAATTCGTTATCTGTTGCTTCGTTAATAGTGAAGCAACAGGTTAGGTTGCATTGAGCCAAGACTTTATATTGCCTGGCCGTACCTGAAAAGCGACACGAAACCTCCTGAGCCTCGTGAGGAAGCTGAGAGCCAGAGTCTAGATTAATTTTAATAACTTAAAACATAATCCAAAACCGGCATTGTCACCATATATGCGAGAGAATTCGATGAGTGCTACTTGGAGTGGTACCCCATCGATATGGGGTCCCACCATGTCGGTGCGAATGGCGTTGTTGACTATAAGGTATTGGGTGTTGAGTTTATGTACAATTTTGGAGGACAGATGCTGACTTGGTATTGTGGTGAATGAAGTCTTACTGGAGTCCAGGTTGTGTGGGGGTTTGAGATGGCTTGTTAGTGGTCCTTGTGAATGTACTGTTTATGGAAATCACTAACATATATCTCCATGGATGCAGATTGCTCGCTTTACCTCCTGTCCCTTGGACTCTCGAAATCGGTGGTGAGCCTCGTCTGGATTGGTATGTCATTCTAGACCATACCCACCGCTTTTATGAGCCGAGAGAGCAGGGCTGATGAGTCAGGAGATGTACAGTGGGGCCGCTATCAGGGTTGATAACACAGCCAATTGTTGGAGCAATAGCGGATCGGTCACGGCTAAAATGGGGTGAGTGCCCTATACCATGAGCCGTTGAGGCTAGATGGACAGAGATGCTGATAGATTGGTTAAGGCAGGAGGCGACCATTTATGATATTAGGGACGCTGTTGACGGGTACTGGGCTGCTGATGCTGGGATGGGTTGCGGATATTGTTGAGATGTTTACGCCGCAACCAGATGTTGTGAGTGGACTTCATGGGAGATACAAGCTTTTGAGTTAGACTGTACTAATGAGATGGCAGGCAAAGACGCTGTCGATTATCATTGCAATTTTGGCGATATACATTCTAGATTTCTCTATCAATGCAGGTTGGTTCATTCCCCCAATGGACTTCTAAAGGATTACCATTAACAGATGCATAAAGTCCAAGCTTCATGTCGAGCCCTCATTGTTGACATCCTGCCTGCATCTCAGCAACAGATTGGTAGTGCATGGGGTAAAGGCCCTCACCCCCGCATACTCATGAATTTATTCTCTAATGAATCCACGGGCCGCAGCAAGTAGAATGATCGCAATTGGTAATCTCGTAGGCTATTTTGTGTAGGTAGCCTTCCCGATTCTCCCTAGCTGGCCTTCACTGAAATTTACAAGTGGAACATTAGATATGAAAACTATGTTTGGGACGACATTTGGCGATACGCAGATTAAGCAGTTGTGTGTTTTGAGCTCTGTTACCTTGTTGACGACAGTAATGATTACAAGTATTAGTGTTACAGAGAGGGTGTTGGTTACTAGACGGTACGCCAAATAAAGATGTCTGGGGAATATAAATGAATACTTGCTAACACATGTGAGAGTGAATAGAGTGGAGGATAATAAGGGTCTATGGGCTGTCCTCCGGACAATTTTCGGTACAATGTTCCATCTCCCCAAGCGGATAGGTCAAATATGCCGCATATGGTTCTTCGCCTGGATTGGTCTGTAACCCCCCTCCTCCCTGGAAAACTTCAGGGTAACTACCCCTCTGATAGCGTCACTAACTCCTCTCTCACAACAGGCTGGTTCCCTTTCATGCTATACTCCACCACCTTCATCGGCGAAGTCCTCCAGCGGTATGACACCTCCGCCCGTTCCCGCCTACAAAACTCCACCGACATCGTCGGCGATATCGCCCGTATTGGCACTATGGCCCTGGTAGTCTACTCGTCCATCTCTCTCTTTGCCTCCTTCACCCTCCCCTGGCTCATCCACTCCCCCGAGTCCGAGGCCCTGCGCAAGAACCGCTCAAAAAACGGAACCTGGTACAGTATCTGTGAGTTTCTTGAAATATACCGCCCAGATTTAGCGACGGCGTGGGTCGTCGGGCATATTATGTATGCCACGGCCATGTTTCTGACACTTTTCGTTCGAAGTGTGGGGGGGGCGACGATTGTGGTGGGCGCATGTGGGATCCCATGGGCACTGATGATGTGGGCCCCGTTTGCATTTGTGGGGGAGGAGATTAATAGGTTAAGCTCGGATGTGGAGACACCGCATCATCGCCGACGCAGCGCAAGGGGGAGTGCATACGAGCGGTTATCAACTGATACCCGTGAGGGAGACAGCGGCGACGAGGAATCCTACGTCCCCATGATGGAATTCTCGCGCCCATCCCTATCCGGTGCAGAACGACCAAGTGTCCCTGCACTGACGGATATGGAAGCAGAGAAAGACGAGGGTGGGAGTGAATTGAGTGGGATTTATTTAGGGATTTTGAATGTGTTTGCTTGTCTGCCACAGTTCGTGGCCACCTTTATTAGTTTCGTGGTTTTTTCGGTTTTGGACCCCGGGAGGAGCACGGAATTCGCGGATGGGAATGGGAGTGCCGAGCCGAAGGTGGGTGGGGTTAATGCGATTGCGGTTGTGATGGCGTTGGGAGGGTTGGGTGTGCTTGTGGCGGCAAGAGATACGGTGAAGTTTAAACATATGTAAGGAGATATTTTGCATTTGCGTTTTCTAGCCATTTACATTTCTAGTATCTAGTGTTAGTGTTGGATTGAGGGTAATTGCACAGCATAGCCCATAGAGCTTCACAGGATATATATACATCACTTCATCATAAAGCAGAAAAGGAAGCAAAGGAGTAACATTTACCCCAGACCACCACCACCACCACCACGCCCACCCCATTCTACCCACCCTCCTAATTCCTCCCCAAAATCCCACTAATCCTCAAACACAAATCCAAAATCTGCAGGTGCTCATCACTCCCATCCGTCAGCCGCTTATCCACCTCCGAGAAGCACATGACAATCTCATTCTTCGCGTTACTCGGGATCTCATCATCAAACACCAGTCTCTGGTACATCTGCAGCACCACCTGCCCCGCACTCCATCCATCTGCAACAAGCTCCGACACGATGGTCGATATGGCGTTGAAACTGGATGGGTTTGGGTCGAGAGCGGAGAGAAGTGTGTTGATTGTATCTGCTGGAATGACTCCGGCGATTTCCTCGATGGACCGGACGGTGATGGTGGATGAGATTGTAAGGTTGAGTTTCGATGATGATGATGATGATGGTGATGGATCCTTGTCTTCCTCCTCCTCCATGCCAGACATTCTATCATCTTCGTCTTCGCTGTGCTCTTCATCCTCACCCTTCGGTTCATCCTCACTCTTCGGAGCAATAGGGTTATGCAGCCTCGCTGCACTCTGCAAATACGTAATCGCCTTCCTCAAATCCCCATCACTAACCCTAATTAGTACTTCCACCACGCCCTGTTCATACTTGACCCCTTCCCTGTCTGCAATCTCCACCAATCTCTCCCTCGCACTCCCTTCATCAAGGCTCTTGAAGCGGAACTTACTACACCTACTCGCCAGCGGATCGATGATCCTAGTAACATAATTACAGATCAAGCAGAACCTCGTAATCTTACTATACGTCTCCATAGTGCGTCTGAGCGCACTCTGTGCATCCTGCGTCATTGAATCCGCCTCATCCAGGATGATAATCTTGTACGGCGGGCACGGGTATGTCTTACTTTGCTCCGACGTCGGGTTTGAGATTGCGACACGGGCGAAATTCTTCACCTTCTCGCGCACAATGCTTATTCCGCGCTCATCCGAGGCATTGAGTTCAAGGACCCGCGTTTTCATTAACTCTGGTCCGTAGAGCTCCTTTGCGAGGGCGAGTACTGTGCTGGTTTTGCCTGTGCCGGGCGGGCCGTAGAAGAGCATGTGCGGGAGGTTTGCGGATTGCAGGGTGCGGCGGAGAACGGAGATGGTGTGGTCTTGTGCGGTGACGTCGAGGAGGGATTTAGGCCGGCTGTGGGAGAGCGGGGGGGAGGCTGTTAGATTTTGTGATGGATATATGGATGGATTGGCGTTACTATTTCTCAACCCAAGGGACTACCCTCACGGTATCTTTGATTTTTGAAGTAGTAGGGACTGCGGCGGCAGCTGCGGCTTGGGCTGCGGCCCTCCGCGCACGAATGTCGAAGAAGGACGCCATTGTATTCTTCTGTTGGCCTTTCTGCTGTTTTTTTTTGTGGCAAATATCTGGAAGACGCGTTTGGGTGGTAGCGACACCGCGTTAAGCATCTTGGCAGGTACAGTAGCACGGTTAAGGTAAGACCTGGACTACCGTACTGACATGGGACGAGATCAGGGTAAATCAGCATATTCACTTCTTTACAAAGCTGTAACAATGTTATCCATATTCATACATACTTGAAAAAAGCAGACGCAGGCTGGAGAAATTCATTTAAAATTACACAACGCTCGCAAACAAGAGCTCCAAAACCTGCCGACAGCAGTCGAAGGAAACGTCACTGATCATGTTTCCAGTCCTTCAACCATGCATCCTCCCGCTTACTACCTCAGGACAACCCGTGATTCTTCTTTGCATCAACCAATTGCTTCAGCCTCGCCTCCAAAACCTCCCTTCCTTCAAATGTCCTCCAAACTTCATGTGGAGCACGATCTACAATATCCCATCCCACAAGCTTGTCGGAGAGTCCGGAAAGGTCACGTTGAGCTTCATACCAGCGGAGGTCATTCTAGTGACGTAGATTACATAGTTAGCTACTAGCATCCCTATATCAGTGTCATATCTAAGAAATGCATTGCCATACCTTAACCTTCTCTCCCGAACTCACCACCACTAGCGGCACAGTTCTCGGGAGAATAACCTTTGCAGTGACTATCTCACTGTGGGTATACGTAGTAGCCACTAAAGCCTCCTGCAACTTGGCCTTGATCAGTTTCCCATTCTGGTAAGCCACATTTCCAAATATTCGATCTTCGCGAGTGTCTCCCTTAAACATCCATCCCCACAGTCGATCAAATCCTAATGGTGAGATGACTCCCCGTAACCAAAGCCGAAAGCCTCTCCCTGGTGAGCCTATACGGTAGAGCAAAGCCTCGTGCATAGTATCGATCAGTAGGAGGCCGTTAATCTCGGTGGCGTGGCGGGAGGCAAAAATTCGAGAGTAGATACTGCTCTCTGGTCAATCGTGACATTAGATCGGGGATTGGGGATTTCTTACCCTCCAACACCGTGAGACACTAGGACCCAAGGCCCAGCCTCTCCAGCTTTGACCAGGGCCTCAGAGAGAGCATCGGCTGCCATGCCGGCGGACAGTGGACTGGGGGCATTATCACTGAAGCCAAACCCAGGGCGATCCCAATAGCAGTACCGCCCAATAGACCCATTATTGTATGCATCGAAAACCCAACCCTCCATACTACCTTCGACGGGATATTCTCCAGCTTCCAGTAATACGGTGCTCTCAGACTCACTCTTGTTACCCTCACAAAAGACATGCACTTGATATTTCTCCCCGTCAACATAGTATCTGCTACCAAACGGAGTGAGAGAGGTATCGTGGGCAGTCATGATGAGCGTAAGTGTGAGCAAGGCAGTGACGCCAATGAGGAGGAAGATGAGAACGGTCGAGGTAAATACAGCACTCCATTCTCTGAGAGAGCGCTTGGTCTCGTGGCGGCCAGTCAGGCGTTCTTCCTCCTCTGCTTTGCCGTATTCCACAATACGGTCACAAAGAACCTAACAGAGCTCATCAGCGGGGTCCGGCAAGGGCCAAGGAAGTATGTAACATACCACCCATCCAGACATAACCATTGCCCATATCACGGAAGTAATCCCAACCCACCCGGCCTCGGCACGGATTCCTTCCACAGCTAGTATAATTATAGCATCGACGAAAAGCAAAAATGATATGACCAAACATGAATACTGCTCTGCCCTTGAAGGTGTCGCAAAAAACAATAGCGTAACAATAAGTACCGCTACGGCGATAGTCGCATAGCTGCCCCACAGTCTTCAATCAGCACCAATACTGCCGGAAGGAAGAAAGTAGAAACCTACGCAAGTTCATAAAAGCCACTTCCCCTCGAATTCATCCCTGGTGGACTAACAAATGCCGATACCAGCAACAACACCCACCACACCATACTAACACACAACAACACTATGGTCATCCATCTCAATCCACGGACCTACACCACCAGCCCAATACGGCCCAAGCAGTCAACATATGCGGAAACTTGACCAAACAGCAAAGAGTGATAAATAACCCCACTATAAAAAGAAAAGTAGGCCCTACAGTCCAGAGATTATACGGCGACACGGCTGGGTCATTCGGGTCCAGCGGACCAAACCTCGCACTGCGGCAAGGCCCAAGTAACCTTGTCCTTTCATCTGCGTTAGTATCATACGAGAGCTGCCGGCGGAGTATCCTTGTGCTGGCCCCGGGGGAGTGTGAATAATGCACAGAGGTATCGCGATCGTCGTAGGCTGAGTTAGAGCCACCGATGGCGGAGCCAGCCCCCGTGTGTACAGCTCTGTCTGATCCTTCGTGGGCGGGGGTGGCCGGGCCGCCGGAGGGAGGAGAAGCAGCGTATTTTTTGAAGGGCCATAGTTTCGACATGTTGGTGGGTTTATGTGGCAGGATATCCAAGGAGAGTCAGGCACAGAAGGACAAAGATGAGATCTCTTGTGAACAAGAGGCAACGCCAATGGTACATGTACTCACTAGGTAGTAAGTAGTTTTACTGTTGCAAATTGTGTGGGCTTTTCATGACAATATAACCCCCATTAGAATGGCACTTAGGGTACCAGGTACTGGTGTTAGGTAATAGTACTACGAAGTAAACCTCCTACTACTTACCTACTCCTTGCAAGTAATTCTCTTTCTCTCTTCCTCTTCCTCTGGGGCCAAATGACTTGCAACTACCAAGTTTCCCAATTGGGCAGTCGTGACGTCCGCCCTGTGTGACGTAACCCATCGTCATACGCGTTACCCTGAAGGTAAAGCTGCAGGTCATGTGCTCAAAGTAGATAACAACGTCTTTTCTAGTGCAGGAATATATAGGCATTAGTTCCATCCTGCCATCTGCTTCTTTGACGTTCTTTTTCAACTCGATTGCAAATTGCATTCCACCAGAGGTGTTGGATGTACCTAGTCGGGAGAACTATGATATCTGTTGTTCAGGCAAATAGTCCACCTGCAGTGTATCCATAGTCCTTCAGTTTCGGGATTGTACACCCTTGTGGCTTCTTTAAAATATATATGTTCCGGCCCAGTCACCAATGATGTGTTTTTCGTCACTAGCCCGGCCTAGTGATCATTAGAGCAGTCCGTTGATGGATGAGTGGCCCTAACCAATTGATTGGGTGGGCCAGTCCAGCGCCGGTCCATTCATTGAATCGACCAGACAAAAATTACAGAAGAGAGTTCGTTTCTATCAACTAAATACACTAAACAAGAAATAACAAACATCTGTCACAACCCATAACTATCCCACCTCACTATCATCAGCTTCTCTATCCTCGCTCTCATCACCCTCTCTTGATCTCGTGCCCAGACTCTCTCGGGGCTTGGCGTTGCCTTTTGTGTGCCCCACTTCGAGAAACCCTCTCTATCCCCTGCTTGATCTCTGTGTTGGGTTGCTCGCACTTCTTATTTTCCAGACTTAACCTCCATTGACCTTGTTTAGCTTCACTCGCGCGGTCCAGTACCCCTGACCCGGTCTAGTCCAATTAATATGAGTTTTTCGACTGGAACGGGCTACTGATCAGAAGTGCTCATTGATGACTGGGCCGGAACATATATAAATTTCGAGCATTTCCTTCTCCAGTCCTGTGCATTGCCATATATCACCAACCTTCAGGGCGACCCTTTCTCCCCGAAACATGGCTTCGTACACTGTCCCACAACATCAATAGCCAAGAATATTACCTATATTAAACTCACCCCAATTGAATTAGTGTCATCAACCCTCTTTTATGATCAGAATCTTCCTTCTCTATCTTTGTTACGCCTCCCACTCCGACCGCTTTTTCCAGGACTGTATGAAGGATATTTTTCATAATCATCCTCCTGTAAGGACGGATCATCACCCTGACTAGGAGCAGGTGGTGGTGGTGATGTGGAGGACATCCCCTCTGGCTATACCCGAGCCAAGGGCATGGTGATCCACGCATGGTGATCCACGGGGTCCCTTGCCATAGACCTGTGGCAAAAATCACAGAGGAAGTAGGGGAAGGGCTTAGAGGAAGGAAGATAGGGATTATGGGAGCACGTTGGCTTGTGGGGGGAAGGGGGAGACTGGGAAAGGCCACCAGCTCAGTCGTTGTATTTTTTGAGGAGGTTATCAGGCTAGGAAGCCAGGTGCGTTTGAGAGGGCGCTGGCTTCCTGTAGAAGTCTATGATTTTGATATAGGGAGGAAATAGGAGGATTGGGGGTACGAGTACAAAAGGCACACAACGGACACGTACAAACACACTCGCGACACGCAAACTCGATCGTTCAAGATGCCTATCGCCAACATTGTTAGATCAGGGAGAATCGCTGCTACTAGATGTGCTCGCCTCAACCAGAGTACTCACTTTCCAGGTCTATACAGTGAACGTGGGATCCATACCAGTCCTCAGGTAAATCAACCAGTGTTAACAATCATTATTTGCTTCTACTAACCCGGTGGTTTAGTCTATTGGAGATGACACCTCTGATGATTCTGCCCATTCCAGCTCTAAACCACCACCACTTGTTGCGGTGGTTGCGGCGGCACATGCTTCTCAACCTGATAAGGTAGGCTTTGAAGCTACGCTGTGACCATACTCATGACTTTTTAGACTGTCACAGCTATCAAACCGATGTGGAGCAACTGAAGACAGCTGCCACGGTTGCCAAGTTGAGTTGGAAAACATCAAAGTTTTGTTGAATGAAGTGAAGCGAGACGTCAAGGACAAAATTGACCGCAAGTCCGACAAAACCAATGCGAAAATTGATCGTGCGATTTACTTTTTTCTTGGGGCCTTATCGTGAAAGGAGCGTTTGATCAGTTTATGAAGGGGGACAAAACAGAAACGGGAAAGTGAGGTGGTAAGTGTATCAAATGATTCCGTAAAGTATGCATGCTAATTTCATATATTGCATATGTATAGCCTCATGTCGTGACATTATAGATTTTGGTACTTGCGGTATTATGGATTGTTTTGCTTCAGGGAAGGCGTTATAGCTATAGGTTTGCATGGGAATGGTCTTTTTTTTTTTTTACAAGAATGGCAGAACCGAAGTTTACTCGGAAAGATAGATTTAATGGGGAATAGATCCAATAAAAGAGGTTCCTCTCATTATTTTATTATTGAATGGGGGGGGGGCCCCGGGGGGTGAAGCCTGTGCGGAACGGGAGAGAAAGAGGGTATTTAGTATTTATTTAATTTCGCATTGAATTGATTTAGTTATTGCATAGCACGTTGTCATTTATGGCACGTGCGAGAGATGTTGCCAAACAGTAATAATAATAATAATAATAATAATATCCTACTTAGATCAACAAATTAGTAAATCACATATCACCAAGCACTTACCTCGTGTTCTGCTTATGGGGCCCCCCGTTTTAAATAATAATAAATTAATAGCAATGGCTATAATAATAATACGAACACTAATTCCACAAATAATTAGTTTAACATATAAAATTCGTTATGCCAAACGAAATAAACGTACCTTTTACGTACCACTAACTAACCCAACGTATTCCCACATCAACACCATTCTCATCACCACGTATCAAACTCACGATACTAACTATTTGACCCTCAGATGCTTCTGCATGCCACAGGTGAAATTACCCTGTAGAACCTACAGTAACTGGTAACTTCCAGAAGGCTCTCTCATGCCGTCTTGGCATGCAGCTTGTTATAACACCAGCTCATTCCGATGGGCTGAAACCTTCACCTCTTTATTTCCTACTACAAATACAATATCAAGACAAGCAGCAGAGGATTATAGGTATCCCACTCGCTTAACAATACCCTATCTATATTCGCGGGAATCTTGTACTTTGCCGGCCTGGGTCACGAAATTCATGAATTGGTGCATCAATGGAATGGAGCTCGGAGTTCCGTCGAAAAAGACACCCCACCGATGATCTCAACGAGGAGCAGCCCCTCTCCAAGAGGCTCAGCCTTCTCAGTCTCAACTATGGCAACTGTAAACCCCCTCCTCTTCCCCCCTTCTCCCCTGTCTCCGCTCCCCCAAGAGATCAACCCTCAAATCGCCCACAAACACTAACCTCCCCCTAGTCAACAACTTCATCCAACGGCGGAAACCTACACCTACACCAACACCCACCCCTCCAAGAAACCAACGCTCCCTAGCCGAGCAAGAGCGCATGGAAGTAGATAACGTGGTATACGTCTCTGACCTGGACTCAGACTCAGAATCAGATGCAGACGATAAAATTGTCTTTCTTCCCGATATCGAGAGGAAACTCAACAAGATCCCATACCAACTTGCGGGTGAGAGGTCAAAGGACTTGTCCACTTCGACCGAGTTGGTCCTATATTCAGTTCCTTCCTCTATTTCCATTCCGGAACAAAAAGATGTTGTCAGGCGAGCGATAATCGAATCGAGACAGAGATTACGGGAGAAGAGTGCAGAAATGGTACCTAATAATGGTCAGGTGGGCATACCTAATGGAGCATCTCCAGTGGATATACCAATGTATAGATCGGATGGGCTGTCAAGTGGTGGTTTAGGCGGTGGGGTGAATCGGGCAGCAGATGCAGTTGAGATAGCAAACACAGTACCACATGGTACTTGGAATGGAATGCCAAATGGCTTAGCTGGTGGGGATGTAAATGAAGGGTGGGGGGCTTGGGCATCGCTAGATGCGAGCTTGGGTATAAGGCCAACGGAGAATTTTGAAGACTTGGACGCAATGGAAATTGAGTGATGTTAAATTAAATAACATCTGCGAGTATGATAGCAAGAAGCAAGTAGTAATGTAATATAGTACAACCCTTGTACACCGTGCTAAATGATATAAGAAACTCAATGACCCATGCAATGAAGTAGTGTCAACCAGACTACGTGTAGAGAACAAGAAGGGTAAAGGAAATATGAAGCTACTTGAAATATGTGAGAGTGAAAGCAAAGACCCGACCCAGTTTTAAATTAATAGTAAGAAAGAGCCCGAAACCCAACTCCTAGATATGGTGAGTGGAAATTGTGAGAGAAACCTGCCATAAGACCAGCATCCTTAGTAATGTTATACCATGACAGGAGAAAGAATCTTAAGTTCTAATGACGCCACTGAGCAGATGAAGAAGGACCCGCGGCGTCGTTGCCAGGATAAGCTGGCGGCGGGTGTTGCTGCGGGGCCGTCTTGGTAGCACCCTCTGGAGGCCCAGGATAGGAGGGAGGTTGGACAAAATTCGGATTGTAGGCTGTCCAGAATTAGCGATAACACATTTAGACTTCGGGGGGACTTGGCACACACCTGGGGGCGGCACAGCATAAAGCTGATGTTCAGACTGGTAAAAGGAGAAATTATTTTCCGGGTGCGGAGGGGGTGTTTCGGCAAGCTCGAATTGCCTTCTTCGCTTGCTCGAAACCAACCACTATCAACAATCAGTCACAATTCTACCAAGGGAGGTTCTGGAGGAAACTGACACTATGATATGGCAACGGAGCCAGCCCCTTGTTCATCCTAACTCGTGCGTGCTGGTAGGAGATCAGGATGAACGCAATAAACAAGAAGATAATTGCCAGAAGGATCCCGTATCGAGTCTTTCGGCCTTCCTATACAATACCAAGGTCGTCAGAGTGCAGATTGTCAACAAGGGGCGGATGACGTACTTCGGAATAATACCACCCTCCAAATTCATCATCACTAGCATCGTCTTCACCAGGGCTCCGCTTTGAGAGAATTATTGAATAATGGGCGGGCATGGCAAGTGTAGATGTTTTAGTAAGTGGGAACCAGTGGTAGGATCGAGCAAGGAATGCTTGTTGATTGGGCAAGACCACAGAAGAGCCGGGGTTTATCTGATGAACGTGGGCCGTGGGAAGGTAGGAGGAGGGATCGAGGACCCTTCAGACGCCCCGAGGATCTTGTTCCGAGTCGTGATGCTGACGTTGACGTGCAGACCTTGCCTACTCGATGGTGACACGGTTTGGCTGCTATTGTAGGATCGTGTTTCGACCCCTTGTTCCAATTCATGAGGGGCTTGAGAACAACCAGGGACCAGAAATACCGTCAACCGCTGCCGAGTCAGCTTTACATTCAGGCTTGTCCAGGCATGGCGTGCCGGGGTACTGAACCGTTTACACCTCTCAGCAATCCATGAGGATCTTGGACCAGTAGTCTGGTTGCACAACCCTCGTTCTTGCGGGTGCCTGCATGTCTTCCAACAGTGTCCCTGGATTTGAAGCACGATTGATCGACAGATGGGTTCGGGACTAGCAGTTTGCAGGTGGCGAGTCTGGCATTTAAGGTCGGTAAAGTGCATATGCATCGCATACACGTAGATAAATGAAGGCCCTCCAGTCGGT
>Ga0307514_10004667_pt1 | contig 12536 bp, 10 predicted proteins | sample 16_EM_MG_FD_203088 | JGI IMG/M metagenome (GOLD analysis project Ga0307514, IMG submission 203088) | Populus trichocarpa ectomycorrhiza microbial communities from riparian zone in the Pacific Northwest, United States - 16_EM | ecosystem: Host-associated > Plants > Roots > Unclassified | place...
TGGGTGTCGGCCAGCGCCGCCACGGAAGCCCGCCGCACCTGCTCGGCGCGCCAAAGCGTCAGCCCCGCAATCGACAGCACGGCCACCAGCAGCAGCAGAATCGTCGCCCACAACTTGCGCGACACGGAGACATTGTTCAAGTTCATCGCCTACATCCTTGTTTGGTACCGCACGGCACACAGCCGTCGGCATGCCGGGTATCGACATTGCACCGTGCCGCTGCATGGGTCCAAACCCCGACAAGCGAGGCCAAATCCGCACATCTGCAAAGCCTGGCGCGTCGTGCGACGACCGAGACACGGGGTTAGTCAGCAAGGGGACGGAAACGGCTGCTACATCACCTTCACGTGACGCGCATTTCCCGACGGATCAGTTGCTGAACCAGTTCACCCAGCGCAGGCCCGGCACATCGGCGAAGTCCTTGGCGTTGCGGGTGACCAGCGTGCAACCCTGCGCAATGGCCACAGATGCGATCTGCGCGTCTGCAAACGGCAGCACCCTGCCACGGGCCGCGCTTTCAGCGCGCAGCTGTGCATGGATCATGGCTGCCGCCTCGTCGTACGGCAGCTTGGGCAGCGTGCCGCAGACCCGTTGCAGAAAGGCCAGCAGCCTGGCCTTGCGCGCACCTTCCGGCAAGCGCAGCAAGCCGTAGTTCAGTTCATGCCAGACAGGTGCCGGCAGCGCCAGCTCCGATTGGTGTTGCTGGAACAATCGCTCGACCTGCGGATCCGGATGAAACCGGGCCAGTTCCGAGATGACGTTGGCATCGAGCAGCCAAAGAATGGCTGGGGACGGCTCACGGCTCAGCGCCACAGTCATGCGCCTTCGGCCTTGCCCAAGCCCGCATCAGCCGGCCATTCGAATGGTGCACGGCCACCGTTCTCGTCCGCCTCGCGAAGGTTCGCAAACGGGTCGTCCGCATGATCTTGCTGAGCGAGCTCGGCTGCATGTTCACTGCGCCAGGCCTGCAGCGCTGCCCAGGGGCCCTGCGCGACGTCGCCAGTGGTCAGCCGGCGGTACTGCGCCACCGACATCAAGACCCCGGCCGGCTCACCCCGCCGCGAGATGTAGATCGGCTCCTCGCGCACCTCCAGCTCACGCAAGGTTTCGGCCAGATGTGCGCGAATTTCGCTGTAGGGAATGCTGTCCATCGGGCGCCCTCCTGAATACGTACAACTCAATTGTACAACTCCAGGTAAAGGCGCGCTCCTGCCCGTGATCCTCACAATCGCGGCGCCAACGCCAAGATGATCCCCTCGCTGTCCTTGGAGCAGGCCGCCTTGGCGCCGCCCGCGATAGGGGCACCTTGTGGGCTGCGTTCGCCTGGTATGTCGCAGTCTTCCCCCGGTCCATCAGGCCCGGGACGGGCCTACCCGGCCGCTGTCCCTCAGAAGGAGGATTGCCCGCGGGCGACCGTCGGACCACCATCGCCCCGCTGCGCGGCTGTCCCGCGCCGGGAGAACCGCCCCCATGTCCACACCTTTGACCCACGGCCAGCGCATTGGCCTGGCCAGCCTGATCTACGCCGTGCTGGTGGCCTGCATGATGGCGGTGGTCTGGAAGAGCGGGCTGCAGCCCGGCCAGGCGAAGCCCCGCGTCAACGAGATGCTGTCGTTCGAGCGGCTGCCGTCGCCCTCGTGCGACGAGATCGAGACCGGCAAGCTGGTGCTGAAGGTCGAAGGCATGGACACCGGCCTGCGCGCGGTTGGCTGCCAGGACAGGCCCAAGCCCGTCGCCACCTTCTGGTTCCACCACGGCGACAACAAGCTGCCCGCCGAAGCTGACCAGGCCGTGTGGACCGTGATCCTCGGCCAGCCGCTGAGCGCAGTGAAAGACGGCCGCACGCTGGGCTACGAGCTGGTGCAGACCAACGAGGACGGCAAGACCGCCCACCTCTCGCCCCGCGGCCGGCAATTCAGCTTCGCCATCTTCGCCTGGTGGTCGCCCGTGGCCTTCGCCATCGTGGCCTACGTCTGGGCGCTGCTGATCTACCTTGCCCGCTTCTCCGCCCTGCTGCGGGACGGCGCGGTGCCCGGCACGCCGCTGGCCAGCCGCACCTTCAGCCTGGCCAAGACACAGATGGCCTGGTGGTTCGCCATCGTCTTCGCGTCCTTCGTCTTCCTCTGGCTGGTGACCGGCGAGATGCCGGTGATCAGCGGTCAGGCCCTTTCGCTGATGGGCATTTCCAGCGCCACCACGCTGGCCTCGGTCGGCGTCTCGGCCGACCGCAAGGCCGACGCCGGCAACTCCGGCGTGTTCTTCCATGACCTGCTGAGCGACGCCAACGGCCTGACCATCCACCGGCTGCAGATGCTGGTGATGACAGTGGCCCTCGGCCTGATGTTTCTGATCCACGTTGGCACCCGGCTGACCATGCCGGAGCTGGACCCGTCCATCCTCACGCTGATGGGCCTGAGCGCCGGCACCTACGTGGGCCTGAAACTGCCGGAGGCGCAGCAAGGGTCCACTCCGCCGCCGACAGCACCGCCGCCGAGCCCGCCGCCACCCGCGGTGGACGGCCAGCCAGGCTGAGCGCCCGTCAGCCTTCGTTCACGGCCTGCAGCAGCAGCGAGCCGTCCTCGTCCACCGCCACGCTCAGCAGGGTGTAGCCGCCCACCACCGGGTGCGGCGTCTGCATCGGCGTGGCATGCGTGGTGCCAATCACCATCACCGAGGCGCCCGCCGCCTCCGCTGCCGCAATGCCTGCCGGCGCATCTTCCCAGACCAGGCAGTCACTCGCCGCCACGCCCAGCAGCTTTGCCGCCTGCAGGAAACAATCCGGGGCCGGCTTGCCATTGGCCACGTCATCCCCGGTGACGATCACCGCCGGCAGCGGCAGCCCCGCGGCCCGCACCCGGCGCAGCGCCAGCGCGCGCGGCGCCGAAGTCACCAGCGCCCAGCGATCAGGCGGCAATGCGGCCAGGAACGCCTGCGCGCCGGGAATCTCGATCAGCCCAACCACATCGTCCAGTTCCGCCTGCAGGATGGCCTCGGCCTCCAGGTCCACGTCCATGCCCGGCGTCTGCCAGTCCCGCACCGTGTCGATGGCGCGCCGGCCGTGCAGCGTGTGCCCCACTGCCACTGGGTCCAGCCCATGCTTCAGGGCCCACTGGCCCCACACGCGGTTGACCACCGCAATGCTGTTGAGCAGCGTGCCGTCCATGTCGAACAGGAAGGCAGCGAACTTGGTTTGCGTCAGTGTCGAAATCACCCAGGGCATCCGGTGAGTGGAAAGCTAGGATCTTAGAGGCAGGAACCTCGGGCGGCTCCGCACCGGCGCGCCTCTGGCCATGCTCAACTCGCCTGCGACGCACAACAGCGCAACCACTCGCGCCAAGCGCCACTCTGGTAGAAACCGGCCTGCCACTCCTTCAGCCACCCGCCAACACCCCACCTCAGCCCCATGACCGAAGCTGACAAACAACTTGCCGAAGACCTGCACGAACAAGCCACCGAACTGGAGGACGACGATGCCAAGCTGGCCATGTACCAGCGCGTGCTGGCGCTGAACCCAAACAGACCGGAGACGCTCTACAACATCGGGCTGATCCACAAGTACCGCAGCGAGTGGGCCTTGTCGGAAGACTTCAATCAGCGCGCGGTGGCGCTGGCACCGGACGACGAGGCAGCGAACTGGAACCTGGCGATCGCCGCAACAGCGCAAGGCCATTGGGACGTGGCGCGCAGCACCTGGCAAAGGCTGGGAATGAAGATCGCGCCGGGTGAAGGGCCGATCGACGACGATTTCGGCATGACCCCGGTACGGCTGAACCCGGACGGCGAAGCCGAGGTCGTCTGGGGGCGTCGCATCGACCCAGTTCGCGTGCGCATTGGCAACATCCCGTTTCCCGACTCCGGCTTCCGGGCCGGTGATGTGGTGCTGCACGACGGTGCCGCGGTGGGCTACCGGGAACACCAGGGGCGCGAGTGCCCGGTGTTCAATGTGCTGATGTTGATACAACCTTCATCTGAAGCCACCTATGAGCTGCGGCTGCGGGCCACCCGGCCCGAGGCGCTGGAGGCAGTCGAGCAGCAGTTGGACGAAGCTGGCTTCAGCTGTGAAGACTGGTCTGCCAACATCCAGGTGCTCTGCAAGGCATGCAGCGAAGGTCGGCCGCATGAAAAGCACGAGGCGCACGGCGGACAACAAGGCGCCGCGCAAGCACCCGCCGCACGGCGCAGAGATGAAGCTTCGTTCGGCGTGTCGGCGGTTCCGAGCGATGATCTGGCCGAGCGAATCAAGCGCTACCTCCCGTCGGGCGTGGTGATGGAAAGCCTCACGCTGAGGCTCGCCCCACCCGCCAGCCACTGAGCGCCCCAGCGGACAATGCCGGCGAAACCAACAGGTGCGCACCTCATGAAACTCGCAGTGGATGTTCACCTTGACGGCACCGGCGGCCAGGCCGCGGCCGTGGCGTTTGACGAATGGGGGGCGGCCGAAGCGGAGCGCACGTTCGTGACCCGCGTGGCGGTGCTGGACAAGCCGGCGAAAGGCGAGCCGGACTTGCGCGAGCTGCATGCCATCCTGGAACTGCTGCGCCAGCACGCGCTGCAGCCCGAGGTGATCCTGATCGACGGCTTTGTGTTCCTGGACGCGCAGGACACGCCTGGCCTGGGCCAGCGGCTTTACCAGGCGCTGGGCGGGCGGGCGGCGGTGGTCGGGCTGTCGAAGACGGCCATGGCCGACACGCCAGCGCAGTTCGAGCTGTACCGCGAGGAAGAGGCCAGGCCGCTGATCATCACCAGCGTGGGGCTGGACCTCGGTTCGGCCAAGGCGCGGGTGCGGGCCATGCACGGCAGGCGCCGCGTGCCCACGCTGATGAAGCTGGTGGCCAGGCTGGCCAAGGGCAGCGCGGAAGCTTGAAGCTGCGCGCCCTCGGCAGGGACTCAGCGCGCGGTGGGTGCGCCGTTGCCCATCTTCCAGTCGTTGCACTGGAAGTAGCCTTTTTCGGTGAAGAAGTCGGCCAGGCTGCCGTCGCCGTGCACCATGGTGCCGCTGGTGCAGACCAGCACCGCCGAGGAGTTGGACTCCTCCTTCAGCCGGTTGCCCGCGTTCATGGAGTCCGCGGTGAACCGGCTCAGCGGGAACAGCAGCGACAGCACGCCCGCCGCCACCGCGAGGATGACGATGGCCCGGCGAAGCTCGCTGCGGGATTCATTGCCGGCATGGGGGTGCCGGCGTTCGTAGGTGCGGGTAGAAGATGGCATGGCGTCTGGCAGCGTCTGTTGAAGGGCTGTGAGGCGGCAAAGGACCGATCAAAACTGCAAACCGGCAAGCTGCATCGGATCAGCCCCGCTCATCGGCACAAGGGCGACCGACTGAAGTCCTTTCTGAAGCCCCCGAATGTAAAAAATGGCTTGTCGGCGCTGGCCCACCATTTGGCTTGATTTCGCAGGCCCGGCCCCGACGTGGCAAGCTGCGCCCATGCCTTGCCCACTGGTGCTGTGACCTCTCCTCACGACTTCCACCCCGCCGTCCAGGCCTGGTTCGACCAGACCTTCCCTGCGCCCACGCCCGCGCAGGCGGCCGCATGGCCGGCCATCCAGCGCGGGCAGCACACCCTCGTGGCCGCGCCCACCGGTTCCGGCAAGACGCTCACCGCCTTCCTCGCCGCGCTGGACGCGCTGGTGCGCAGTGGCCTGGAGAACGGCGGCCAGTTGCCAGACGAATGTGCGGTCGTCTACGTCTCGCCGCTGAAGGCGCTGTCCAACGACATCCGGCTGAACCTCGAAGCGCCGCTGGCCGGCATCCGAAAACAGCTGACAAAGCTCGGCCTGCCGGACGTCAACATCCGCACCGCCGTGCGCACCGGCGACACGCCCGCGGCCGAGCGCCAGCAGGCGCTGCGCCGGCCGCCGCATGTCTTCGTGACCACGCCCGAATCGCTCTACGTGCTGATGGGTTCGGCCTCGGGCCGCAAGCTGCTGGGCACGGTGCGCACGGTGATCGTCGACGAGATCCATGCGCTGGCCGCGAGCAAGCGCGGCAGCCACCTGGCGCTGACGCTGGAGCGGCTGCAGGCGCTGTGCAACGCCTCGCTGGTGCGCATCGGCCTGTCGGCCACGCAAAAGCCGATCGACGAGGTCGCCCGCTTTCTCACCGGCGGCAAACCCTGCGAGATCATCGACATCGGCTACACCCGCCAGCGCGACCTGGCGCTGGAACTGCCGCCCACGCCGCTCAGCGTCGTCATGTCCACCGACCAGTGGGACCAGGTCTACGACCGCATCCAGCAACTGGTCGCCACGCACCGCACAACCCTGGTCTTCGTCAACACCCGCCGCATGGCCGAGCGCGCCGCGCGCCACCTTGGCGAGCGGCTTGGCAAGGAAGCGGTGGCCGCGCACCACGGCAGCCTGTCCAAGGAAGCCCGGCTGCTGGCCGAACAGCGCCTGAAGGCCGGCGAGCTGCAGGTGCTGGTGGCCACGGCCTCGCTGGAGCTGGGGCTGGACATTGGCGACGTGGACCTCGTCTGCCAGCTCGGCTCGCCGCGCGCCATCGCCAGCTTCCTGCAGCGGGCAGGCCGCGCCGGCCACCACGTGGGCGGCGTACCCAAGGCCCGGCTGTTCCCGCAGTCGCGCGACGAATTGGTGGAATGCGCCGCGCTGCTGGACGCCGTGAACCGCGGCGAGCTGGATGCGCTGCACGTGTTGCCTGCGCCGCTGGACGTGCTGGCCCAGCAGATCATTGCCGAGGTGGCCTGCCTGGAATGGCATGAAGACGCGCTGTTCGAGCTGGTGCGCCGCGCCTGGCCTTACCGGGACCTCACCCGCGAGCGCTTCAACGAAGTCGTGCGCATGGTCTCCGAAGGCTTCACCACCCGCCAGGGCCCACGCGCCGGCTATGTACACCGGGACGCCGTGCACCACCAGCTGCGCGAGCGCAAGGGCGCGCGCATGACGGCCCTCACCTCCGGCGGCACCATCCCCGAGTCCGGCGACTACACCGTGGTGCTGGAACCGCAGGCCGACAAGATCGGCAGCGTCAACGAAGACTTCGCGGTCGAGAGCATTGCTGGCGACGTGTTCCAGCTGGGCAACACCAGCTACCGCATCCTGCGCGTGCAGCCCGGCGTGGTGCGGGTGGAAGACGCGCAGGGCGCCGCGCCCAACATTCCGTTCTGGCTCGGCGAGGCGCCCGGCCGCACAGCCGAACTCTCGTTTGCCGTCTCCCGCCTGCGGGCCGATTTCGAACGCCAGTGGCTGGCCGGCACGCCCGAGGAAGCGGTCACCTGGGCGCGTGACACGCTGGCCCTGGACGAGGCCGCGGCGCGCCAATTGGTGGACTACCTGGGCCGCAGCCTGGAAGCGCTCGGCGTGCTGCCCACCCAGCAGCGCGTGGTGATGGAGCGCTTCTTCGACGAGAGCGGCGGCATGCAGCTGCTGATCCACTCGCCGCGCGGCAGCCGGCTCAACCGCGCCTGGGGCCTGGCGCTGCGCAAGCGCTTCTGCCGCCAGTTCAACTTCGAGCTGCAGGCCGCGGCGACCGAAGATGCCATCGTGCTGTCCCTCTCCACCAGCCACAGCTTCCCGCTCGAAGAAGTGGCGCGTTACCTGAACAGCAAGACGGCCCTGCATGTGCTCACGCAGGCGCTGCTGGACGCGCCGCTGTTCGGCGTGCGCTGGCGCTGGAACGCCACTACAGCCCTCGCGCTGCCGCGCATGCGCGGTGGCCGCAAGGTCGCGCCGCAGCTGCAGCGCATGAAGTCCGAAGACCTGCTGGCTGCCGTGTTCCCGGACCAGGTCGCCTGCCTGGAAAACATCGTCGGCGAACGCGAGATCCCCGACCATCCCCTTGTCGCCCAGACGCTGGACGACTGCCTGCACGAAGCCATGGACGCCGAAGGCTGGCTGGCCGTGCTGCGCCAGCTCGAAGCCGGCGAGCTGGAAGTCATTGCGCGCGACCTGACCGGCCCTTCGCCGCTGGCCGCCGAAGCGCTGAACGCCAAGCCTTACGCCTTCCTGGACGACGCGCCGCTGGAAGAGCGCCGCACGCAAGCCGTGCAGAACCGCCGCTACACCGACCCCGAAAGCGCCGACGATCTGGGCCGCCTGTCACCCGAAGCGATTGAAGCCGTGCGCGACGAAGCCTGGCCCCGCGCCCGCGACGCCGACGAAATGCACGAAGCCCTCAACGCGCTCGGCCTGATCAGCGACAGCGAGGCCGCCGCCAACCCCGGATGGCCAGGCTGGCTCGCCGCACTGGCCCGCGCCGGTCGCGCTACGCGGCTGTCCAACGGCTTGTGGACAGCCGCCGAACGGCTGGCCGAAGCGCAGGCGCTGTACCCCGAGGCCACGCTGCATCCGCCACTGAAACCGCTACCTGAATACGCCACCACTGGCCCGCGCGAAGACGTTCTGCGCGAACTGCTGCGCGCCCGCCTCGGCGGCCTCGGCCCGGTCACGCAGGCCACACTGGCGGCCAGCCTGCAACTGCCGCCCGGCGAGGCCGAAAACGCGCTGCTGCGCTTGCAGACCGAAGGCTCGGTGATGCAGGGGAGATTCACGCCTGGCACCCTGGAAGTGGAATGGTGCGAGCGGCACTTGCTGGCCCGAATTCATCGCTACACGCTCAAGCGCCTGCGCCAAGAGATCGAGCCGGTCGAGCCGCGGGACTTCGCGCGCTTCCTGTTCGACTGGCAGCAGGTCGGCCCAGCCCACCAGGTCGAAGGTCCCGAGGCGCTGCCCGCGGTGCTGGCCCAGCTCGAAGGCTATGAAGCGCCGGCCGGCCAATGGGAAGCCGAGATCCTGCCGGCCCGCGTGCGGGACTACAGCAGCACCTGGCTGGACGACCTTTGCACCGCAGGTCGCACCACCTGGACCCGCCTGCGCCCCACCGCGACGAGCAGCGGCAAAGGCGGCAGCGTCAGCGGCTCGCTGCGCAGCACGCCGATCCTGCTGCTGCCGCGCCGCAGCGCAGCGCAATGGGCACGCATCGCCCCGGCGCCCACCGAAGACACCGCGCTCGGCGCCCGTGCACAGCGCCTGGCCGACCACCTCGCCAGTTACGGCGCCTCGTTCTTCGACGAAATGCTGCAAGGCACCCGCCTGCTGCAAAGCGAGCTGGAAGACGCACTGGCCGAACTCGTGGTGCGCGGCCGCGCCAGCTGCGACAGCTTCGCCGGCCTGCGCGCGCTGATGGTGCCCCCGTCCAAGCGCCCGTCCGCCCACGCGAGCAGCCGCTCGCGCCACCACGCGCCGCGCCGGCCGCTGTTCGGCATCGAGGACGCCGGCCGCTGGTCGCTGGTGCGCGCGCATTCTGAGCGCCCCCAGGTCCGGGCTGCGCCCAGCCCGCCCCCCGTGGGGGTCAAGGAAACTTGGGGCGGCCCTGCGTTTCCTTGCGCTTCAGACACGCCCGTCGCCGAAGACCTCGAACACGTCGTCAAGACCCTGCTGCGCCGCTACGGCGTCATCGCCTGGCGCCTGCTGGAGCGCGAGCCTGCGTGGCTGCCGCCCTGGCGCGACCTGGTGCGCGTCTGCCGCCGACTGGAGGCGCGCGGCGAGTTGCGCGGCGGCCGCTTCATCGCTGGCGTCTCGGGCGAACAGTTCGCACTGCCAGAAGCCGTGGCCCGCATGCGCGAAGTGCGCCGACAGCCGCCAGGCAACGCCTGGATTTGCCTCGCAGCGGCCGATCCTGCGAATCTGCTGGGCACGCTGCTGCCCGGGCCGAAGCTGCCGCGCACGGCGGGCAGCCGGGTGCTCTACCGCGATGGTGTGCCGGTCGCCACGCTGGTTGCCGGCGAAGTGGGGCTGTTGGCGGACCTGCCGGCCGAGGAAATGCAGTTCGCCAAGCGCTCCTTGCTGATGGAGCCGGGCACCCGCCACGGGCTGAGCATGGCCCCTGCAGCGGTGCAGGGCTGACGGGCCCGCGCCTCAGGCCAGCGGAAACCGCAGCTCGACCGACAGCCCACCCAGTAAAGCCGAGCGGGACACGCTGAGCTCGGCGGCCAGCACGCTTGCAATGCGGCGGGTGATGGACCAGCCCAGGCCGCTGCCGCTCTGGCCGGTACCAACGACCCGGAAGAATCGTTCGCCCAGGTGGGCCATTTCGGCGTCGCTCATGCCCGGCCCGCTGTCGGCGACCGTCACGCTGACACTGCCGGCCAGGTTCCGAACCACCACCCTGACACGGGCGCCCGTCGGGCTGTACCGAATGGCGTTGTCGACGAGGTTGCGCAGCAGCACTGCCAGCAGCGTCGCGTCGGCATTGACCGGGCAAGCCGCCTGGGCTTCGACCTCGATGGTCTGCTGCTTGTCCAAGGCCAGCGGGGCGACATCGGCCACCACCTCGCGCACCACGGCGCAGGCATCCAGCCGGCCCAGCACCGGCGAGCTGCCGGCTTCAAGCCGGGACAGCGTCAGCAGCTGCGTGACCAATCTCGTGGCCCGGTCGCAGCCCTGCACGGTCGCCTGCAGCGCATGGGTACGTTCCGCGTCGTCCGATGAAGCCAGTGCCACCTGCGCCTGGGCGCGGATCGCCGCGATGGGGGTGCGCAACTCATGGGCCGCATCGGCGGTGAAGCGGCGCTCCGACGCCATCAGCTCGGCAATGCGCTGGAACAGGCTGTTCAAGGCCGCCAGCATCGGGGCCATCTCGGAGGGTGCCCCATCCACCGTGATCGGCGCCAGTGCCTGCGCCTGCCGCCTGGCCAGCATGCGGCTCAGCACCTGCATGGGTGCAACGCCCTGGCGCACCGCCCACCAGGCCGCCAGCGCGAGCAGGGGGAGCGCAAACAGCATGGGCGTGAGCACGCTGCGCAGCACCGCCCGGAGGATGGCGTTGCGCGACTCGACCTGCTCGCCAACGAAGACCTGCGTGTCTCGTTCACGACCGTAGGTGGCAAAGACCCGCCAGGTCGCACCGCCCATCGCAATCGTGCGGAAGCCCTCTTGAGGACGCTCTTCGGCACTGCCGGCGAGGGCCAGCATCGGCGTGGCCGGCGCGTTGGCAGAGCGCAGCGCCAGCCGGCCTTCATGGAAGACCTGGAACGCGACCTTCGGCGCATAGCGGTGCAACGAAGGGGCGTTGATGCCGTGCTCGTCCTCCTCTGTCTCGGCCGCCTGCTGCGCCACCAGCAGCGCCGCGGCCTGTGCCAGATGGCCGTCGAGCAGCTCATCGAGTTCGTGGCGCACGTCCAGCCAGGTCAGCGCAGCCGCCGCGATCCAGATGCCGGCCACCCCGCCGATCACCATCAGCAACAGCCGGCCCTGCAGCGAACGGGGCAAGTGCAAAAGGGGAAACCGCATCAGGGCCTCGGCAGCTCGCGCGTCAGCACATAGCCGACACCGCGCACCGTCTGGATCAGCGCGCTGCCGAGCTTGCGCCGCAGGTGGTGAACATGCACCTCGACCGCGTTGCTCTCGACCTCCTGTCCCCAGCTGTAGAGGTGCTGCGCCAACTGCTCACGCGACAGCACGCGCCCGGCGTTGAGCATCAACGCGTGCAGCAGGTCAAACTCGCGCGCCGAGAGCGGCACGCTCAGGCCGGCCTGCACAACAGAGCGCGCAGCAGGGTCCAGCACGACGTCCTGGGCCGTCAGGCATTCCTGCGGCTGGCCATGCGAGCGCCGCACCAGCGCGCGCAGCCGGGCAGCGAGCTCGTTCAGGTCAACCGGCTTGACCACGTAGTCATCGGCTCCCACGTCGAGCCCGCGGATACGGTCTGGCACGGCATCCCGCGCCGTCAGCACCAGCACCGGCAGCGTGAGGCCGGCCTGCCGGATCGCAGCGAGCACCGCCATGCCGTCCTTCAGCGGCAGGCCGAGGTCCAGCACCGTGGCCGCATAGGGCTGCGCGCGCAACTCGCGTTCTGCCGCGCCACCATCGCGCACCCAGTCGACCTGGAAGCCCAGCTGGCGCAAGCCGGCGCGCAGCCCGTCGCCGAGCAACGGATCGTCTTCGGCAAGCAGGATGCGCATGGTCCGGATTGTCCTCGTCCTGATCTTTCAGTCGTCGTCATCATCGTCGCGGTCATGCCCGGCGGTGAAGCCGGAGGCCGCATCCGGGCCGCCTGCCACTGGCGCGCTTTGCCACTGCAAGGCCCAGAAGCCCAGCACAGCCACCAGCATCAGCACCGCCACGCTGCGCCATGTGCTTCGCACGCCATCTTCCGGGCGCCCCGCCTTGCGCCCGGTCACCATGGCGGAGACCAGGCTCTCACGGTGCATCCAGCTGCCAAGCAGCACACCCACGATGTGGACACCCACCAAGGCCAGCATGGCGTTGGCAGCGCCCTCATGGAGCTCTTCCAGCCACTCACCGCCAATGTCGCTGTAGGTGGCCCAGCCCGTTGCCGTCACCAGCGCAGTCAAGCCCAGCAGCGCCACGATGGCGACCGCGCCCGCCGGGTTGTGCCCCACATGATGCTCGGGCTGGCCGTGTACCAGGCCGCGAAGGTAGCGTGCAACGGCCGCCGGGCCGCGCACGAAGCTCGCAAAGCGCGCGTGGCGGCTGCCAACCAGGCCCCACACGAGGCGGAACACCAGCAACCCGGCCATCGTGTAGCCCAGCGTCACGTGCACCAGGCGCCAGCGTTC
>Ga0307514_10004668_pt1 | contig 12534 bp, 10 predicted proteins | sample 16_EM_MG_FD_203088 | JGI IMG/M metagenome (GOLD analysis project Ga0307514, IMG submission 203088) | Populus trichocarpa ectomycorrhiza microbial communities from riparian zone in the Pacific Northwest, United States - 16_EM | ecosystem: Host-associated > Plants > Roots > Unclassified | place...
TATACGATGCTAGTAAGAGGATATCAGCAAAAGATGCTTTGAGGCACCCTTGGTTCCGGGAGAGTCAAAACGACGAGGGTGCAGACGCTGCTAGAATTCGAATGGAAAACGAGGCCGCACGATCACTACCGAACCAACAGGAATACTGATTTTCACTAGTACTAGTGAAAGGTTAACCGGATCTCGACGTCCCGCCATGCATCGACAATTCTTTCACACCTTAAGTATTATATGAGATTTTATCACTATTGGGGCTTGCATGTCAACTCCCTTCATTCCTGTTATATTTCTTTGGGCTACCTCACTTTCTCATTTACTTCCGTTTGTCTGGCTTCGGGTTGTGTCTCTTTTGGTTCATAGATCGGTTATGGTACTCTCAAATCCGTCTTTTGCCAGGGTTCAAAAACATGGCGGTGGGGAGCGACATATTGTGCAGGAACCTGCATGGGTAGGGCCGTGCATTACTTCGTTAGTGAGAAAGTTGATTGACTTTAAGCTTAATATTGCTGAGGGTTACTTTCTTATGGTTCTAGGGTGGGAGATTTGACTGACAGGCGGCGTAGTGCAAATAGGGCTTAATTCATTTCTTTTTCATTCCTAGTTTATTGTTTTATACTTTTCTCCTACTTATGGCGTATGTTTTCAGTTGCTTGTATTCAAATTATTATCAGAAATGGACTTGTTATGGACCTACTCCGGGATGGGAAAATGGGGTACTAGGTGGGGGGGGCCTTACGTGCTGGTTACATGTGAATATGGTTGCTTCTCGATTCGGAATATCTTGGTACCATCGACCCTGGCATTATGATCTCAATCATTTTTTCTCTTATTCTTATTTATTATCATCTCTATATATGTTTGTTCTGATTTTAAAGTTTTCGTTATGAAGCTATGGGCCCCTGGATGGAAACAGGCTGCACTTAAGCTTGTACGACATTCGACATCACATCAGAACAGCCCTGCAATTGGCCCACTCATCAACAGAATTTATCAAGTATTTTGGGGCGAGCTGTTGGGTTCATGGCCGTATTTACAGTACAGATTTTACCAGTGGATGGCCAACTTTCATTTATTTTCAGACTCCTTTCATTTGTTCTTTCATAAATATGTTCTGGGCGTCTTCATATTGGATTGGAGTTTAATGGCGTGGCGTGTTTGCGGTAGCGGCTTTCTTGCCTTGAATTTTTTTTTGTCCATATACAATTGCTTTGTTTCCAAGTACATTGACAATATCTAAACCCTCAAGCAAGGGCTGCAATCTAGCTACCCAGAACTATTTGTAGACTAGTATCACTTGTCTTGGTTTTCCTACTTCAAGTCACGACTAGGTTAATTATGGATGCACCAGTATTGGTTTTGCCATACTTTCAAATAAACTTTCATCTCCAGACTGGGAAGATGATAAATAGAGGCCGTGTGGTGTGTCGAATAGGACCGATCCGATACAGCTTGAGGTCCCACGGGATGGGGGCGTCATGATGCTATCGAGCCTATGTTGGGGGTGTGGTTTTTGACCTCTATCTTCACTTAGGGTTAGAATCTTCTTGCTATAGTAGTCTGGTTGGCACTTTCTATAGCAATATCACAATATCAAAGACTGAATGTCCAGGGTACATCCAGCATCGTGGTTGTATAGGAGGTTGGGGCCCTGGGACTGTATATAGAAGCTCTACTGTGTACCCCGGGATAACAATACCACATTGGGGGATTTAACAACAAAGGGTGTGATAGTTATATGATATATATCTCTTGATCTGACTGGACATAATAGTTCATGATAGCAAGGTCCTATAATTCCATCACGTATACCCCGTTTTTGATTCCACTTGCAAGTGGTTCCCTTCGAGGGTCTGGAGAAGGACAATAAATACACCCGTGGACTGTTCCGGTATGAGTAGGTATTGATATTTGTGAATGCCTTCTGTTTGGTAACGTATGCCTATGGTCGCTCCCACACAGCTTATCCAAGTGCTTGGGGTTCCATATCTGAAGACCATAACATGTTATGGTCACTCTTGAGAAGCTGTTGGACTTATTTGTAAGTTTAGCATGAGGTAGCAGCTTCAGGGTAACAAAAAGCACTTGACATCCCATTACCATGTAGCGCATCTACTGGCGAACAAAGGTCCATGTCGATTTTCAAGACATAGACCGGGCTCACGTTAAAGCCACTTGTTTTTGACCTTGTATATCGAATTCCTGCGTGAGTTCGGCCTATGTCTTGAAAAGCGACATGCACCGTTGTTCGCCAGTGGATGCGGTACCTTAGAAATATGTGTATGTGCCAACCAGACTTTTTTTTTTTTTTGAAGTCTTTACTCGCAGTCAGCCTTAGGCTATGACGAGCCTCCCGAAAACCCGGCGAGGATTCATCCAAGACGGCCTAGTAGCAGTGATCCCGTATATAGGATGTGCTTTCTTGAGGCAAGCCCCGGACATGTTTATGTAATGATGCAGTATATTATATATATACAGTAGGCTTAGCCAAGATAATTGTTTGCAAGGTCTAACTCTAAAAAGAGGTCTTTTTGAAAGGTTTCTTGGCTAAAGATTGCTAAGTACTGCATAACATAGCATCTCACGACACCGCGAAACACCACTGCTCAGAGATGACCACCAAACGGAAACTTGACGCAACCGTGGAGGATGAAGTAATAGTATGATACATTCCTTGCGCATTCGGATCTCCAGAAGCTAATTAAGGCATTTCGCATACAATAGGATGAGTCGGATTATCTGTCGTTCATATGTTTGGGAGGAGGGAATGAAGTGGGTCGGAGTTGCCATATTCTTCAGTATAAAGGGAAGACTGTGATGGTATATCTCCCAGTGAGAGTGCAATAATGGATGAGTGAATGGATAGCTAATCTTTGTCGTAGTTGGACGCTGGAGTTCACCCAGCATATGAAGGACTCGCCTCTCTACCGTTTTACGACGAATTCGACCTGGGGAGCGTGGATGTGCTCTTGATTTCACAGTGGGCATTACTTGTTTGGAGTGAATAAGCAGGATGTCAAGGGCTGACGATAGGAGCAATAGTTTTCACGTCGACCATGCGGCTTCATTACCTTATGTTATGACCAAGACGAATTTCCGTGGGAGGGTTTTCATGACACATGCTACAAAGGCCATATATAAATGGCTGATACAAGATAGTGTGAGAGTTAGGTAGGGCACCTCTGCTTCTGAAGGATTGTTCTGCGTGGGCTTTCTTACTGACACTATGTTCTTAGCAACATACATGATCCCTTTGAGACCCTCTACTCGGAATCCGATCATTTGACCTCCTTCGACCAGATCGAAACCATCGACTATCATACCACAATCAACGTCAATGGAATCCGCATCACCCCCTACCATGCCGGCCATGTCTTGGGAGGAGCAATGTTCATGGTTGAGATAGCAGGATTGAAGATTCTCTTCACAGGAGACTATTCCCGAGAAGATGACAGGCATTTGGTCTCTGCTGAGGCACCTCCAGTTAAGCCCGATGTGCTGATCTGCGAAAGTACCTACGGCACAGCATCACACATGCCCCGCCTGGAAAAGGAAGCCCGATTAACTCGAATGATTACTGATATCCTCACCCGCGGGGGGCGGGTGTTAATGCCTGTTTTTGCCCTTGGTAGAGCTCAAGAACTTCTACTGATCCTTGATGAGTATTGGGAAAAGCATAAAGAGTTTCAGTCATTCCCCATCTACTACGCCTCGAACTTGGCACGGAGATGTATGTTGGTGTACCAGACATATATTAATACCATGAACGAGAATATTAGGAGGATTATGTATGGTGCCGATGGCCAAAAGCCCCGAAACCCATGGGAATTTAGACATATTCGGGCGTTAAAGAGTTTGGAGAGGTTTGAGGATGTCGGGGGCTGTGTGATGCTTGCGAGTCCCGGTATGTTACAGAATGGAGTTTCTAGGGAGTTACTGGAACGATGGGCACCAGATCCTAAGAATGGGTTAATTGTCACCGGTTACAGTGTTGAGGGGACAATGGCAAAACAAATTATGAACGAGCCACCGGAAATTCCAGCGGTGATGAGTGCTGCGCGGGCTGGAGGAAGGGGGAGAGAAGAGGGAATCATGATTCCTAGAAGAATGACTGTCGAGGAGCTGAGTTTTGCGGCTCATGTGGATTATGGCCAGAATAGTGGCTTTATTGAAGAAGTTGGGGCTGGTGTGGTGGTAAGCCTACCATCTAGTCAATGTGATGGACTCTTGAAAGACACTGACGTTAATTGATCTTGCAGATCCTTGTTCACGGAGAACAAAACAATATGGGGCGATTAAAGTCTGCCCTATTATCGAAAAACTCCGACAAAAAGGACAAAGTAAAGATATACAACCCTAAAAACTGCGAGACCCTCAAAATCCCGTTCAAATCTGACAAAATCGCCAAAGTCGTCGGCAAACTTGCTGCCAAACCACCCCCTAAACTATCCTCCCTAATTGCGCAAAAACCTGGTGAAATAGAACAGATCATCAGTGGAGTTCTCGTCCAGAATGACTTCAAACTCTCTCTCATGGCACCAGAGGATCTAAGAGAGTACGCAGGCCTCACTACGACAGTAATAACATGTAGACAGAGGGTGCATGTAGCTGCTGCAGGTACTGCAATGATTCGATGGGCGCTGGAAGGGATGTTTGGGGCTGTGGTGGATATGCCAGACCTAGATGCTGAGGATTACGAGGACGAAGGGATGGTGGCAGTAATGAAGAAAAAGATGAGCGGGAAGGCAACAGAGGAAGTGATCACTGGGAATACATTCAGGGTCATGGATTGTGTGATTGTCCGATGCAGGACTGACAAAGGCTACGTCGAAGCTGAGTGGGAAGGGAATGTGTTGAATGATGGAATAGCAGATGCGGTAGTGGCGAGTCTGCTGATGTTGGAGACTAGTCCGGCAGCGGTGAAGTGTGAGTTTTGGTATCTCCATTACCCTGAACTCCATTGGTGCTAACCCATGTATATATAGTCTCATCGAAACCCCACTCCCATGCCCACGTCGACGAAGATGAAGACGACGGCTACGAGCCCTCTCTAGAGGAAATCCCTGCCGCGTCTGCCCATGCCCACATCACCCCTCAAACACGGCTTGAGAGAATCCTTCTCTCGCTAGAAGAGCAATTTGGAGACTGTGTTACACCCATCGAAGATCTCACTCTACTACCACCCTCTTACCTTCCTGGCGCAATTACCAAAGCCGCCACCAAAGGTGAGGCCGTCAAGAAGGAGGAAGACGGGGGCGAGATGGACACCGAAGTACGAGAGATGGCCATCGAAGCCACCCGAAATCGGTTAGCAAAGCTGGGACTAACCTGCCCAGGAGTGGAGGTCCGCGTTGATGAGCATGTCGCTAGAGTGTGGTTTGAAGGGTTGGATGTGGAGTGTAAATTGGATAGTTTGAGGATGAGGCTGAAGACTTTGGTGGAGAGGGCAGTGGAGGGTGTTGCGCCGTTGGTGGATCTTGGATGGGGGAATAGTGCTGCAGTCTCTTATTGATTTCCAAACGGGGTAAGGGCGAAGGTGTATGATGATAGCACTGTTTATAGTTTCTTGGTTTGTTTTATTCTTGTATTTAGTCATGGTAGAAACTAGGCGTTTGTGGTTTGATTTAATGATTGCGTTCATGGGGAGCACAAAGTATCTTCAAATATAGCTGGAAGTGATAGACCCTCTATGCTAAACACGGTTTATAACTAAAAATATATATGATGGCGAATAGGTTTGAATCTCTATAGGCCCGACGCCCTTTCTCATGCATTCACATTCAGTAGTAATCCTGAGGTACTACATACAAATCCTTGTCAACAACAGTTTTACTTCAGGGTAATACCAAATCCAAATACTTGCTTATTGGTCACGCACCTCAATAGAGCAACTGACATCATGATATATTCTACGGCTCAAGGCCGTAAGCTCAAGCATGCCACTGGCCAAGAGCAAACAATTAGGGTAACTTTATTTACCTTGGAATATGACATAGCAGCATCACTCAAAATGCTGCCGATCGAGACTCTAAGAAGAAACTGTACTGGTGCGGAGACGTAGGCTGCGAGGAACTTGAGAGTCGCGCCATCTTTAGACAATTTCTTTCTCAGTAAACCCAGCCACTCAAGAACAGGAAATTGTCCAGTATTCGACTGAAGGATCGAGGATTGATGTTGGTCTCATTAAAATTTGGATCCACTTCTGTAGGCTTTCCTTCGACTGATACACCCCCTCCTTAACTGTTCAGCCGCCTCCCTCTCACTGGTTGCTTGGCGCAGCCTCCAACATGTATCTCATCGTCGAAGTCAATAGTGCTTGTGCCATAGTCATGCTGGAATATGACCTGGTCTTTCGCTTTTTTGAGTTTGCCCAGAGTCGAATAGAAGGTCATAGATATGACGTTACGTGCAGCGCGCCCGTTTAGGCAACCCGGCAAGGCTGTATGGGAGGCACGAGACTAGGTATGTATGAGAGCAGGGGCTCAAGTGACTGGATCATAATCCCCGATGTGTTACCTGCCTTTCTCTATTTTCTCTACTGCCGCGATCTGTATCCAGCCAAAGTTGACAAGACACTAAGTATCTTCCCCTCTCCTAGGTTAGCACTAAATAAAGCACTTACCAGCTTAAGTTACAGGTTTAGAAAATAGCCTGCAGGTATATCAGATATCTGTGAATCCGAAATGTATTGTAATACTGTTGATTAATTGGCTATCCGAAAATGCTGGTCCGGCTTTTCCCCCGACAGCAGGAACCAACTGTGAATTGGGACTCGAGCCTTTACTGAGTCCACTATGTTTATCCTATGTTATCTACAGATATGGGAAACAAACCTCTGTACAGCAAATATGCGAGGGCACAGTAGTTCAGCGGTGATTTTTGTAATGAGAGAAGGCAGGCGGTCGATAGGCGAGGGGTCCTGTGATGAAGCTATTACCCCGAATTCACAGCCAGAGAAACACTAGGAGCTGTGGAGGGTACACGTACAAGAGCTTTATACATCATGCAACAGAGGTGAGCATAGGTGTGTCGAAGTTGACTCACACTGTGTGTTGAAGGTGTCTGCTTACTTATGTTGTGCGAGTATACCAGGACCACATATTCCCTCTGGTGATATTCTTAAGATCAAATTTCAGTATTGCAAATAACAAAATCGTCAACAACTTGCTTAACAAATCCAAGTAAAAACAAGATAAACAAAACTGACTTTTTTGGCTTTTCCTCCGTTCTCGTACCCAGACTCACTTGGCCAGCTATTCGAACGAATCGGACTTACATCCTAAATGAACAAACAAGGGGATATGGAGCCTCGAGACTACCGTCAATTGGGCAAGTTAGCAGCGCAGGAGAAACCAAAGCAGACACAAAGGAAATTCGTAAAGTCGTTAAAGCCGTAAATCCGTCAAACCAGTCGTCCCAATCCCTATCCACCTTTTGCTGAGTGCTTCTACTTTGTTGGCCATCATTCATCCTTTCCACACTCTGATTGTTTGCCATCTATTGGCCACTTGCAGAGCAGAGACCTAGTCTGTACTTCTTTTCCCTTGTCTGATTGGCTGGTGCTTGATATTCTCCAAGGTCATTGCCAAAGTTCTATCGAATTGCTCCTGTTCCTCAAATATTAGCTCCTCATCTTCCCCTCCTCCTCCCCCTCCTTCTGCTTCTCCTTCCTCATTTTCTTCCCCTTCTCCCCCTCCTCCTTCTGCTTCTCCTTCCTCATCTTCTTCGATGGCCTCCTCTTCTAATCCCTCTTCAGATGGCAGGACTACACCAGCTACCTCTCGATTTGGAACCGTTGCCCTCCGGATTCCCACTCCACTACCTGAGGCAACGGCACTTGCTGCCACCCGAGCCCGAGGCTGCATACGATCGTATACAAAAAGATGACCACGGCTTTCAAAACCCGAATCTTCCTCTGGACTACTCCCACTCAAGGCTTCTGGACCGAAACCTTGTTCGTATGCTTCAAGTAAGGCTTCTTGTTGCTCTACTTCTGCTGCTGATACAAACTGACCGAGTCCAGCTCTCTTGAACTCCCATGCTGGCAACCCACCAACCATATCAGGATCTAGATTAGGGTCTCTTGTGTCGACTGTCGATATGCTAGGGATGACTAGATCTTCAGGAGCAAGAGAGAGTCTCCTTAATTCCTTTGCAAGCCCCATGGCTGCCTTTCGGGTGGAAGAAACGCTTACATCATGCAGGGGAGACGCCTGGCAGTGCCCATATGCAAACACACCAGGCCACAAACCGGCGTAAACTGGTCCCGATTCTTGCGGAAATGGCATTTCAATATCCGGCGTTTCCTCGTTCTCAATTTCCTCAGAGGTTTTGTCGCCATAGCAAGTCTCATTCCCATCCCCTGGGGTATCCTTTCTAAGATAGTAAATACCCTCTTCTAGTTCGATGCTTTTATCGTCATCGTCAACGTTGCCGTCCCCCCTCTCATCAGCACCATGAAAGACACTTTTTGTTTCCAGTCCCTCGTCAAATTTGACCTCCCGGCGAATTCTGCCTCTTGAGTTCAATGTCACAATAGAACTGCCAGCATGCCGCTCCTTGCCCCCACCATTCCTCTCGTAAGCCGCGTTCAGCAAGTTAATATCAGCAACACTGAGCCCACGCGGACGGAAGGTTTCAGGAGTTTTTGCCCTGGCACTCTCTATACTGTGACTAGGGTCAACATTTAGGCCTCCATCGTTACATTTCGAACTTGTGGTATCCAGAGCACCCTTTCCCTCCATACCCCCGGGTCTCTGGAGAGGATCAATGGATGGCTCCAAGGTCCGCTCTACATTGGCAAGCAGGTCCGGAATACTAGTGATGTTTGAGAAAGGGTTTGCAGCCATTGGTCTCAAAATCCCACCAGCGGCAGAATTAAAATTCTGAATTTCCTGTACTATGTCCCTATCGTGTTTGGACAATGCCGCTGTAGAGCTGAGGGCAGATTCGAGACCGCGGTATTGCGGATACGGTCTACTAGCGCTTACACCCAGATATGCAAGCGCTTCCGGAGCGACTGACCTAGGCGGTGGTGCTCTGGCCACTGAGCTGGATGATCCTGGAGACCCGGCTCGATCTGCACCGAAAATTCGTTGCGTAGCTTTAAGCGGGTTGTCAAGAGACCTGATTGAGCGTGTTTGCAATGGGGAACCTTCAGGAGTAACAGGCGGAGCATTCTTGTGAGACATCACGAACTGGTAAAGTCTTCGATAAGTAGGAGGTCTTGAGAGTAGACTTTGTAGACTTTGTAGACTTTGAACCCCGGGTATTGGTATAGAATAGAATGATACATCTTGAGGTAGAACTGGGGTTGGCACTGATCTCAGCCCTGATATATAGTAATACTCATCTCAAGTGTTGAACTTCGGCACTAAGCTTAAGTAGCTCTAGACTCAGTACCCAACCAGACTATATGGCCCATCTTCACCTTAGTAGAATTGCAACTTTTCATACTTCTGTGGGTTACACTTAGTCCTAGAAAGACTAGGTACACAACGCAAGAGCCTTAGTCGTGCCAGTCGGGATTCAGAAGTGCTGTGCGTCTAGTTTGGTTGTCTGTTGGATCTCTGAATGTCCTAGGGCACGGTAACAGCCCGTTTGGTGCTATCCCAGGGAAGTTCAAAGGGACATCAGAAAAGTAATGTGTATACATACTTGTAGCTGTGTGTTCTCTTAATGACTCCCAAAAAAAAAAAAAAAAGCTGTGTTCTCCCCCACGCTACATGTACAGTCGTGTCTGGGACCTTTTGGCGCTCCAATGCAGCCACAGTTAAATAACCATTCGTGAAGTCACGAAACCTACAGTTGCGCCAGCAATTCCTTGATTAACCACTGGTTACGCTAGTAGTACCTCTATAGATAACTCGCTACCAACAGCAAAGGCATACAGTTATGGTTTTAGGGTTTAGGGACTCTAATTAATTTCGCCTGGCTTAACAGTGGAACTCAACCACAGCCTTATGCGAGATATATATACATGTATATAGGACTAGGCTGCAGTATCAGAAAAAACGCCCCGGGCGATCATGCAACGAGATGTATATATGCAGGGTGGACAGCATCGAGCATGTATAGCTTAAAAGGCTGACCACTAAGCTTGAGATACGTATACTCTGTGCGTTGTCAAATCGTTAATGTTGAAATCTGCGCATGCTAGCCACACTATATTGAAGGCTCGAGACTCGACAGTGCGGCTCTGCAGCAGCTCTCTTGATGTATGTAGATCCCGAGCTCTTCTTGGTCTCCACTAGGCCTGAGTGAATCCCACATTGTGTATAGCGTTCCGGCCCTGTAAATTCAGTGGCCATGGGATCATCTCTAGGTTCGGCTGGTAGTAGACCTAGGCCTAGATACTGTATATCTGATTTTTAGTAGTGTCGCCTCAAAGCCACCCCAAGGTTACTTGATTATGAGCAGAGGCACAATGTTGGTGAAAATTTATATATACATCCAATTTTGATTCCACGACGTTGCCCGCAGTGGATGATTACTAGATTTGGTAGTTCTTGGCACCAACACGGGTACTAACTTTTTTTTCTTTTTTTTTTCTTCTGTTTTAAGGGGATTCGGTTGCGGACCTGAAAGTACGGCAGAGCAAGGCTGGACTAGAACACGTATGCCCCTTAAGTACGTCGTATTATAATCGAGATCTAGAGGCCTACATGTATAAATCCGCGGTTGAGAGGGCTGCGCGAAATGTCAATTGACAGTTGCACGCACATGCGCCCATCTACAACACCCAACAAGTCTCGGAAGCAAATGAAATTCATAGTCTTGATACCCAAATAATGCTGCTAGTTACCAATACCCCCAATGCTGCAGACAAAAAATGAATTCCACATCTGCATTCTTCCAACATTGTAAATCAATTTAGCCTCACCAACACTGCTGCCGGCAATAGAGTTCAGTCATGTTTTCTCCTTCCAACCTGCATAGACCTCTTCCATCATAATGGTCTCCAAAGGCACCTCCACATATTTTGGTGCATTTTGATTCGTGGTTAGACCATACACTGGCTCATATGGCACAGTTATATGTCAATCCTGTGCAGTGACTCTGGTGAATACTGGTATTATTGAAGGGTGGACCTTTACCAGGAATTGCCCTCCTAGCAGGTACCTTGAGTCCTCAGTGACACTGGAGGGAGGGGTTCCGTCCAGTATAGCCTTTTTTTTTCCGAATTCGTGATAAAAACCAGGTTCTAGACCCAGTGAATGGTGTTTTTTTTTTGAAGTCTATACGCCCTTCCCCGAAGGGAGCCTTAGGCTATGAGGTGGAGTGAATGGTGTTCTTCGTGCTTGTTTGATTGTTTAGTGAAATACAATGAGGGTCTTGGGCATTCCCGGGCCTTTGCGGCAATGTGATTGCCGTTCCAAAGCGTAAAGTCTCCGAGTGCATATGTGCTGCGTCGTACACATGCACATGCACATGGGCCTCGTCAGAATTGGTTGGTGCTTGGCAACTAGGCAGACGTTGGTTGTGCTTTGCCTAAGGAGGTTCTTAAATAACCACAAAGGGGCAGCTCTTTAGGAGCCTTTATTGGCCCTGTAGATATGTATAGGGGTATTGATCATGAGTCTGGAGGTCCAGATGGCAGACAGTATTGGTCCATTTAGAGTTCAGGGTAGGCGCTCTTCTAGATCCGATTTTGCCAACGGGCTCACGAAGTGGGGTAATAGTGGTGTCATGTGAAACCAAGGTCGCTGGATAATCGGATCCACTGGCGAACAACGGTGCATGTCACTTTTCAAGACATAGACCGAGCTCACGCAGGAATTCGATATACAAGATCAAAAACAAGTGGCTTTAACGTGACCCCGGTCTATGTCTTGAAAATCGACATGGACCTTTGCCCGCCAGTAGATGCGGTAAGCTGAATGTGATGAAAAAATACAAGACTATCTTTCCCTTTTCTCGGCAAAACCCCCACCTGTAGTATTGTGCTATAGATACTGCAAAAACTGGGACTTCGGTTTTTTTTTTTTGAAGTCTATACGCCCGGGGAAGACAAGGTGTTTTATTGACACTAGACTAGTCATGTAAAGGTGTTCATGAGCGACGTATGAATTACAGGATCACATAGCAGAAATAAACTCCCAAGAGAGAGCTACTCGTGTAGATAGTTTCCAACAGTAGGAATTGATCAGAAATACCACATTAAGTGAACTTGATCTCAATACACCTTCGAAGCAGACATCATCTTCGGCACTCGATCTACCACCGATACCTGAATATACACCATTGGAAGCATTGCAGAATGAAAGAGATATGGTAGCAACTCAGTGATAATAAAATCACATACTATAGGCTGAAGTCTGATCCAAGCAATGCCTCAAAGAGGCAGTGGAAAGGTATTACTCGAGTAGAGCTCAATAGCTGGATAGGACTTATAATACCTATGGGGATTGCTGGTTGCTCTAGTTGAGGATTATTGGATGCTGCCATTGTAAATACCTATATTTTAAATGACTTCTACGATCATATAAACGATAGTTATCAGGTATGCTCAATACTGATGACGAAGTGGATCTTGAA
>Ga0307514_10004669_pt1 | contig 12530 bp, 10 predicted proteins | sample 16_EM_MG_FD_203088 | JGI IMG/M metagenome (GOLD analysis project Ga0307514, IMG submission 203088) | Populus trichocarpa ectomycorrhiza microbial communities from riparian zone in the Pacific Northwest, United States - 16_EM | ecosystem: Host-associated > Plants > Roots > Unclassified | place...
AGGGTAACATCGCATCAAACATTGTAGATCAACGGTTTAATTGAAAGAATGCTAGATAGAGGACTAATGTAGCACTTTGCCTGCATAGAATTACCAGTGAATTGAATAACGGTCACACATATATGGGTTTTTTTTTTTTTTTTTTTTTGTAATAGTTGAAATCATGTTAGGTTGTAAACCTTGCAGGAGACCAGATGAGAATAGGATCTCACCGACATTTCAAGTCCAGATATCTGATGGGAATTTGAATCCAATTCTCATACCTGGTTTGAAATCTTGCTCAAATATTTGACAGGGTGGTCGTATTGGGTGCATGGAAAACCAACTAGCTAGCTAAATAAATAGCTGTAGTGCTCACACTTGCATGGGCATCCAAATCACATGATTCCATTTTGCAGTGAAATAAAATCAAGGAGGACAAATTCAAAATCTCCCAGGAACCTCCAATCCCCAGTAAAAAGCAAAAAGAAGCAAGAGCAAGTCAAGAAACTGAGATTTCAAGGTTATATGGCCAAGATTCCACCATAAGCATACACTGCCAGCCTTGATAAAATTAATGTAATTAGATCGCACAAAACCCAATTGAGTGAATGATTAAATTAAGGACTAAGTTAGACTTGAAATCCAAAAGCAAGCCACCGCTCGCTCTTGGTGATCTCGTGTTCCTCCCATTTTTCACTAAGGCACACCAACTTCCATTAACCCTCATATATTCTAATAAATATCATAACTCTAATCTCTGATCTCTTTGAACAGCTAGAAGTTGTTGATGTCGATTTAAGAGCCCATCAGTAAGTTGTTGGCTCTTACAAACTCTCCTTAATTAGAACCTGGACAAGATCATATTTAGATGCTATATGTAGTGCTTATCTTGGATATACAACACATGAGCCTAGTTGTTTCAATGATTTGGGTGATCATAGGATGATTAGTAAATATGTCATAAATATCTTTTGAGATTCCTCAGTCCAACTGTAAATATTTGTGTCTCGTCATATCAGTTGAGTTCATGTTTTAGACAAGGTATCATCAACATATTAAACCTTGCAGGTTCGAAATATTCTGCACACTATATACACTCATAATCTTTATATAATATGTATGTGATAGTCCGTTATGTCATGACTGCATGCAATGAAAACAGCTATTTAAAACCATGGATTCAACTAAATTAGATACAATTATTAATGGTGATTGATTAAATATTCTAATTGCACTGTAAACAAAGAGTTACAGGTGTTGTTTAAGTGTTTTTTGCTGGGCTTGTTGTACTATATACATACATAAAAACAGCCTTGTTGTGCTGAACAAGGTGGTCAGATTTGCACGTGAAGGTCTCGTGATTTACAATAACATTGCCTGTGATGGACTCAACATCAATATTATTTCTTATCTTCGTTCAATAAGCTTTGAAACCATAGTACTACTTTATATTAATAACTGGTCCACCACCATATGTATTATTCTACTTTGACATGCTTATTTATTTATTTATTTATCAAGCAACTTTCTTCTCCCTCATGTTGCTGTACGTACTTGATTTCTCCTCACCTGGAAGTTAGTTTAATATCATTCAAATGGCCATAACTTAGCATGGACTCAACAATATACTACAATTTAAACAAAACAAGAAATAAAAATAAAAACTGATCATATGTAATGGTTGTATCTTCTCCAGCAATTCAAATTCTGACGTAAACTTAGGAAGTTTGTAAGAAACCCTCTGTGTAATCATAAGCTAAATATCATTGAATCAATTATGTACGAACATGTATTTAACATGCGATAGCTAGTGTCTTTGCTTAGTTGACTAACCAGGCCAGCCAGGTTATTGCTGTCCGTTCTAAAATTAGATGATTTTAGCATGTTGGATGACTCAATTGCTTGCCCAGTCTTAGCTAGCCGATGCCATTACCACGTAAGAATATTTAGGGAAATGTTTCCGATCATAACTGGAAATTAAATCTCAGATTGCTTGAAGAATGAACAAATTAAGAGCTAAAGTTGAAGAATAATGTTCGAACAGTATAGACATGAATAACTTAATCAAGTGATGCTACCATTAATACATGCAGCTACATAGATTTTCATAATTTTACTTATTATTAGTGTCTATTAATTTGAAGTTGTGCTGTGATTTTTACTTGTATGTTTTTTGGTAAATAATTTGTGAACCTTTTTTCTTTTTTTTTATCCCATGCAAAAAACCTTCTTCGACTGGCAGCATGCATGTGACCTGAAAAACAAATGAGGAATCTTATTCTTTTAAAAAGTTCATATACAGATGATTCGACTCGGAAGTCGGAACGATGTTACTGGGCTAAAGAATGGGAGCATAGCAATGTGATCAAGTGCCAGTGGCAATATATGTGCCATCAAGAAATAAAATTTGTGGACCTTTTCTCCTCAGCTTCTCTCTGTTTTTTTTTTTTATTCGCAGCAGCTGTCGTTGACCGGGACTTCTGAGTTCGATCTGTTCTGAGAGAGTCAGGGCTGTTCAACATGGATGAGCATAGCCCCAGTATTCTTTGCAGGCCTTGGTGTCTTCAAGCTGCGAAAAGGTAAGGCCCGTAAAAAAGCCAGCTTGAGTACAGAACCCTTTCAGTAAAGGAGCTAAGTTAGTAAAACTCGAGAATGAAAACTTTTAAGTGAATGTTTCTTATTTTACTAGGAGCTGGGAGCTAACTGTTCCTAATTTCCTACACAACATAGTACTCAAAATCCCATAAAAACAATAATTTGAGGAACCTAACAGAATTGGCATAGGCCCGATCTGAAGCTGTCAAAAGCGGTGATAAAAGAAAGAAATTGAAAAGGTCGATGCTCAATAGCAGCATCTACTTTTCTCTATAATCATCAATACTGAGAACGCACGTTCACTTCCCATTTCTTTAAACTATAAAGCAAGCATCAGGATTCAATTTTTCTACGGAAAAATGCATTCAAAATGCCGTGCCCAGATCGTGTCTGAATATTCAAGTACTTGAGCAGGGATAGTGAAGACTTTAGAATGCTTCACAGCAGTTTCACTTCATTTAATCAAATCATTTCTATAAAATTTATCATTCCCGAAGGAGCTTACACGTGCGGTCAAAAGATTACAAGTACGTTTCTCCAAAGATTCCAGCTAAGTTCATCTTTGAACTTGATTTTCTATTTCACCAAAGTAGTCACATATAATAATGCAGATACAAGGTTTAATTAAAAATCGATGTACAGTTCTCATTCTTCTCTTGGAATCCACCGGTTCCACCATGGGCTCTTCCTTCGTTGGTTAAGCTCATCCATGCTCTCATTCAATGTTTTTAAGATCTTCCTTTGCTGCCGAAGAACCTAAGCAAGAGCATTCCTTTTAGGGCTTGCCTTCTTTTTCGGCTCTTGTATTTCCTAAAAATAAAGAACTGCAATTGTCAAAGGTTTTTCAGTGAACAATCAAGTTAAGATTAATTTTTCTTTTAGTTCAGAAACAAACTCTGAGTTCTTGAAGTTGAGCTTCTGTGAAGCAGCCCTCCTTCTCTGTTCCAGATTTTGCCATTAGCTGAATAACCCACCTGGCAGCTTCTCCATAATCCTGTTGGGTTGCTCGAAATAATTGCAGCCTGAGATTCTGCATGAGGGACAAAATTAATAGTCCTTCCCTATCAAAGTAAGGATGAGCTAAACCTCCTTTTGCACTTATTCTTTGTCCTGCTTTATATCGGACCATCAAAGTTAAGAAGTTCCCATCCTATCCCACCATCTAAATCCAATAACTCAAAACCCCTTCGAAGATCAGAGCTGGCACGTGTCTCTACGCTTTTCCTCCATGCAATTAGGTCATAATCACATCGTTTTAAATGACGGTTGAACTGTATGAGCCCAATATCAGAATGTAGTCCAGGAAAAGCCTGTAAGAAGAGGTGTTAAAAGTTGAAAACAGCTAAAAATTCGATCACAATTAGTCCAAACTGGCCATATGTTATGATTGGCCAATTAACCACACGAAGAAGCATGAATTGCTAATATTTTTCTATTTCAGGGGCTAATGCTTAAAGGATAGTTTCTCATATGCAGTTTGACCAGCTGAAAATTTGAATATTTCACAACCAGCTTGTTCAATTTTGATCAATTGAAAGTGGCATTATAAATAAGAACATTTCAAACAGTTTCTTGTTGTCATATTTTAAAATAGTAAATCAATGCAACACTGAACCAATGCTAACCTAAATTTGTAGGAAGATCAGACCATATCAAATCTATCAGGCAAGTTCATCTGTTTATCAAAAGCATCAGAAGACAGATTAATTCACTGAGAGAGGATTCCAGGCTCATGACAATCAAATTAGGGGATATTGTGGTTGGTATTTGCACCTGCCAAAGCACTGGGGAAAGTGCAGTTGCCACAGGAGCTGAGGGTGCGGATGGAGTTTGTGTGCTCATGATGTATTGCTCTGGTACAGCGTATCTGAGAAAGGATGGATCGTGAATAAAATATGATAACCGGGAGAGATTGGAAAGCAGAAATCATGTGAAGAAATTAGATGTTGTATGTCAATTGCACCTATGGATATCAAACAATGATGTAAAATTGAAGAACCATCTGAACATTAAAAAATTTAGTTAACAATGCCAGTTTCTGATTGTGAAGTGCCGTGGCGATAGACAGAAAGAGTACATAAAGGAATTCAAATGTTACATAAAACATGAGAAAAGGAAAGCTCCTCTTGGGAATTTGAAGAATGAAATTCCAGAAATATGAAATGGATGACAAGCATGATTCAGACTGAATTGATCAACAAATGAGTCTCTGTACAAATTCCAGTTACTCATGAAGAAGTTGGAGATTCAACCTATCATATAGTTAACCTTCATAAAATTATCACCAAATTATCTTGTAGCTGTTGTTGCTTTGCGAGAAAGAATTGTAGCTCATTGTGAGAAAGAAAGTACCTCGGGTCCAAAAGAAATTCTTTTGGAATATAATTGATTCCCGCTCGCAAATCCGCTGCAGCTCCAAGATCAATGATCTTAAATGTACGAGACCCTGCTCCAGTTTTACATGAAAATATGAATCATTTGATCTTAGATTGAATTTAACCTTTTATGTTTAGAAGAAATCTTGATGTCATTACCTTCAGAAAAAATAATGTTCTGCGGTTTAATATCCCTATGCACAATTCCTGTTGAGTGAAGACCATCCAGCGCAAATAAAAGTTGTGTCATGATAGTTTGAATGATTCTGTTATCCCTCTCCAGCCCCTTAGGCAAGTCCTGAGCCTCTCCTAGTATCATTGTTTCTACCTGACCATGTGTGTAATATTACTTAAATTGGTGCTGATAATCTGAATAAGCTACGATTTAAAATTGAAGCACCTTAGTGCAATCAAGTCCAAACCAACTATATCCAAGAATCAGTTAAGAGGAGAAAAAATGATAATTTTCCTTTTCAGGATGCGAAATACAATGATATTAAAACCCGGTTATGACATTACATCAACAATAGGAAAACCTTATACCAACTAATGACTGAGAGTTGTTGCGGGTCAATGGGAAGGATCAGTCTTTGACTTAGGCAATTGCAACTACAAAGTTCTCAAAGACAGCCCTCCAAAGCATAAAACATTAAAATCTAAGTGATGAGTTAATAAATGAAGAAGGCAACTGAGAGAATGTACCAACATTATAGGGGAACTCTTTACTCTGCATAAAATCATAAAGTGTGGCCTCTCCTTCATACCGCCATATGAGCCAATATTCAGCTCCTTTCTTTGAAGAACTCTGAAAGCAGTTCCATACTGGCAATTCAAGTCACCAGAAAAGAAACAGAATGTAAAACAGCACGAGCTATCAGCTTGATTTTCTTAATTCTTGAGATAAAGATACCGTTAATTGGTAGTAGCAGTCGTAATAGAGCAACACCTCAAGAAATCCGTACACAAAAACAGCACAGCTGTTTGCACAAGCTCTTCAAACTCGTTCATTCATCCAAATTTCCACTGCCCCGTATTCGGTAGCCTTTTTCAATACCAAGTCACCTTCCTTCTGATAAGGCACCTTAAAAACCACAAATTAATGTGCTATATTAATTTCCTTGGGGCATTCTTAAACATTGATAGCTAAGGTGCATATGCAGCACACACAAACCATTAGCAAAACATCAAAAGCACAAAAAGAATTGATTTATTAGTTTTCCCTTTTAATCATCCGATCATCTCAAGAAACGATCAGTGGAAAAACCCTCTACAAACATCTGATGTTTGCAGAGGGTTTGAAGGTATGAATATATTAGCTTAGACAGGATAACTGATAAAGAAGGTGCAGAAATTGGTTAAATTAATGTGATGGAATAATTTTGTAATTTCTAACCACTACAATTTTAGTCAAAATACCAAATTAGACACAATGAGACAATTTATTCCAGAGTCAATTTCTGTAAAAAATAAATAAATCAAAGTAAGTTGTTGACAACAAAGAAACACTTTATACCTTGGAAGAAGGCTTCTTTGTCAACGAAGCCCTATAACCACTCCAAAAGCTCCCTCGCCCAACTTCTTCCCCAAAACAAAGTCATCCTGTCACCACAAACCAACCCAATAACCACAAGTTACATGCAATCAGGAAACAACAATCATCAAGCAAAAGCAGCAAAACCAATCATCACTTGCACTAACCTTCTTGAAAGTGGGCCTAAACAATCTCTCAACAAAAGCAAGAAAAAACATGTCAGAACCCAGGCGCCACACCAGGAGTGGCCCAAAGGTAAGACAAAGTACCCAAAGCCAAAGCAGCACCAGGAACTGTAAGTGTCAACCCACTTGGCTTTGGCAAAGTGCTTCTGTATATGATATCACCACACTCCATAACTGTACATGGTAATCCGACATCCACACCCAAAAAAAGATTGTGAACTGCATCCAAGAACTCAACTCCTGATGATGCAACAACTGCAAGTGTTTTCGGTTTTGAAGTTATGGTTGTTCTTGAATAGGGTTTGCAGTTAAGTTTTTTCCCAAGAAATGGAGATGGGGGTTTTGGCTTGCGAGTGCTGTGGAGTTTGATGGGCACACTGTACTTCCTGATGCCACAGTGGCCATGACTGTACATAGAAAAGGTTTTACTTGAGTCTCTGCATCAAGTATCAAGTCACTGGTTTCCCTTGAATCATCTTCTTCAAATTTTGACCACTGGTCTCTCTCCTTTCTTTCTTCATTTTTTTTACCTTTGATTTTTTGGGCTTGGTTTTATAGTGACAAGTATCACAGGTATTTTTGTGTGGATAGTAAGTTAGTAACGGTTTGGTTTGGGAGGATGGAAGAGGCAGAAGGGCAACCTACACCACAGATGACACGTGGAAACTTGCAAACACAATTGGGCTGGGCTTCTGCTTATCTGTAAGCTGGTTGGACTGGTATGCATGATCTGTCCTCTGACAATTAATGCACATTATTCAGAAATATTTGTTTATATTTATACTATCTCGTAAATAAAAAAATAAACACTTTACTATTGAAATTTGGCCGAGGTCAGAAATGGGTCTGCATCGAATATATTGTCTTGATTTCTATCAAATTCGAGGAGAAACCAAATAAAAAAAACTCTCAAAAAAATCTTCAATTTAGAAGTGGATCGACTATGTTTATTTCATGTAAAATATGTTTCAGTAATTTATTTTTCTTATTTTCTTGTACTTGGTTCCCTTGAAAACATTTGATTATTAAAAAAAAATTTATTTTATAATCAAAGGAAAAAATAAATTGAAACAAAAGAAAGCAGCTTATAGTTATCAAGAGATGAAAACATTTTATGAAATTATCTTTCCCCATGGACTCCACCATTAGTTAATTATTGTTTTTTTCCCCCTTTGTAACTCTTATTTTCATATAGATAAACTATCAAATAATTATTTTCAAGTAGCTTTTATTTGCATGGTTAAGAAATTAAATGTAATGTATTTTTTAAAAAAATATTTTTCATGTAAAAAATATTTTTAAAACAAATTATTTTACATGAAGTAAGTCATAGTTAACTGGAAAATACCAGAAAAAGATATTTGGTTTCTACAAGGCTGGTGAAAGACAAGCCCAGCCCCTGGCGTTTCTCCTTTTCCTTTTGGGTCTATCTATCTGAGCAGTCCAAGTCTGCTCGGGTGCCAGAGAAGATCGAGGCCTAATTTACTAAAGGGCCGAGCCCATATATAAAGGGCAAAGCAAGAAATAAGCCCACGTCCATGAAAACTGAAACGAGCCCGGTTCAAAGCATGGTTGAATTCTTTGCTACATTGGCATCGTGATTGGTCTTATTTTTTGAGACTAGAAAAACGAGAGTTCAGAGTTGCGGAGGCACGGAGTATGTCGAAGGATTACAGGGTGGGGCGGTGCCAATCTGTTTGCTTCCATATTCTAAACCTTTTATAGCAAGATTTGGGGTCCATAATTGCCTTTGAATTGCCCTTTTGTGCTGTTCTCAGAACTGATTCGTGCCAATTGCCATTTCTTTGATTAATCCTCTTCAACCACACACGTTCAATTCCCTATATAGTAAGATCCCCACTGTAATGTTTTTTCTAGCAAAATGCAGCAGCGTCCGTCAATGGTGGAGGTAAACTGACGTGAACCTCAAGTTCAATCCACGTGAATTCAAACATTTTTCTTTTTCCCATATCTCTAATTACCAGTACAGTGCGGGGCTGCCTGCATCGAGAGTAGAAGGTATACACTCATCCTGCATACTTTAAACCTGTTCATTCAGAGCTTCTAGAAGAACAAATCAATAACCGTATGATACGCTTGGGCTCGAATGAAAATCCGGATAAAAGCAAATGTTATTTACGCGCTGGATAGTTGATTGAGCATGAAGACCTATCATAACTTTGATCTTATATACCCCGTGAGCCTAATTTCAAGCATTGCGGGATGGGCGGTGCACAAGTGATACAAACCCCGTGGTCATTATATTCTCAAAAAAAAAAAAATAGAGTAGTTCAAATAATCTGACCTCTGCGTACTAGATTCACTGTTTAACATGTTAAACAAATAGGAAAACCCAGCCCGGAATCAATTAGAAGGGTTCAATTTCTCTTTATTTTCCTTGCCTGAAACTGGAAAGCTTTGGTTGATCAGCAAATCAACAAAAAGAAGAAAAGAAAAGGTTCCAAAAACTGGTTTTAAATTAAACAACTTACAGATTCTAGCCAAAATAATGCCATCCATTACCTACGACAGTCTAAGGCCCACATCGACGGTGACAATTTTTATCAGCGGACAAACATTAATCAAACACTGTAGAAAGTGGAAACATCTTATTGGTATTTAGCAATACCTCTTTCACTTTCCACTCCTATTATACTATACAAAAAGCAATAATTCCAAAACCCCCCTTGAAAGCCATTTTCCATGATAAAACCCACAGCAACCGCAACCGCAACCGCCACCTTTCCCTAACCATGCAACCAACCACCACCACCATCAATCCCCATGACATCCAACCAAAGATCTCACTTTTCCTCTACAATTTTTAAAGTAATCCAACACTCCTTTTTCCATAAAATCACAGCCGTTAACTTCCCCTTAACGGCCGTAACCCCCTAATGGTCTTAACTCTTGCATAGACCAGACAAAAATTCCCTCGTAAACTTTTGTCCTGACACCCTGACAATGAATACTCTCCCTCTCTCAAACACACACAAACATAAATCCTCAACCTCTGATCAAGATTTCAGCACCATCTCTAGCTATCACAAAACAATGATGAATGACGATAAAGATCATAAGGAGCCCATAAATAATCCAACGGGCACGGTCTTTTAGAGTCCAGCCTAAGCCATGGCTTGCCCTTACCACTCCAATGTAACAAACTAACCGGGCCAGGATGCAAATCCCTACACAACCCTTCAAGATTATCACCGCCTAGCCCGTGTTGATTCCATCTATGCCCAACACCCTCCACGTCACCAGCAAAAACAAGCAGAAAAGGAGGCAACGAACCCAGCTCGTAAATCCTATACTTCTTCTGTACTTTCATCCAGTACTCTAATCTTTCCGTGTATTTCCCTTCTCTCCATTTCCCTAAATCTATCACCATCACCCCCGTGTTGAAATAGCACGCTCTCCTCCCTCTCAACGACGCCGCACACGCTGAATTGGACCAAAATCGAGAATTAAAATAATTCGTAAAATTCGCGTGGCAGTATTCTGGGGCACCAAGTACGTGTGCACCTAAATTGATGTTCCATAACTTTGCCACGTCATCGACCAAGATTAAATCAGAATCGAAGTAAATGATTCTCCGCACGGACATCGGTAAAAGATCTGCGAGGTAGATACGCGCGTAGTTCAACGGTTGATCGAGGGCCCGGCGAATGGAGGACGAGATTTTACCTTTGACTAGGTCAGTGTTGAAGTGGTAGAGGTGGAAGGTTTGGTAAGGGAATGTGGAGGTGATTGTGCGTCGGAGGTCTGCACGACGGTGAGTGGCGATGAAGTGGAAGACTACATTTTCAGGACAGGCGGCGTGTTGGAGGACCGATAGGACTCCAGCGACTGAGCCGCGGAGATAGGTGGCATCGAGTGTCATTGCAATGTGAATAATGGAAGGATCGTGGTAGTTGTTGAGTGATGAAAGCCACGTCGTTTTGGGACATTCTCTGCCGTTTCGAAATGCTGGTGCTTCTCTAAAAGCGGGGAGTTCGGCGCTTGATAAGCCGTGCGCGGAAAAGACGACGGCGTTTAGGAAGAGAAAGATGGAGAGGAGTGACATGGTGTTTGAATCTTGGTTGATAATAGTAGAGTATAGTTGGAAGAGGAGATGGTGATATGAGAGAGTGGTTCGGGGGTAGTTTAGGTATCTTCAGTGAGGATGTAGGATGTGTGGGCTAAAGCCAGGCTGGCAAAGACGCGTCTCCCTTGTTTTTGTTTGTGATTGAGGGTCAGGGACATGGGGTTTTCATCCCGTGCTAGTTATTGCACCGCATGGAGTCTATGGACTAGCTGCCTTCTTTCGAAAGCCGTATCATTTGATGGATATTTGATCTTGAATTCTTGATATCCTTCGCCCTTTATTTATTTAATCAGCCTTGCATGCTGAGAGAATCTACTTCGTGGACATGTTAGATTGAAAAGAAAGCTAGATGTATGTATGTATGTATGTATGTATGTATGTATGTATTTATGTATGTATGTATTTATGTGTGTATGTATGTATGTATGTATGGGCATTAAGAAATTCTTTAAAATTAGAATTCGACTAAACATTAAAAAAAAATCAAATGAACCCCCATTATTTAATTTATTTATTTATTTGGTATTCGATTTCTTTGGTTATATGTTTTTAATTTTTGTTAGGTCTGAAAATGAATTTGTATAATTCAATCTTGATTTGTATCATTTGTATAAACCAAATCTAAGAAATTACATATTGCATATATACTTAGTCATCATTTAAATATAAATGAATATCAAAACCACATTAAAAGAATACCAGAAACATGGGTTAGATATTCTATTAATCCTCCTTTGATATCAAACGGATTTTTTTGGTTCTTTTGGGCGTTGCTGTCCTTTGATACTCATCGGATTAGATGGGCTGTAAATAGACGGTGAAGATTTATGATGTTTGTGGGACTTAAGTACTAGGCTGTAAAATTAGGCATCCAAACCAAGACATAATAAGGTTTTACGAGAGATGTTACATTGTTTGTTTTTTAAAATATTTTTTATTTAAAAATTTATTAGAATTATTTTTTTATTTTTAAGAATTATTTTTAATATTAATATATTAAACCAATTTAAATAAAATATTTTAAATAAAACAAAATTCAATTTTTCAATGAAACGGGTGTTACGATTACAAACGGCTCCGGAAATTACTCAAATCAGTTACCGTTTGTTTATTTTAATATAAATAATCCACGTTAATTTATTGGACAGCGACTTCACATGCTGTCTCAGGAGTAGTGAGCCGTGGGTAGGTCAATCTAGGCTGTGTATAGGGATAGAAGCACAAGCCTCATCCAAGGATACTTGCCCGAAGAGTTTCCTGCTAGACTTTATTAGACCATTAGATTTTTATTTCTTTTGAGACCTGAGAGGGAAAACGTTGTTGGATTTTTATTCATTCATCGATTTGATCCGGTGAATTTAATGCTTTTTAGCCATGTTTGTTTTCTAAAAATTAATTTTTTAAGAAATTATTTTCTAAACTTTTCTGTATTTATTTGTTATTGAAAAAATTGGTCAACAGAAAACACTTTCCGGTCAACAGAAAACACTTTCCAGTCAAAGAAAAATTTGGTTTAGTTTCCAGAAAAATGTTTTTCCTTTTGGCTGTGTTTGTTTGCCATTAGAAAAGTTGGTCAACAGAAAACACTTTTCAGTCAAGGGAAAATTTGGCTTGGTTTTCAGGAAAGTGTTTTCCTGAAAAATTTGGACGGAAAACACTTTCCGGAAGTTGTGAAAAATTTAGAAATGTCATTATTTGCTGATTATATCAAATTTGATCCTCAAACTTTTGATTGCTATATATAATTTGTTTTGAATATTTATTTTTCAATTCCA
>Ga0307514_10004670_pt1 | contig 12526 bp, 9 predicted proteins | sample 16_EM_MG_FD_203088 | JGI IMG/M metagenome (GOLD analysis project Ga0307514, IMG submission 203088) | Populus trichocarpa ectomycorrhiza microbial communities from riparian zone in the Pacific Northwest, United States - 16_EM | ecosystem: Host-associated > Plants > Roots > Unclassified | place...
GAAAAATAAGAGCTAAGTAGCAACCTTTGGTTTCCTCTCCGCCTTCGCCACTAAGAATTCCACCTTGAACAGCAGCACCATAGGCAACAGCCTCATCTGGATTCACGCCCTTGTTAGGTTCCTTCCCATCAAAATATTCTTTCAACATTTCTTGCACTTTGGGAATTCTGGTACTTCCACCAACAAGCACAATCTCCTTGATATCAGCCTTCTTTAATCCCGCATCATCCATAGCCTTCTTCACTATCCCCAGTGTCTTCTTAAATAAGTCCATGTTCAACTCTTCGAATCTTGCCCTTGTTATTGGCTCTGAGAAATCAATGCCATCAATGAGTGATTCAATCTCTACTCGAACTTGATGTTGGCTACTCAACGCCCTCTTAGCTCTCTCACATTCCCTTCGAAGCTTCCCAAGAGCCTTCTTATCTTTACTCATGTCTTTGTTGTACTTCTTCTTGACCAAGTTGATGAAATAGTCCATCAATCTCTGATCAAAGTCCTCTCCTCCCAAGTGGGTGTCTCCACTAGTAGAAAGAACCTCAAAAACACCATTATCAATAGTCAAGATGCTAACATCAAATGTACCACCACCAAGATCATAAACCAAAATGTTCATATCTCCTCCTTTCTTGTCCAAGCCATAGGCAATAGCTGCAGCTGTTGGCTCATTGATTATCCGAGGCACATTTAGCCCGGCAATGATGCCTGCATCCTTCGTCGCTTGCCTTTGAGCATCATTGAAGTAAGCTACAACAAAGAACAAAAGGAAACTCCGTCAGACAATATTCAAACATAAAATCTGAATAAGAACCAAAGAAAAAGGTTTGAAATGTACCAGGAACAGTGACAACTGCGTTTTTAATCTTCTTCCCCAAGTAAGACTCAGCTGTTTCTTTCATCTTTCCCAATATCATAGCACTGATTTCCTCGGGGCTAAACACCTTAGTCTCTCCTTTCACCTTCACCTGTATATAAGACTTACCATCCTTGTTCACAACCTTGTAAGGTAAGAACTTTATATCTCTTTGAACTTCTGGATCATCAAACCTACTCCAAACAAAGCGAAATGAGCACCAACGGAGTTCAATTCACTACCGCAATTACAAAATATATTCAAATTACGACAATGTGAAAGACTTTAAGAGTGGCTTCTTCTTACTTTCTTCCAATGAGACGCTTAACACCAAATATTGTGCGTTCAGGATTCATAGGAGCCTGATTCTTTGCAGCCTCTCCAATCAAACGCTCGGTATCGGTGAAGGCCACCCATGAAGGAGTTACTCTATTACCTTGATCATTGGCTATAATCTCTACGTGGCCGTCCCGAGAGACAGCCACGCAAGAGTAAGTAGTCCCAAGATCAATGCCAATCACAGTCCCTAGCTTTGGTCCATCATCTGCTGCCACTACTAATCCTAGAAAGTAGTATTCTTCAAAAGAAGCAAAAAATGGAACCTTTTAAGACAAATTTCAAAGATGAAAGATTGTGTTGAAGTGAATGAAGAACACTCAATATACTTTCTATCTTACTTTTCAATTCTATAGAAGCAATAGAAATGAAAGCACACATAATATTTCTCACATTTTCTTGCATTTTCTATATTTGAAACAACTCATATTATTATTCCCTCAAAACCCTGTTTGATTTCCATGAAAACAATACCCCAACAAAGAAACTACAATGATCAAGTACGTAAACTATCAAATTTTGTTGATTTATCAACCTTCTAAGCTAATTTCTCATCAGCAAAAACAGAGCACTAACCATAAAACCCAACAAGCTTATAACCAAAAAGAAATTCCAAAAACCTTTCCTTTATCATTTCTACTTACCTGAAACAAAGAGAAACAAAAAGGCAAAAGCTGCTTTATGCTTGACCCTCATCGTTCTTGCTTTTATTACAGTGAAAATCTATAAAAAAAAACAGAACAAGCTTTCTCTGTTTTCTTGAAGTGAAGCTCTAGAGGCACTACGAAGCTGGTTATTATTTATAAGGGGTTAAAGTAACGGTGGCTGTATAGTTTGATAGTGTTCAACCCAATAGAAATGATCCACGTAAGTCCTTTCTTTTTGTTGATTGTGCCCTTCAAGCTCGAGCACGTTATCGGCCCAATAGAAACCTTACATGTGGATATTCGCGGGTTCCGTCTTGAAGGTTCTTGATTTTTGAAGAGAGTTGTGGCGGGTTTAACTGTTTTAGGAGTATTTGTATAAAAAAAAAGGGGCTATTTTCTTTTAAAAAACGATGTCTTTATTGATTTTCTCCTGAATTTCCATCTGTATTATTAAGTCAGTCCAGATAATTCAATCTAAAATCTAATCGATTTGTATCCTATCTCAAGCTTGATTTTAAAACAAATTAATCTAAAGTTTGGCTTTTTATAATTAAAATATTAAATTTATTAGGTATGAGACTAAATTAAATTAAAAAATACAGTACAAATATATTTCATGGTTCTTACTTTAATATCCTTTTAACTAATGATATTTTAAGTAATTTTTATATTATTTTTTTAAAATATCATTTAGATAGAAGATATCTAAAGTAAATTATACATAAAAGAAAAGAAAAGAAAAACTAAAGGCTAAATATAAATACTTAGAAGTTCTCTAAAAAAACAAATCAAATTCATCAAGGAAGTAAATAATCAAAGTCATTCCTTCATCAAATAAAATCAAGGAAAAAATGATCAAAATCTTTTTCTTTATCAAATCAAATCAAATTAAGATTTTGCATGGTTAAAAGCTTTTGAATTCATGTGAATACTCTTCACTTTTTATTTTCATCAAATCAAATCAAATCAAGTAAATATCTCATATAATTAAAGCTTTCAGCCTTGTATGAATATTTTTTCGTCCAAAGCAAGATTTAGATCTAACTACTAATTAGAAAATTCATCCACGTGAAGAAGAGCACTTCAAGAGAGTTTTTAATTTTTTTATAATTAAATTTATTATTATAATTTTTATATTATTTTTAGTATATTTTTAATATGTAAAATCTTGCATGTACACACCTCATTTTCTTTTTTTTAGTTTTTTTTTAAAGGAACTTTTAAATCAAATGGGAAATTTAGAGAAAAATTGTATAATTTATGTAGCTGATTTAAGGTTTTCTTGCTTCTTTTATGTCTTAACAATTGTTTAGCACTAAGCATTTTATCTGAAAATCTGATCTGACTTGGGATGATTAATACATTGACTGTCATTGCAAATCCTTTATGCAATCAATTCAGTCTAACTTAGCTCACTTAACAAAGCCTTGATCCCACAGCTACTTGGGATTACAAGGCCAATCAAACTAAACAAGCCAAAACCCTAGATGAAATTCACAAAAAAATAAGGCTACATTCAAGTTGGTGATTGGATGATAATCCTATAAAGTATAAACACACAATGCAATTGTCCAATCTACCTAAATGGAGCAAGAGGGTTTGGAATGCTAGGGACTTTGAGGCTCCTAAGTTCTTTACAGACATGATCTAGCATTCCAAGAAAGTCTCTTACAATCACGAAAATACGAAGTGGGTTGGCTTCATCTTTGCTTACGTTTCCATGGAAGTATTCAGTAATTTCCCTAACGTGCAATAGGACTCTATCTTCGTCTTCGCGCAACTCTTTTAGATTCCTTGCTGCATAATTTAGGAAGGTTTTCATTGTGTGCACAAAGTTTATGCTCTTTTTGTCGGTTGATAAGTCTTTGTTTACTAGATGTTGTAATTTATCAATCCCATCTGAGAGGTTTGAGACTGAACTTGCAAGAACATCTAAGTCAATTGTAGCTGTTTTCTTGACATTGTAGAGTTCTGTGCTTAGACCTGAAACAAGGTCTAGTCCCATTCTTCTGTAATCTTCTTCCCTTTCTTCGACGGTTTTGGTTTTGTTTTTCTGATTGATCATCCCCATAATGCTATCTGATACTCGAATCCCTTCTGACCGGATTATTTCTTGGACAACGAAATGGAGTAAGGTAGTCTTACCATCTGTTCCTTTTACATCAGAAAGTTTAAGGAGTGCATCGAGCTTGAATGCTTTAGCACCTCCTCTGATTGTTCCCACATTCATTCGGTTTCCTGTTTTGAGCACTGCTTCAAGCAACTTTAGGAAGAGTCTGCTTGACCTGAGTTCTTTGCAAGCCTCCTGGCATCAAATAAGAATTAGAAAGAAAGGTATAAGTTGTGTTGAAATATTGTTTCGATGAAAAGTTGCTCTGTTGTATGGTTTTGATGGTTACCTCTAGCATTGAAAAAGAGTTTCTCAGATGAACCACCTCATCTTCAAAAGTTTCTCTATAAAGCATTGCTTCAACTCGTTCAAAGGCAAACGGTATGCTAAGAACTGCTCGAACAAACTTCTCTGCAGACCCCAACTCATTGATGTCTCCTTTATAACCGAATAGCTTAGCCTCTTCTTCCTTAGTAGGTACCATCTTCGCCAGTGCCTCGAGTTGCTGTAAACACAAGCCATCCCCTGATGTCCACAGTATTAGTTGGTTGTTATAGCATGCATGCGCTGTATATAATATTTGTGCATAGCACTCTTTCTAATGTTAAGTATCAAAAGAATTTAGTTATAGTGTCCTTGGACAAAAGGGATGGATACAGAAGGGAATAGAAACGTGAATGGTTGGAGTGATGGAGATAAAGACATGAATTAAATGGACAGTTTTGGAGTAAATTTCAGTCATTTTAAAATAGAAAAGACAGGGAAATATATTTCCTTGGTCGCATTGTTTTTGTCTCTTCTATCTCGAGATGTTAGTTTATTTATAACGTAAGACATCTATCAAGATTTCATTTGCAGGAGGAGATGAATTCTCTTTATTGAAATTTCTAACTTTGATTCTAAAAGGATGTACTTTCTGCATTTGCAATCTTTAAAATTCTGTTCAGCTTTGCTGTTCAAAATTATTCAAGGATGAGACATTTTGGGGTCTTGACCATAACCTCCTAGGAATTAGTGCTTCACATAAATATTCAACTTTACAAAAACGTACCTCTCATTAGTGCTTCACATACTTGCTCAGCAGTTGCATTTATGGCTTTCGAGAGGATAGTGATATTCTGCAGCCTCTTTGGCTCAAGTACATGCTTGCTTGGTGAAGGAGTTTTGCTCTTCGCTTCGTCATTCTTCGTTGTGCTTTGTAAATTGTATCCAAAAAGCGATTCGATCATCTCTTCATCTAATCTGTTAAGAAACCTCATGTTAATAACTCCTAGTAGAAAATTGGAACTATATCGTAAATACAAACACAAAAACTTACTCAAATAAAAACTTACTCAAATGAGCTTGATCTTATCTTGTCCCACACCATGCTTTGGTCTGGTGCTGCTCTAACTTTGTCCCAATGAAGTGGCTTCAATTTTGCCAGTGGTACTCCATCTTTTCCTAATGGTGTATATTGAGGAAGTTGAGATGGTGGAGGAGGTGGGCCACTATTTCCTTTCAGAAATGGAGGTGGACATGGTGGAGGAGGTGGGCCTTTGGCAGAGCCATTATTTCCTTTTAGAAATGGAGGTGGGCATGGGGGAGGAGGAATACTCGACAGCGCTCGTAAAGGTTTGGGAGACTTTTGAGGTGAAGGCGGTAAGTCATTTCGAGGTGTTTGGTTTGATCCTGAAGAAGCATCTGACTTCCTAGGAGGTGATAAATTTGGTAATGAAGAAGAACTTGAAGCTTCAGATGTAATTCTGCTTGATCGCGAAGGTGTGCGTGAAGAAGGTATGCACATTCTTGGTGCCAGAGCAGGTGGCGGTGGCGGGGGTGGGGGAGGAGGTGGCGGAGGTGGGGGGGCTGTGAAATTCTTATCCTGAACTTGTGTTGCTTCTAGAATGTCTAAATGTGTAGGAGGTGGTGAAGGAGATGGTATTATCTGTGGCACATTTGAGGGGGGAATTTCTGAAATTTCACTAAGACTACCAGCCGAAGCATTAGAAAGCCGAACATCAGATGAATGTGAATCAACAAAAGAGTGAAAAGACTCATCATCTGATGAATGGCATTCAGTGGGAATAATTTTATCCCCAGATGAAGAGTTACCGCCATCAGATTCATATTTTACCGATTCCCCATCACCATGAACAGACGTGATTTCCCTTGTGGAAGAACTACTAGCATTGTCAGAATCTGACTTTACTATCAATTCTTGCTTTGATTCCTGCCTCTCATTCATTGAAGACTTTGGAGTGCTATGATTTGATAATGTGTTTACAGTTTCAGGAGTTTGCTTAAGATAAGTAGTTTGTTGCTCCAAATCCTTTTCTAATGAATTAAGATACAAGAGATCAAGGGCAGGATTTAAGCTCACCTTGCTTGCCGACTTTTGAGAACTAACAAACTTTGATTTACCTCTGGTTCTTCCTTTTTTCCTGTGCACCGACATTATTCTTGCAGATTTTTTCCTATGCTCCCTGAATTTTCCAGAGAACCAAATGAGCCCAAGAGCACAAACCAAGAAGGCAGCTCCTGCAGACACTAGAACTGCTACAAGAATTCTTTTAAGTCGACTTTTATCTTTGTGCTCTTTCTGAATCTTGTGTGGTGGTGGGGCTAGATGTTTGTGATGCAGAGGAGAATAAGAATGTACATGAATTGGCAACCTTGGAGGAGCAGGAGCAGGAGCAAAAGCAGGAGGCTCAGATTCCATGGTGGCTGATGGAGAAGGTGCTCGTGACACAAACTCAGTTAATGAGCTTCTTGTTTTGGAACTCTTTAGTCCAAGTAAAGCTCTAAACTTCTGAACTATCAGTGTTTCTTTTTCTTCATTCTCATCTTCTCCAGAGACTTTTTCAATCTGCTTCTCATTATTAACATCTCCAGTACTTTCCTTTATGAAATTCACCTTCGGTAGGCCAGGAGCTTGGAAGTACCCTTCTGCATCCACTGAAGCATCATCGGAAATAAAAACGTGGGCACTTTGTAATAATATGAGCATGAATATGGTGATGATGAAGATCATGTGGAGAATCTGAGGAGCACAACCCATGTTCCTCAACTAGAAATCATAAAAGCATAAATTCTAAGCTTCTGCTTATAAATCTAGTACATTGTTTTCTTATATTCTTTTTTTTTTTTATTGAAAAAACATTTATTTTTGGGTGGTGTAGGTGCTGTAACAGTGAAGAAGATGCAATGCAGCAATGCAGTGTCTTTAATGCTACTCCAAGGAACCCCTGAGCCTTGGCAGTTGTGGTTGTAATGGGCCTTCTTTACTTCTCCCTTCAAAGATTCTTATCTCTGCTCACCTCCATAAATTCCCTGAAAACTTCGTTAAATGTGTGTTACACTTTGTCTTTAGGGCACTGTCATCAATCCTCAATTCTTAATTTGTTTTCCCATTCTCATGTTTAACTTTCTTTTTATTCTCTTTGTTACAGAAAAGCTGACCGTCTGAAATATGTTTTTTGTCCCTGTTCTTCATCAAATCATGACACTTCATCATTTCCTCAGTCTAAAAGTTCTACTAAAATCTTTAGCATCTGAAGTTTAGCCATGAGGTTTTGCAGTTGAGAAGAGCTTTTTAGTTGCTAAAAGCCTCAAAATCAGACCATGAAAAAGTTTCCTAGGTGGGCCCCTGTTTGTAGTTGGAATTGGCTAACCTTCCAAGAGGGTGCTGGTGCAAGTTTTCTCCTCCAACCCCTCATAATTGATGGAAGAGAGAGGGGAGGGGATATAGCTGTGTGGCCCATTACTTTCTTGTGTGAGTGCGTGAGCTTTTCTTCGAGAGGCTAAAAAACAACAACTTAGGTTGAACAATCTCTTAATGTTGAATTATGGGATGCTAAAAGGGTTGCTGCCATCAAGCAGGAGTCCCTTTCCCACACTTTCCAATGGCTCTACTAGCAGGTAGGTTATTGCTGCTGCTCTCAGGCTCACGATGTGGTGCCATGGTTTGGTAGGACAGAAGCTGATTTCTAAGATATCTCAAGGTTATTTGCTTCCAGTTGCCTGTCTCTGACCTAACCACAGAAGAGAGAGGGAGAGGTCCAGCACCAACTACATCGTCAGCATGTAATAGCAGAAACTGGCTTGGAAGTCTTAAGCTGGTTGTCACTTGAACCAATATGCCATCCACCATGAGGGATCGATCTCTTTGTGAAATCATTTGAAAATTAGGGTTAATAAAGGTTTTTTTAGCCCAGATAAGGCAGAAATCAAGTTTCTTGTTTCTACTCTAGAAAAGGGGTACCAGACTGTTTTGTTTGCCACTAAACCATATTACCATACATGAAATAAACAAAGTGTCGAGCCACACCCCAAAAAGCAGATGAAAACAAACCGGCCTGGCTACATAACAAAAAGTCGTAAAGAACAATCCTTTCCATTCATAATTTAAGGGTATGAGGTTCTTAGTAAAAGTTGTTTTTTTAAATAGTTTTTTGAATGGAAATATATTAAAATAAAAGAAATTTCTAGTTTTTTATTTTATTTTTAATATCAATAAGTTAAAAAATGTTATAAAAATCTTTAATTAAATATTTTTTTAAATTAAAAGTATTTTTAAAAAGTTATTAAAATATAAGTAGAACATCCCTTTTTAAAATCATTATCATTGCATTTACAGCGAACATAAAACGACATGAATATATTTTTATAGAGGATATTTTTATTTTCAATCATTTTTATCTTTTTTCTGTCTCTGAAATAATAATTGAACGTGAGTAGCAGATAATAATTAATCTTTGCTTTACTTAATTCAACCTCAAGCAATAGCCTCTACTCCAAGTCAATTAAGGGATGTGTTTCATTTTAACAACTATTTTGGATTCTGGCTTCAAATAATCAAGCCAAACAAAATCTTTTTTTTCTTTTTTTTTTTTCTTTTTTGAGGAAAGACTTCTGCAGCAATGCTTCCCCAGATCAAGAAGCATGGATGACATTGTTGGACATTAGCCAAATACACAAAAAAGACAAAGGCTTTTAATGTCACTGATGAAATCATTATTTTATTTTTTTTTCAACCAGATTCATGAAAATGGATTTTCCAAGAAAGGGTATTGGTGGACAAAATCTTATTGTATAAAGAAATATATTATATGGGCACAAATGATTCTGATTTTAAAGGCTTTGGAGAAGGAATATGTCCACACCCCAACTCCATAAAAGTCCAAACAAGATGCTGGTGGCCATCTTATAGTACTGTCAGTTCTTCGCCACAAGAGCACAAGAATTACTTATATTGAATGCATTTCACCATTTTGGTGGTAAAAAGCAGGAGGCAAGCATCTTATGTCATGTGTCCTAAAGGGAAAACATGGAGGCAAAATTACACGGGGGAGAGACAAAGCATCCTTGTCCAAAATTTCATTTCAATTAAACCTAGGAAAAAAAATACTTGTCAAAAAACACCATGTATGGATCTTGATTGTTTTTTATATAGAATTTTGATACAATATATGGAGCAATATACTCTAAAACTCTTCTGTTTTTTCTTGAGAAATCAATCATTTATCATTTATAAAATTCAGATCTTACCACTAATCAATTCATACATTAGTTTATGTAAGAATTACGAGGGAAAAAAAATCTTATAAATCATTTTTCCCACTAAGACATTTGTTAAGAAACTTGCTTGGGTTTTTTTTTCATTAACCTATTCAGTATATGGAAAACAAATTCACTTATCAACTAGCTGGATTTTTTTTTTCCCTGCTATGTTTATTGGGCTTCTAGAAGTGCTGGCCCAATGAAATCTAGTTTTTTAACGTCAAACGATGATGGATTTTTAAGGGCCACGCATGCGTTTGTCTAGACAGCTATGTAGTAATGGATAGGCCGTTAATGGGCTTTGGCCTGTATTGTAGAAGAAAGGTCTACATGCCGAACCCTTGTAGTTACTATCATCTTAGCATTCCTAGATTTGGGATCGGGTGCAAACCGTCTTTATTAAATTTTTTATAAAAAATTATTTAAATTTATTTTTTATATTTTCAGATCTTTTTAACATGCTAATATCAAAAATAATTTTTTAAAAATAAAAATATTATTTTGATATATTTCTAAACAAAAAATATGTTGAAAAGCATTTACAAACACATTTTAAAAGATAGGTCCAGTGGTCAAGAAAATTTAATCCATCTCTTAAGGAGTTGGGTTGCTGGTGCACATCTTGCATGTGACTTTCCCAGATTACTACAGGCTACTGATGACGAGTACGAGCCAAAGGAGCCATTCTTCGGTGAAGATCAGCCAGATGACTAGTGATGGTTCGTGAAAGGGACCGGTGTGGTGTGGTAGTGCTTATCGGCATAGTCTATGAAGTAGTCCAACCTTGGTTCCAAAGGAATAGACTAAACCCCCCTTAAACCCTAAAGAACCTAACAGGACTCAATGCCTTCTGAGTATAATGAAGCAGAATATATATGGCGTGTGCATTTCAGGCATCCATTTTTTATTGCTTGATCATGTTGATCAGAGGGCTGGTAAGTAAATATATATTGCCTTAATCTTCTAGCTTTATGCTAACAAAAAAGTGCACTACACTAATGAATTCAGCTAATTGTGGTCTGTTCTTGTTACAGGAGTGTCTTATTGTAGGGCACCTGGATTGACTGGAGAAGCAAGAAGATTATAAGCTCAGGATTTCTCCAGGAAAACTACAAGCAGGTTTGATTTTTACGAAGAGAATTTTTAATTTTGTTTTCAAATTACCTCAACGATTTTCTCTTCTTCTTTCCAAGTGTAAGATTAATCTTGTTCTTTGTAAGATATAGATATCATGTTTAGGTTTTCTCTAGCCCTTCCCTGTTGAAAATTGAAAATTTTCATGTTTGGTTGGTGGATATTGGCATTTATGGTACATATAAAAAATATATGTAGCAGTTCAAGAATTCAATCTCTTATGATCTAGCACAACCAATCCTAAGCAGTTTTGAAATTAAAAAAAAAATCTCAAATCTATTAGGGAAAATTAACTAATCAACTTGAGAAAATCGGAAGACATCCTTGTGTTTTGTCCATCTCTAGAGACTGGTGTTTGTTTTTATATTTCAAAATCGTTTTTGAAAAAATTTAAATTTATTTTATTTTTTATTTGTTTCAAATTAATATTTTTTTATATTTTTAAATCATTTTGATGCGCTGATATCTAAAATGATTTTTAAAAAATAAAAATATATATTATTTTGATACATTTTTAAGTGAAGAGTACTTTAAAAAACAATCACAATCACACTCCCAAACACACAGATTTAGTGTTTTTTAAAGTATTTTTTTATTTTAAAATATATTAAAATAATTTTTTCAAAGTTTTTTTATTTTTAATATTAGTATATTAAAATTATTAAAAAATACTAAAAACTATTAATTTAATATTTTTTTAAACCAAACATATTTTTAAAACGTTATCAAACACCAAAACTTTTAGGATTAATCTCTCCACGTAAAATTATTATATGTAGGTTAAATTGAATATCAATTAAGACTCAATCTCTCCACGTGACACGTCATTAATATTAATCTCTTGATAGTTATAAAATCTAAATTCAAGAAATGAAATAAATCTCCTTAGCCACCAAACCATCATTTCAAAATGAAGAACCCAACTACATATCATTAATGCAATCATTGAAACTTGAGCCATGAGATGGTGAGCTTTTTTATGTAAAACATAAGGCAATTTGCTTGAGAGTACACGCAAGCAAACAAAAAGGAAATGAAAGAATTGCAGATTTGGGCAAATAACTTCCTTATTGGATATGGTATAAATGAAGAAAACTTGTAAATGCACTTGCCTCTTTTGATGGGCAGATAGAGGTCCTTGGACCAATAAATTGTAGTGTTGGACCCCTCACTTTTCAATAAATAAAAGATGATTTTTTTATTATTATTCTTAATATTAGTGCATTAAAATTATAAAAAAAAACACTAATTTAATACTTTTTCATTTTGACCTCTAACAAAAGGGTGCCTACCTGCCTTTATCCTCAACAATGGTCCCCTGTGAGGTAGGTTCTTCCTGCCTCGCATGGGACCTGGGTAGGCTGAGGATGTAAGAGATTAATGCATTATTTCCTTCGTACTGGGTGCTTGACTAATCGAGAGACTATATAACGAAGAGGGATAGTTCATATTTTGACAAATCATATTGTTTTTGAACTTGCCTAGAACAAGCAGAACCACGGTCCCATCCATGGCTGCCTTTGCTATTGCATTTTGACCTTGAGCTTGGAAAATGATGTCAATAAATTCTTATTGGTGAGGGGAATATATTGTTTGCTTTTCCTGTACAGTTTCAATCCAATAAACGAAGTAGAAGTTTCGTCTTCGTTAGAGCACTCCCTTGTATTGTAGTTTTAGATCTGAATTTAAGATGGAAAAGGTCATAACAAAAGAAACTGTTTTCTAATGTATCAATATTTTTATTAAATATGATCTCTCTTAGTTATATTGATATAAAATTTGGTAATTTAAATTTTAACTCGAATTAAATTTATAATTTTGAGCGAGGTTACAATGAATTTACTATATTGCTATTAAAAAAAAGGGTTTGAGCTAATGGTTAAGGGTAGGGTTATCTTAGTTCTA
>Ga0307514_10004671_pt1 | contig 12526 bp, 11 predicted proteins | sample 16_EM_MG_FD_203088 | JGI IMG/M metagenome (GOLD analysis project Ga0307514, IMG submission 203088) | Populus trichocarpa ectomycorrhiza microbial communities from riparian zone in the Pacific Northwest, United States - 16_EM | ecosystem: Host-associated > Plants > Roots > Unclassified | place...
ATTTCTCAAACAAACTTGTAGTATGAATGTATAATTTTGTATTTGTTATGGTTTGTTTTAGATTTTATAAAATTGTATTTGTTTGTAAACTGTTGAAACTTTGTTGAATTACCGAATTACATGTGTTGTGGTGAAATAATTAATAGCTTGTTTAACGAGTCCATTTTAATTTTTATCAATGCTATTGCGGAGTTGTAATTTCCGTAAATTTATATGTATAAATTTGTATGGACGTTGATAATTCATAATGAATATTTATGAGAAGTTGTAATTAGCTTGTTGGATAATCTCGAGGTAAACCAATATTTTTGCAATTTTATTTACCCAACATAGTTAATTAATACCTGTTGTCATCGTAATTTTATAGAGGTTCGATAGAAGTCATGGATGATCATTCATGGATTTATCGAGATTCACCCTAAGGATTTCAGAGGATGGATTATTGTAACGGGATTCAGGGTTTTATTAATTTCGTAACATCTATTCCTATAAATTTTACTGGAGGCGGTATTAGGTGTCCATGCAAGAAGTGTGAAAATAAAAAAGTATTTGCATCCAGATTTTGTAATGATGAATCTTCTACACAAAGAGTTCATGGAGAATTACTTGTGTTGGTATGCACACAGAGAAGTATTTGTTCGTAATAAGAGCATGAGAGAAAGCGTGGTTGGGTCAACTTCTAGTGCTAGCAACGTGCAAGGAGTTGCAAATGACAACAGTAGTCCTTATAGGAATATGCTTATGGATGCAATGAGAATGAATCAAGGTAATATCAGTCAATGTCCAATCGTAGAAGAAGAACCTAATGCAGATGCAGTTAGGTTTTTTGATCTGTTGAAAGATTCTAACGAACCATTAAGGGATGGCTGCACGAACCACATTAAATTATCGACCGTAGCACAGGTGTTCACCATCAAGTCAGATCACTGGTTGAGTGAGACCGGTTATTATAAAATTATGGAATGAGCGAGAAACATTTTACCTGAAGGGAACAGGCTGAAAGAGAACTTTTATGCTGTAAAGACCATGATGAAACCCCTCGGTTTAGGATACCAGAAAATTGACATGTGCCCTAACTTCTGTAAGTTATACTACTTTGAAAATGTTGAGCTGACTTAGTGCATGACATGTGGGCATCCCCGTTACAAACTCAGAACTAGCAGGGGAAAGAATTTCGTGGCATATAAAAACTTAAATACTTCCCAATCACACCTAGACTGTAGAGGTTATTCATGTCACCAAAGATTGCTGAGCACATGACAAGGCACCAATCACATGATGCGATTGATGGAGTGATGTTGCATCCTTCTGACGGTGAAACATGGAAACACTTTAACAGTGTGCATCCTCAATTTTCAGCTAAATCAAGAAACGTGCATCTTGGGTTGTGTATAGACGGATTCAACCCATTCGGGTCATTTGCTGCTCATTCTTATTGGCCGGTTATACTCACGTTTATAACTTGCCACCGGGGATGTGTATGAGGACGGAGTTCATGTTTTTATCTAATGTCATACCCGGTCCGAGCAACCCAGGCCGGAATATAGATGTTTGTCTTCGACCATTGATTGATGAGTTCATGCAGTTGTCGTCCTCTAGAGCTTTGACTTATGATATATTGAGTAAACAAAATTTTGTTATGAGGGCGGCTTTGATGTGGACTATCAATGATTTTCCAGCTTATGGAATGGTTTCTGGTTGGAGCACGCATGGAAAACTAGCATGTCCATACTGCATGGAAAACAACAAGGCATTCATGCTAACAAACAGAGGTAAAGCTTCTTTTTTTTACTGTCACCGTCGTTTCTTGCTACCGAATCACAAGTACAGAAAGAACAAAAATGATTTCTTTGTTGGTAGAATTGAAAAGGATGTTGCACCCCCGCGTCTTTCTGGTGAAGAATTGCATGATGTTATATCAGAGTACAGTGACATTGTGTTTGGTCTCCAATCAGGTAAGCAGAAGTTTCCTGGTTTTGGTTTGACCCACAATTAGGTAAAGCAAAGTATCTTTTGGGAGCTTCTTTATTGGAAGACCAATTTCCTTCGCCATAACCTTGATGTCATGCACATAGAAAAGAATGTGTTTGAGAACATTTTCAATACCGTCATGGATGTGAAGGGGAAGACAAAGGACAACATCAAGGATAGATTGGATATAGCTTTGTTCTGTAACCGTACAAATATGGAGTTAGTTTGTGATGAGTCACGGGTCGCAAAACCAAGAGCAAGCTTCGTGTTAGAGAAAAATGCATAACTACTAGTCTGCAAATGGCTTAAGAGTCTGCGTTTTCCTGATGGACGTGCCTCAAACATATCAAGGTTGGTTAATATGGAGGAATGCAAATTGTATGGAATAAAGAGTCATGACTGTCATGTGTTTATGCAAACACTCATTCCATTAGCTTACTTGAAATGATATTCCTTCTATCATTTTTTGACTCAATGAAGCATCTGCCCATACATTTACCGTTTGAGGCAAAAGTTGAAGGACCGGTTCAGTATAGATGCATGTACCCATTCAAACGGTTAGATATTACAGTTGCAATGTAATTCATATATAAAAGTATTTTCTTTGCTTTTTTTAATTGAAATTTTTTGATTAATTCAATGCAGGTACTTGTTCAATCTCAAGAAAAAGGTTAAGAACAAGGCACATGTTAAGGCTTCGATATGTAAGACCTATATTGTTGAGGAGATCTTAATATTTATCTTGTACTATTTTGAACCTCATTTAAGAATGAGAATCAATTGCATTCCACGGCATGATGATGGTGGTGAAGTGCCTTCCAGTGGAAACTTGTCAATATTCTCCAATCTTGGACGACCCACGCCTAAAAATGTCGTAAGGGGAAGATATTTGTTGGAAATAGAGTTTAGACAAGCACACAATTATGTTCTGACTAACTATTAGAATGAAGCAATGTGTAAAGCATTTTTTTTCATGTAATATATACTATGGATGATATTTTGTAACACGAAATATTTATTTTATAAATGTTAACTGTTATTATTGTTTTGTGCAATGGACAGTTTGTAATTTAAGTGTTTGCAGGAAGGTAAATAGGCAATACAAACATAATCTTGCATGCACAGAGCATGATCACCAACTTCCATACTGACGGATTACACGTCCGTTGGCATTTCACAGAGAGTTGCAAAATATTTACTGGAAATGCCACAATCACCGACGTCCATACCGACGAATTACACGTCCGTCAACATTTCATAGAAAGTGGTTGCAATGTCACAATCACCGACGTCCATACCGATGAATTACACGTCCGTCAACATTTCATAGAAAGTGGTTGCAATGTCACAATAACTAATGACTTTGCAGACGGATTACAATTCGTCAGCATTTGTCGGCAGTTCACAATTACTGACAAATTCACCGATGGACGATGCGAATTTCAAAGGGCAGGTATTAAATGCATCTCTGTCCACATGCCGTTGCCGATGGAATTACCGACGGACTGCGAAAAATATGAAGGGTGATTAAAAATTCTGTTGCTAAATTCAAAATTTACTGATGGATTTTCAACATATCACCGATGAAATAATTAAAAATAATATTATTTAAATTGGTCGTCGGTAAAACTGTGCTATAAATCCCAACGACCGCCCCTTCAGTTCATTTCTTCATCTCCTTTGTTTCACAACTCTCATTTTTGTTTTTTTTCCCTTTCATTTACTTCAAATGTCTTGTTTTTTTATTGTAATCTTTAGTTATATCTTCAACAAATTAAAATGTATGTATTTCCTTTACTTCATTCGCTTTAAGATTTTTTTTATTTGTTCTTTGTTTTAGCTATTGTTATTTTTATTATGTTTTTTGTTTTGGTGTATTTTTATAAAGTAGATAAAGTCTTGAAATAAACACATTATCAAGGTAAGCATTTTTCATTCCTAAAGTCTATAGTTTTTTTTTTTAATTTGTTCAATATATTTTATTGTTTGGATTGCCATAATAATTGAACACTTTGTTGAATTTTAATTTTTATTGTTGAATTTACCTTGTAATTAGTAATAGAATATATAGGAATAAATTTAATTATTTTATCTTGATTTTACTCTATTATTGCATGATATGTGTTTAAGTATTTCCATTAATTTTAATTGTTATTGTTGAATTTACCTTATAATTAGTAATTGAATATATAGGAATAAGTTTAATTATTTTATCACAATTTTACTCTATTATTGCATGATATGTGTTTAATTATTTCCATTGATTTTAATTGTTATTTGTATAGATGTTAGGTTATATACAAGATTTTTGAATGGGGTCAATTGGTTGTGGCTATTGTCAATATTTATAGGTTTGAAAAATTTGGGTAGTCTCCAGTGTAGGAGAGGTGCTGCTGAATTTTTTTTTAACAATCGAATTTAATTATGTAATTATTCGTATAAAATTGTGTAGATACGTAGAACGAAATCAACAGTTCGACGCTCACATAGGGTCACAACTAGTTCTTCTAGCAGCGAGAATGACATGTCCTTAGGTGCCAATCAAGAAGAGGCACCTGCACCGTCTACCGATGCTGCCTCTTCCAGCACAGTTTCATAGAGCAGAGACGATATGCCTTCACAACGGAATCAATTCACTTGCAAGTACGAGGCATAGTTGAAGGACGACCTTTCAATGTAAGTTTGTTTCGGTTTTAGTTTTTTAATTATTTATTATAACATAATTTATGAAAAACTAATCAATATTCATTAATTTAATTTATGTTCAGGTTCACAAACATTGAGGCCGCCCGAGTAATATCATCGGCGTTTAAATCGTCGATAGAGATTCCATTATTTCAATGGAGTCAAGTATCTAGACATCCTGAATGGATACCGAATATCGATGCATGGTTTGACAAATTTGAGGTTGGTGTTAATTTCTAATTTCCAGCTTATTCTTAATAAATCATTAATATAACTGTAAATAAATTATTATTTTTATTTTAAATAAATTACTTATAAACAACACAAATTCGACTGGGACAGCGCGTATGATAATGTTGTGAGGAGGGTGTGAGAAAATCACGTGGCAACTAGGTAACATCGAAAACAATATGATATATTTGTTTTTAAAAAATTTATGTTTTAAAATCTAATTTGTCACCATGGAAGTAAGTTGCGTGATTTTTGGTATGAAGCACAAAAAAAGACAAAAACAAACGCGAGAGATAAAGGTCTCCAAGGCTGGAACGACGTGGTGGTTTGGAGGGATTTCAAACCGCTACACATCCCTAAAGATATTTGGCCACAATATATTGAGCACGTGATGTTTGAGTGGTTCACACGACGTTCACAGTCTAGTGCTGGCAACCAGAATTGACAAATTCATGGTTCGCTGACAACGCACACCGGCGACTTCATTCTTTTTGTTGCACATACGAAACAGATGGTAAAATTAAATTAAATGAAATATATCGTTAAATAATTTGTTGTTACTTAATTAATTTTTTTTCTTACATGCTACGTCTCTTGGACGTGAGCTGAGTCCAATGGAGCTGTTTGTAGAGACGCACATGCGGAGTCAAGACCGCCAAAAGGGGGTGCAACAGTTCGTTGACAACCACACTCAACACTTTGTGGTATGTTCGTTCAACCATTTTATTTTGTAAGTTATTATTTTTATTGAATTGAATATGATGATTTCTTTTTTCATTTTCAAGAAACCTATAATAGCCGGTTAAGAGAGAGAGATATGGGGACGATCCTTCGACCCATCCAGATTTTGATCTAAATTTGTGGATGGAGGTAGGATCGTCTGGTGGACCCGATAAAAATCGGGTGTACGGGCTCTCAAACACTACGGCCAAGAACTTGCGGGCGACCCGTATTATCTCAACCGTTGGGAGCTCCCAATCAGTATCAAACACTCAATCTAATGAGTTTGTGGCCTTGCAGCAACACACGGCTCATCTCCCCGAAAAATACAAGCAACTATCGGTGAATTATAAACAAAACACGGCTCACACGACTCATCTCACCGATAAATACGAGCAACTCTCGGCGAAGTTTGAACAACTTCGCCAAATGGTCATGAACTTGACATCATAGAGTGGTGATACATGTGCACCCCCTTTTTGGCCGTATGGTTCCAGGAACAACCAACCTCCTCCTCCTCCTCATCCTCCAGCTCCGCCATTGTGCTAATTTAATATTTTTTAGGAAACACATTCAATTTGTAATGAATATTATTTAACTTTATTTGTTTTTATTTTTGATGTTTAATAAAATTTTATTTGCAGAGTTGGTTTTTTTTACTATTAATTTATATAAATTTATATTATTTATTCTAAATAATTTTTTGAAAAACAAAATTAAAAATATACACTGAAGGATTTACAGACGGAATATATCTGTCGGCATTTTATAGAGAGCTGAAAATGCCACACTCACCGATGAATTTTCAGACGGATACGTCCGTCGACATTTCACAGAGAGTGGTGGAAATGCCACACTCATCGAAGACTTTGCAGATGGAACGAGTCCGTCGGCATTTTACTGAGAGCTGAAAAATATTTACTGGATATGACACTATCACCGATGGAATAAATCCGTCGGTATATTTCCATCAGAATTTTTTTTTGCCCGTATTTTCCGTTTGTAAAACCATCAACAATATTTTTTTTACCGATAGACTTAGCGACGGAATGTGGTATTACCGTTGAATGGAATGCCGACTGACATTTTCTTTCGGTGATTTAGTCGGTAAAAAATTTACCGACAGAATCTGAATCTTACACCGACGGGTTATATCCGTCGGTAAAACTGTGAAATCTTATAGTGCAAAAGAAAAGAGAATTTGCAATGAAAAGGAGTTACAAGATGATTTGGATAATTTTATAATTGAGCTAAGTCATATTAAGAGTTAACATAAAGTTTTAGAAAACCAATTTCTTGAAGAGGACAAGATGGAGGCCTAGGGGTGAGCAAAAAAACCGGAAAACCGATTAAACCGAGAAAACCGGAAAAAAAAATCGAAAAAACCGAACCGAAAAAAAACTGATTAAACCGATTAAAACTTTGAAAAAACCGGCCAGTCCGGTTTGGTTTCGGTTTTAGCAAAAAAATGAAAGAATGGAATCGAACCCAAACCAAAAAAACCGAGCCAATACCGAAAAAACCGAGCCAAAACAGAGTCAAACCGGTTTTTGTCGTTAAAAAACCAAACCGAACTTAACCAAAACTGGTCGGTTTGAACCGGTTTCGGTTTTTTTAAAAAACATTTCGGTTTGGTTAGTTTTTTTTTATAAAAACCGAACCAAACCGAAAATGATCACCCCTATGGAGGCCTCTTTAAACCAATAATTAAAAGAAAGAATAAAAAGATTGTTACATTAATACGAGATTTGGAATTAGAAAAAATCAACCAATGGATGATTAGTGAATGGCAAGACATAGCCAAGAAGTCTGAAGAGATTGCACAAGGTATCCAAAAAAGATGATCAGGTATGATGAATTGACAAATAAACATGTGATGATGGAAAATGAGCTAATTACTCTAAAAAGGGCTTCCAAAAACAAAGTAAGTGCTGAGAAATTAATTTCTTCTCTAAAAAAGAGAAAGAGATAATAGTAAAAGAAGACTGTAAGTTGAGAAAGAAAAGAACAAGTTGGCTAATCTCAACATTGAAGAAAAGGGAGGACTAAGAGCTTAATATAAAACTCAAGCTGACAATGAAAGAGAAGTTAGAAAAGTGGTTAAAGCAAAAATGGGAGATTACCAAAATAGAATGAATGCTTTAAGAGAATGGGTCACCATGGTTCAATTTGAGCTAGAATTTTAAGAGGAGGAATTAAAGAAGCTAAGAGGGCAATATCTAGAGGTCGAGGAATAGGTTAGTGAATGAAGATATAAATTCAAAAAATAACAAGATTACATCAGCATATTTGATGTCTAGATGAACACAAAGATAGTTGAACTTGATATTGAGCAAGAATAACTTCAAAAGGCTAAAGACCTAATCCAACAACTTAAAAGGAAATTTCAAATACTGAATAAAAACAATTAGTCACTGGCCACAAGCAATAGTATGCTTCTTTAAGACAATAGTTTGTTTTATTATAAGATAGAATAAATGAACATGTTAATTGATAGGATGGCTTGAAAGACAAGTGAATTGTGGGTAAAGGGCTCTCTTATTAGCAACAATGCTAGCATATACCAAGAATACTTGGATGATGGTTCGACCTTTATTAGAAATGTAGCTCATAGGGGTATTATTTTTTATCTTTCAACATGTAAAAACTCATCTTCAAATGTAAGAACTATTTGTCTTTATTAAATGAAAGGGGATCAGACCCACCTTTTTGTATTGCACTCTCTAATGTGTATGAGATTTAACTCAGATGAGGATATGAGAAAAGATCTCTTCAGATTCATCTGATTATAAATTTTACTTGTATTCAACAAAGAAACCATGGATTACCTCTTTGAACATGCTAATCCATATTCGATGTATATGTACATATACTCTCATTTGTATTCATATATGATCATACAATGTTTTAGGGTTTTAAATGTCATATGTGCATGTATAGGTTAAAATATAGGTTCTAAAAAATCCAAACTCGTAGAATTTACAACACTAAACTTTGACAAAGAAACATGGAAGATGGGGAACGTGTCCATTATGATGCTCATTTTCAAGGGGAGTTGGATTCCTTGAAACTCAATATGGCTTGCATTACTATCTTACTCAAGTAGATGCATAAGAATATCTTTGGCGAAGTCCCATCTAATCGGCCTGTGACCTTTGCCCAGACTCAGGCTACAATCTAACATGAAGAAAGGATAGGTGGCTAGGGTCAAGAACCCTACTATAATATGGAATTCGTGTAACCAACTATACCAGGTGGCTAAGGTCAGGAACCTCATTCCAATATGGTATTCGTGTAGTCGACTATACCTGCACCAACCCAGAAACTTGTGGATGGATCTGCTAATGACATTGAGTATGATAAGATAGAAACATTAGTGGCAAGAGTGAGGGCCATTGAAGGTGTTGACTTATATCTAAGCTGTCGAGATGTGATTTGTTCGAATGTAGTAGCGCCAAAAAAGTTATATACCTGAATTCATAAAGTATATTGGAACTTAATGTCCTTCCACTTATCTCAAACCTTATTATAATAAGATGGTAGAGGTTATGCATGATGAAAAACTGTTAATGCATTTTTTTTCAAGATAGCTTGAGTGGAGTTGCATTAAGCTAGTATATGAAGTTAGACAACATGAAAATCTAGAGGTGGAAGGATGTTGTAGATTCTTTCATTAAGCAATACAAATACAACATAAACATTGTTCCTAATAGGTATAGTTTGTCTCTTCAAGAAAAGGAAGATAAAGAGACTATATGTGAATATGCTCAACGGTGGAGATATTTGGTTGCCTAAGTACATCCCCCACTCTTGGATAAAGAGATGGTCACTTTGTTTGCTAATACCCTCAAAACACCCTATTATGAACATGTAATGAAAAGCTTAACTGAGTAGTTTACTGATGCTATGGTAGTGGAGGAGCGTATTAAACAAGAAATATAAAGTGGAAGAATCTCTACACCCATCGAGAAGGGTTATGAAGGGAAAAAGAAATGTATTGATAATGTAGAAGGTGGCTATAAAGGCAAAAAGAACAATTTCCAAAATTATAGCACTTAAACCCCTTCATCCCAAATAGGCAATATTAACTTCAACTCATATTTTCCAAAAACAAACCTGAAGCACAAAACAACCCTATTAATAACCAGATTGAGAACCGACCTAGAAAAAATTACCAAACAATCAAAAAGCAATTACCCTCGCTATCCCTACCTTTGAGTGAAATGTACTAGAAGTTACTGAGTGTTGGAAAAGTAGCTCTAGTTCCTCTTATACCACTACAACCACCTTATCCTAATTCGTACAAACCAGATCTCACTTATTAATATCATATAGGCGTAGCTTGGCATAACATTAACACTTGCAATGCATTCAAAAACAAGCATTTACAATTGTTCAAAGCAAGATGGATAACATTTAAAGAAGCTCGTAATATGAATACAAATCCTTTACCTAATCATGCTATAAGTAGTGGAACTATAAATGTACTAAAAAACAGAGGTCTAAAGACCTTAAAGGTGTTTATGGATGGGATCTATGAAATGCTTGTAAAAGTTTGATTTAGAAAGGGTAGTTGTGAGAATGGGCCAATAAGTAAGAGTTTCTATATGTATCACTAAAAAAAGGATCATATGATTGATTAATGTAAAGATTTTCACAATGAAGTGATATAGATGTTAACTCAAGGTACAATGAGGATCGAAGACGCAACGACTAAAAACATACTTGTAATTGATGAAATAACAAAAGTGAGGAAGTTTGTCAAGTACAATTTACCGCCAATAGGTTACCCAAATTGATTTTTTCCAAACCCAAAGTAGTAAGTAATGGGAGTTATAATCCCTTGCCATATAATTATGGGTATTCCTTCTAAAGCACACAACCAACACCTGTTTTTCATAAAAGAGTTAGAGGCTTGACTTTGTAGTGGAAGGTGCTTTACCATTAAGGAGCTTGAGAGACAAAGAAAAGTAAAAGAAAAGATGTGGTTGACTTATCTAAGGAGATAAAAAAGCTTTTGACCAAAGAAGAAACTAATGAATTCTTGAAGTTAATAAAGCACAACGAGTATAGTGTCGTTGAGCAACTTAAAAGAACTCCTGCTAGGATATCTCTACTATCTTTGATCTTAAGCTCTAAACCATACTGAAAGGCTTTATAAAAGGTGTTAAATGAGGCATATGTGCCCTAAGATATCAATCAAGAGACCATAGAGCACTTGGTAAGTAGAATCCAATCCTTAAATCATTTGTATTTTATTGAAGATGAGTTGGACCCAAAGGGTACTAGGCATAATAAACCATTATATATCACGATACGACGTAAAGACATTTTGATAGGTTAGGTATTAAATGATAATGGATTAGTATTGAATGTGTTACCAATATATATAATAGAGGATATGCCTCTCGATGTATCTCATATGAAGCCAAGTACCATGATGGTAAAGGCGTATGATGGCTCATCAAGACAGATAGTCAAGACTTTGGAAATAGAGTTGTATGTGGGATTATAAGTGTTCATGGTGACACTACAACTAATGGGCATCTATTTTTCCTATAACATGTTGGGAAAGCCTTGAATTCATGCGGGTGGGGTAATAGCTTTATCATTGCATTAATACTTGAAGTACATTATGAATGGAATATTGGTAATGGTTAAAGCTAAAGAAACAGTTTCAATGATAAAAAAATATGGGTGTGCTTTTCCTTGAAATAAAGGATTGTAAGGATGAGGATATTCTCGCTCTTGAGATTTTGATTACAAAGTAGGTTTCTAGAAACATTGTGCTAAGAAAGCCAAAAATCTCTGAAGTAGTAAGGATGACAACTAATTATTTCCTAAAACATTGAATTCCATTCCAACATAACCTTAACACTAGAATGCTAGAAAAGATCAATTTGATGAAGATGAAATGAAATATATTGATTAGAGGTTCATACTTGGATATAAACCCAAAAATGATGACTATAGATGGGTTGCCAAGATTAAAAAAGAAGCAAAAATGGCAAGAATTGAGAAAAGAGAGCCAGAAGAAAAGGAGTTGACAATCCCACCATTCTGAGTAACTTTCCCAAGACTTGTTTAAGTGTTAATATTTGATGTGAGGTGTTGAAGGCAGCTGACCTCTACATTAACACTTTAGAGTCTAAGAATAAGGGATATATGGAGAAAAAAGTTAAAGTGAAGGATGAGATGCTGTCTTAATTGTCCATTCACACAGTTGAGGAGATTTTTGCAAGAGCTTTTATGAGGAGGCTAGCAAATGGGAATAAGTTCTAGAATTGGAAAACTGAGCCTATTTCTTTTGTCTTTAAAAACTAATTATTCTTATTTGATCATACATGTTAAAATGCTTTGTCTTTGTTTTGCTTTGTCTTTGTTTTTTTTACCTTTCTGATCTTGTTGGCAATCTAGCTCATGAGGCCACAAACTTTCTCTTTGTCAATAAGCCTTTATTTTAATGAGATTGTGCACTTTCTTTGTCAAAAATATGTCTTGTTTCCTTTCATTTTCTATGCAAATACACACTTACACAAGCACACCTTTTGTTTTCAAGAATTCTGAAAGTGAATCTTCCACCAATCTACAAACCTACTTCACAAAATGGGAAGAAAAAGACTTAAATGAATTTACCAGGCTAGTTGAAAAATCTGAGAAAACTTGAAAACCTGCCAAGGAATTAGAAGTAATAAATATAGGCACGAAACAAGATAGAAAATATTTGAAGATTGGTACTTTTCATTACGGTTAAGGAAAAAGATGGTGTGGTCTCCTTGTTACAAGAGTATGTAGATGTCTTTGCTTGGTCATATGTAGACAAGCCTAATTTGGATACTGGCATTGTGGTACATAAAATTCCCCTAATAGAAGGTAGCAAACCCATTAAACAGAAGTCAAGATGGATGCACTCGGACAT
>Ga0307514_10004673_pt1 | contig 12522 bp, 8 predicted proteins | sample 16_EM_MG_FD_203088 | JGI IMG/M metagenome (GOLD analysis project Ga0307514, IMG submission 203088) | Populus trichocarpa ectomycorrhiza microbial communities from riparian zone in the Pacific Northwest, United States - 16_EM | ecosystem: Host-associated > Plants > Roots > Unclassified | place...
TAAATAGAGTAAGTCAACTATAGGGCTGTCAGTTATAGGGCTGATTGCAGGGCTGATTTATATGCATTCAATTATAGCTTGATTCTAGGGATTTAGATTAATCCTAGACCTGTATATCTACATACTGTACTCATGCATCAAGAATGAGAGAAATATCATTTTCATACTCTAACAATTCTACAAAAACAACTGAAAAATGTAGGTACTGATGCTTACCAATCCCAACACGAGCTCCAACAGTTAATTCTGAGAAATCAATATTCCATTCTTGGAATGGTAGTAGGGGTTTACTATGGAACAAGGGAGATTCAAGAACTTTATTCCATGTTGTAACCAATTGATCGTTTGCTACAAAGCCTGAAGATCTGCTGCTCTGGGAAGTTTGACTTCTATATTCATGTGGGGAAGATGGTAATGAAATTGCCTTCTGGGAATTTATGTGGTCACTTTCAAGGGTATATAAAGCAGACCTTCCACCAGATATTCCCTCACGACCATCAAGATCAAAATTTGATACCTGATTCATGCACAAATTGATTAATTAGTACCAAGAATGCTAGGAGGATGATAACAAATGTGGGATAACTACACTAAGCCTATTTATGCAATTGGAGACTAATGACTCAACTTAACCTCACTTACTTCCATAACTAAACTAACACATGGAACTCACTGTGAAGAAACAACAGTAAGGAAAAACATATATTAATGGATCTTCCTAGCTATGTGCAGAACCTATATTAGGATAAATTTAATAGAAGAATGACTAGCATCCAGTAACTTAGATTGTTTGTGGTGGAATAGACAATTCAATCCTGGTATCACAAATATACGAGATGTGACACTTTTTTTATGACCATGTAAGCTAGGCACGGCTGAGTCCATAACCCATATCCATATGTCAAAGGACTCACGCAAGATTTCTCTCTTCTCTTACTGAAAAGGATAGTGATCCATCAAAGCTGACAGACAAGACCATAAGATCTACTTGGTTTGGTGATGCTAATTATGCAAGCAACCAACCATGTTTGGCCACTCATGTGGCCTAAAATCAAATTCCATGTTTATGAATAGTCTGGAGAAGAATAAATGGCAGTAAAACCCAAAATAATACGAACATAAACAATAATTGGCAAAGAGAAGTTCTTACGCCAAGGAGAGAAACAAAAGTACCAAAAAGAAAAAACATACATTTTTTTGAAGATCTGAGCCATTGTCCTTGTCATCTAAATTATTTGTAAACAACCTATCATTGCCATGTTCACTCAAAAGACGATTTTGCTTCAAAGTTTCATTCATAGCACGTACAGCCCTGAAATAATTGATTAATTTTACCATATAAGAACAAGACATTTTATCCACAATCAATCAATCAAAGTTTCAAACAGCTTGAGCAATTTTGTCAATGAATACCAAAAGCTAATTGAACAACAGCTTTTATCATTGAACATGATAACCAAATAACCCATGTACACAAGGATAAAACAAAGATATTGAGAAAACCACTCAAAGAAGAACCAAATTCTGCTAAATTTTATCTCATCAATCAATAACATCCCAACTTCCAATGTCTTAGGTGCCCGGTACAAACTAGGAAATTTCAGAACTGATAAAATTAGGATCCTGGAGCCATTTGAGAAATAAATACTGTTATAGGAAAACCAACTAAATATGAAATAAAGGTAGATTCCTAATAAAAACTACTTCCCACTGAATGGTAAATAGTATAACTCCAAATATCTATTAAGAATCTTGAAGTATAGAAAACAATTAAATAAAGGAAATATTAATACTCCAAGGCTGAGGCTTTCCGCAGTCTCCTGGAGGGTTCGATCGAAGGTAAATGCTAGAATCATTTTTTATCAAGGCAAATTGTTGTGGAATAGGATATTGTTGCTAGACATTTGTGTACTAGGTCTTTTTAGGTTGTCTCCCTAGTTGAAATTCAGAGACCAAGTTTGGAAAGGCTAGATGTACAACTCCCGATTTCCCCAAAGTACTTGCTCAAAAACAACTAACCTTTTATTACCTTGATAGAAGCCTCCACTCATTTCATCTTTCTTATAAAAGTTAGAGTGTCTGTGTGTCATTCTTGGCAATCTCATTTTCATGAGGTATAAAAAGGAAGAAATTTGGAACTCAGCTCAGCATTTTTCATCATGGTGATAGGATAATTTGGTTAAAAGTGTACAAGGAAAAAACTACAAATGAAAGGGTAAAGAATCACTTCAGCCTGTATACCAAAATGAAACAGAATAGCCTTGGATAAGAGAACAACAAAAACAAGTGTAAGACTGCATGAGAATAAGGTTGTGGTTGTAGTTGTAGCTTGACCATGTTGTAATAGTAGATAGCCAAGAGATGGCTAGTAGAAAAGAAGTGTTCCCTAAAAAAAGGTGTTGAAATAGCCGTTACAAATAACATTAAAGAAAAAGGCTAGTAAAGCTCCAAAATGTAGCAGCTCCAGAAAAACTAGCTTCTAGGTTTTCTAGAATGCGGCCCACATAGGCCCGTAGCCAGCAACCAAACATATTGGATTGGGCTTTCTTCCCAAAAAGCCATAAAAACCAACCCTGCCCTTGGACCCAAATGGGCACTGAGAAGAATTAGGAGAGGGAGATGAGAAGTTACATGCCAAACACAGGACACTTTATCAATAAAATTCCATATCAAGCCTGACTAGAACATAGAATTGCTGCTATTTTATAGGTAGCAAAACCCTAATAATCCTAAATTTAGTAGAAAATAAATATCCAAATAGGAAAAGAATTCCTTCTTGAGAAGAGCACCTGATATCCTAATATTCTAGACAAATTAGTTAAAGGACTACATAAATCTATTCAAAGAAAAATCAGAATAACCTAATTTGTATTTTCTACAACTACAGTCATAGTAACATAGCATGATCATAGCTTACTGCAACCACATCATAGCCTAATATCTAAACAAATATAATATTATAATTTGTTTTTCTACAACAGCAACATAGATTACTCCAATTGTAACAAAACAGAAATCAAGTCAAAATAACAAAATATGATAAACACAACTATAGCACAGTAGCATCACAACATAAAGCCATAATGAAACAAACATCAACCTTACGATGTCATCACCAATTTCTGGGGTCATGCTAATACTTCTTCTTCTCATTCTATGAGCTTCTGATGTTGATGCACCCTCTGACCTGTAGCTACACTTGACAATCCAATATTAGCATAATCACAACTAATCAACTATACACCATTGTATCATAGAAATTAGTAGATATACCATTATTACCAGAGATGCATAAACAAAGAAAGAATCGGGTAAATTATGCACAAGCTGCTAGGATAATAAAGCAGTAACACTTGTTGGTGTGTTTTAAGAATAGGGAGTGTGCTAAAAAAGATGCCATAATGCAGCCTCCACCCTTCCTCATATCATTATTTCCTCTGCTCTTTTTATATTCCTTTTCTCAATTCTCAATTACAATATTACATAAACATCAGTATTACTTACTGGCTTAGAACCATGAAGCGCACACATTTCACATTAAAAAGTTCAACATAAAACACAGGGAGTTTGCCTGTGATAAATTAGAGTAAATTATTCATTAGCCTCTGACTTTTCAACCTGGTTGTATGTTATACTTAGTCCTCTGTGTTTGAAAACCTATAACTTAGTCATTTGACTTTGATTGACCATTGTATAACTGAAACCTTGGTTGGTTTTTCAATAAATCCCAAAAGCATGCTTTGACGTTTAAATTATTAGATAAAAACTAACATAGCAGGGTTTTAGAAAAAAGAAAAAAAAAACAAGACTTCTTTGATAAGACAGCAGTTAAAAAGAATCAAGGGACTAAGTTATTAGTTTTCAAACATGAGCAACTAAGTTATAATTGTGTTCAAAACAAAGAGATAACAGAATAATATACTTGATAAATTACTTCCATAGATCTATATATGACGTGTGTGTCTTCGTGGGTTGTACATACTACAAAGGAAATATGCTTTTGAAATAAGAAAACAAGTGAAGCTTTCAATATTTTGTTTTTTTATTTTATCAATCAGTTTATGAATGGGTGGGTGGGTGACAGGAACGGCTATTAACATTATCTTGCCCATTACACTAGATTTTTCAATTTTTTAATGTTGTTCTCTTTTTGGTAGAAATTAAGTTAGAATCTCTATGAGCACATTGTATGCTTTTATAAGTTGGATTGTCAAAGGACTTTTAGGCGGAAACAAATAACATGTCTTGTTATTTGGTTAATAGATCCTCATTGACAGTTTTAGAGTTGAAGTTTCCATATGAGGTATAGTCTGGCTCTCCTGTTGATTACTCTAAACTACGAGTATTTGGTTGTACTGCTTGTGCTCATATTAAGGAAGATAAACTTAGGTTAAGAGCGAAGAAAGGCATATTCCTAAGCTATGCATTTGGGGTGAAGGGCTATCAATTGTGGTGTGTTAATCCCAAGTCTCCTAAGTTTATTACTAGCAAGGATGTGATCTTTGATGAGTCTAATATGTTTCAAAAGGAAAAGAAATCGATTGGGATTGATATTGAGATGAACCAGAGTAATAGCAAACAAGTGGAACTTGAGGTCAGAGCTTCAAAGACAATGTAGAAAGATAATTTAGATAAGCTTTTTAAGGAAGTGGTGCAGCATATTATTGTTAAAAATGCACCTAAAGAACAACCTTACAGTATTGCTATAGGAAGACAAAGAAGACAAATAAAAACCCCAATTATGAGGGTTATGCTGATCTAGTTGATTTTGCCTTGAATGTTACAGATATTCTTGATAATCTTGACAATCATGAGCTTTGTTCTTATAAAGAGTCAATTTCTTGCAAAGAATCTTCTCAATAGTTGTTTACTATGTATGAGAAGATTGTGTCTCTTTATAAGAACCAGACACGGGTGCTTGTTCAACCACCACAGGGCTGCAAATTGATTTAGGAGAGGAAAGATGGAATCTTAGAGGTTAAGGATTCAAGGTTTAAATTGTTAAGGGCTTTACATAAAGAGAAATTGACTTCAATGAAATGTTCTCTTCAGTTGTGAAGCATAGCTTTATTTGGGTATTACTTGCTATGGTTGTTTTGTTTGACTTAGAGCTTGAGCAATTGAATGTCAAAACAGCTTTTCCATATAGTAAGTTGGAGGAGAGGATCTAAATGCATCATTCGAAGGGTTTCATTGCTCAAGGTAAAGAAAACCATGTGTGCTTATTGAAAAAGTCATTGTATGGCTTGAAGCAATCACCGAAACAGTGGTATAAAAGGTTTGATGCTTTTATGCTTGGACATGGTTACTTTATGTGTGACTATGATAGTTGTGTATATTTTAGAAAGCTCTCGGATGGTTCATTTGTGTACTTGTTGTATGTTGATGACATGTTGATTGCTTTCAATAACATGTTAGAGATCAACAATTTGAAAAATTAGTTGAGTTTGAGATGAAAATTTGAGTGCAACTAAGTAGATTTTGGGTATAGAGATACTTGTCATAGATAAAGTATCATGAAAAGGTACTTGAGCGTTTTAGTATACAAGACTGCAAGTCAGTGCAAATGTAGCTCATTTTAAGTTATCTTCAGGTTTGTCACCAAAAACTAAGGATATGGAGCACGTCTCAGGTGTTCCATATGTTAGTGCAGTTGGAAGCATAATGTTTGTTATGGTCTACACTCGTCTAGACATTTCACATACTGTTAGTATGGTCAGGAGGTTTATAAAAAATCCTGGTGAAGTTCACTGGCATGACGAGAAATGAATCCTCTATTATCTTAGAGATACTACATATGTTGGCTTGATAAATGACAGGAGTAGTAGTACTAGAAGTAATATTGAGGGTTTTGTAGATTCATATTACACTGGTAATTTAGACAAGGGCATCGTTGACAGGTTATGTTTTCATTCTCTCAGATTATGTCATTAGTTGAAAAGCAATTTTACGATCCACTGTTATCTTTTCTACAACAGAAGCTGAGTACATGATATTGACAGAAGCAATGAAAGAAGCTTTATGGCTGAGAAGTTCAGTTGATAATCTTAGTTTGTCACATGAGTTGACTGTTATACATTGTGATAGCCAGAGTGTTATTCATCTGGCCAAGAACTAGATGTACCATGAACAAACCAAACATATTGATGTTATGTATTATTTCATTTTAAATATTATGTCATAGGGTGCTTTATATCAATGAAGAAGATTGCTACAACTGAGAACCCTGCACATGTGCTGAACTAAAAACCCTATAGATATGTTGACGACGCTTATCTTTGTAGTCAAGTTCAAGCATTTCTTAGACTTCATTAGTTTGTGTAGTACTTGAAAGATGCTTGATGAAAGTGATCATAAAGGAGTTCAAGTTTCGAAAGTTAGCTCACTTTAAGCCAAGGTGGAGATTTGTTGGGATTTTCTTAAATTATGGGCCAAAATGAGAATAAATAATCATGTACTTGGTCCACATGTAAAAGCCTAAAGTTCTCAAGTTTTAGGATTAAGGCTTATTCGTAGATGTCTCCATTCTCTATACTTTGGTGACTAGAAAGGCGAGCAAATGTGAGTTTTAGATTATTTTGGGATCTTGGGTTTGAGTAATTTTGCATGACACCTTGTAATTTCTACTTTCTCATAGTGAATTTCTTTGGTCATCTTGCCCATGGAAAAGGCCTAAGTTATTGAATCACGTAAATTCCTATGTGCTCATGTGATTGATTGTACTTGTTCTTTTATATTTGTTCTTTTATATTTTTCTCTACTTGCCAATTGGTTTGAGATTTTAAAGTTATTTCCACAAGAAAGTCCTTAATCCAACAATATGCTTTTGGTTGAATGATGCAATCTTCCCTTTGGTGTGACTCCCAGGGGAAAATTAAAAGTAGTCACAGGATTGAATATTTTTTTCTTAATCTGTGTAAGTCAAACAAGACGCTCTTTACAGGACAGGGAGTGCAGGATTCTGGAATACCAAAGAAGCTTAACCAAGGTGATCCAAAATCACTATGCCAACCATTTTAGTCATATTTGGAACCTAATTAGCTTTAGAAAAAAGATAATTCTGGAACCGAATAAAATAACTAACCATAAAATGAAATCTAAATAGATAGTCAACTAATTAACATCAACCTAATTAGCTTTAGAAAAAAGATAATTCTGGAACAGAATAAAACAACTAAACCATAAAATGAAATCTAAATAGATAATCAACCAACTAGGCAACTAACATCAAGAAGTATTTTCTAGTATAATGCTCAAATGTGTTTAAAAAATAGGAACAAAAAGGTATGAACCTCGATGTAGCAACATCATCAGCATAATCTCTAATTGAATGTCTATCACCACTTAACATGGACCGACCACGCGCTTGCAATGAAGGATGTTCTGGACTGCAAAACAAAGATCAATGAAGTTGTTGGCTAAAACTTCACCATTACAAGTTTTATAGTTTAACTTTGACATAACCACGAACAACCATATTTAGGACTAGTGAAAAATGAATATACAACACACCTTTAATCAGATCAATTGAATCAGAGTACATAGAAATCAATGTGGATAATTGCATGCATGTGAATGAAACCTCTAACCCCATGTCCACCCAATAGAATAAATGGAAAAGAATGACACTGGCCAGGCAACTCAAATGACAATTAAGAATCCATACATGCAAAGTCGAGGCACAAACCAAACAATACCCAATGCAGTGTTAGAACATCCAACCTCTATCTTTTCCATTGAAAAACAAATCTAAGGGTGCCCTCCTATTCACTATTTGAAAAGAAGCATTTTCAAGTGACATAGTTTCTAAGTTTTCTAGGAATTAAAAGCTAGAAACTAGAAATGTAGAAAAGAAAGCCAGTGGTCTAGGTTCCCATCAAATAAGAAGTCAAAAGTGCATGCTTTCTTGAAAAGCATGAAAAAGCATCAAATTATGCTTTTGCTGAAAAGGCATGCAGCCTGGAAATGCCCAACCATGTACTCATCTAGTTAATTATTGCTTATACAAAAGATATAATAAATCCCTTGGGGGTAAATGCTAGAAAAATAAACCACAAATTTCAAAAAAAAAAAACTAGAATATAACAAGTATGGTATCAAATGCGATAATATAGTTCAAGCCTTTAGCCCTATGATTAAAATGGGTAAATCCCCGCCTCCCCCAAAAAAAGAAACAATTTTAAGAAAAACTTGCAGCCAGGCCTGTATAAAGTTTATGAATTACACATTAATATACTTTAATAGGTTCATTATGCCCATAATACCACAGCCCTGCCATGGGATCTTATTCTTTTAACTTATGACTGTTAAAAGATAGGAGATCATTCCCCCAAAGGAATGAGGGGAAAGAAAAGAACCAAGAGAGTACATATATTAGTACTCTTGGCAGCAAACCTATTGAAAGAATTGAAAATTCCCACCTAATAGAGTACTCTTGGCAGGGACAGAAGTAAAACTTAACTTCCAAACATTCATGTTGATTCCCTGTAAATGTGAAACCAAATGAAAAAGCTCTCAAGGGAAACCATGCTATTACCTTGAACTAGCAGTCCGCTGTTCAGCAATGACCTTTTTCCGGCTACGTCTCCAAAAAGTAGTTGCAATATTCGGTTCGCTTTGTGATAAGCTGGGAGGAAAAGAACATGTTCAAGTACAACATTCTGCTCTATAGTATGGTTAAAGTCAACAAAAAGAAACGAAAAATTTAAACAATAAAATAGAATACAAGAAGCGTCATACCAAGTTCACATTGCAAGAAGGAACTTCTCGGGTGAAGATATATATTATTACCTCAATTTTCTGTCAATAGAGGTGGCAGATCGCAACATCATATTTCGCAATGAAGGGCCTGACACATTCGAAGATGCCTCTAATTTCTTATGGAACTGAAGGTTTTCATCTTTTTCAGCACTGTGGCATCAAAAATAAGACATAGCAACTTACTATTTTCAGAACTCTCATTAACAGATTGTCATTTTTTGAAAAATCATGCATTAGTTATTTGCTAACCTGTCAGGGTCCGCTCTTTCTGCAAAACCATACAGAGGACTGTTCGGCTCTAGAGGAGAATCACAGGAATCATTTTCTGCAGAGTCACTCTCCCCTGCTGCTGAAATATGAGTCATAAAAATCGCCCTGGTCGAACTCGGTATCAATTGACCAGGAAACCGCACAAGATCAACCAGTAGTTCCACAGAATTCAACACAACAATCACAGACATGTGTTTATATGAGTCCACACACTCAACAGTCCCATCATTTGGTAAACCCTGGGAAAAAAAAAACAGTAAGAAATCTTTCAGATATTGTATATCTTAATTAGCAATAAATTGCATCTTTAACTAATTTTGGGCATTCAATAAAAATGGAGCAGAACAGTTGAACTCACTGGGTGAAGTTAAAAGCTTACCACCATGAGTCTACTTTCAAGACCTACAGAATCTGCTAAAACTTTGAACAAGATTGCCCTAGGACAGCATGACCCTTGCCTTATTTGCCCCAGCAACTGAACACCTCGATTTTCTAACACGTGGGAGGCTTCTTCTAGTGCAGCTTTTGCTGGACTCTCCACATTTGGTCTTTTATAAAAATCAGAAACCTGCTCAGGAACAAGAGAAATGAAAATGAAAAGAGCAATTTTTGGACTGAATAATGGAACAAAAAAATTAAGAAGATCGACAAAACTAGGTAGAATTTGGTCCCTGAATTGGCTTGGAAACAAGGAATTATTACCTTAATACATTGCAATTAAATTACAAGTAAAAAGGTAAATTAAAGCAGAAGTGAAAAACAGAAAAGAAAATCTTTTCATTGTAGCACAAATAGTTAATGACGTGTGGTTTGAGAAGCCCGCACCAAACATGCATGAAAACATCCAATGTAGTTGCATAGGCAAGAAAACAGTTTTTGCCAAGATGTGAAGGGGTTTGTAATATGTCTTGACAATAGGTTAAGGATGTATAGATTTCCTTGGCATAACCAAGACTACATCACAGTAAAAAAGAAAAATAGTTTAAGGTGGAGAGGGCAACAAAAAAAGAAGAAAAAGGTAAAGATAATTAAAGGGCGAAAAAAGAGCAACTGAAAACTTCAAATGAGATATCCATTTAATAGAACAATGGTTATTCAAGAATTCTTACCAATCCAGCAATCTTTTTTATCATTGCAGCTGGATTTGAGTTCAACCCTTTTACCAGTGCCACAATCAATTGCTTAAGCATGGATAGCTTTTTGTCTTTCTTAGCATCTACAAGAATGACATCAGCCTTGAAACCCTCGGCTCCCATAGAATGAAGCTCATCTAAAGTTGGAATATTAACAAAGAGCTCCTTTAGCCTTTTATCCTGTAACAATCCATGATATTAAATCATCACAACATGAAGGAAAATCAATGGTCTAAGTGGGCAACCAAACAAATGGAGCAAGTTGGAAAGTAAATTATAAGTTAGGACACAATCCATCAAGTAATGTGCATCCTCTTTGAAAATATCAACAATTTAAATAATCCAGAAAATGCATTTAGCATTGTTTGAACTTATTTCATTTCTCACCATCCAAAAAAGAAAAGAAAGAAAAGAAAAGGCATTTCTCAACAACAAACGTGTAGAAAAAATAGTACAAAGAGGTCAAACATTTTTTGGTCAACAGAAAAAATTCATATCGACTTTCAAAGAAGCAGAACAAAGAGACAATGCAACAAAGGTCATGAGATTGATGGATGCATTTTCTGATACCACTGTTTTATCATGAATCTTCCTTCCATCACTCAAGTTTGATTCTGATAGAACTAAATAAAACTATCTCCATCAAAGGTCTAAGAATTTAATAAAAACTAAAAATCAAAAGTTACAATGTTATAAATTTATTTGTTAAAAGCACGAAAGGTCCACCATCTCAACCTCAAAGTTGCGCATTATGCATCAATTTCAAAATTTCTCTTTAATTAAGTGTTCTAAAAGGAAATCATCCAAAAAAAGCAAGAAAACGAAGAAGAATTTGACACCACCCAAGATACTTCCTACTGTAACTATATGGAAGCACGCGCCACATTATCCACAAAAGACCTAATAGTACATTTTAACATGCAACTTCTAACTCTTAGTTAAGAGGAGAGGAAAATATTTGCAATACAGAAGGTCAAGAAACAGAACAAAAGGTTACATCATAACTAACATAGTTGAGCATAAGAAGATAATGACCACAAATTAAAAGGAAATGATTATCAAACACAAGTATAAACAAGAGAAAAAATCTCATAAATGAACTATTTCTTCACAGGCACATTATTTGTGGATCTGTAAAAAAGATTAAGTTCCAGCAAAGATCAGACTACTCAACCAAAGGAACTTATATCAAATAAATATGAACAAGAATTTAGAATATATAAATTCTCACCGGTATGACAGAGTAAAAACCATTTGGTATTTGTTTGGAAAGCATCCCAGTGCTCCAGAGAATTTGTGATGCAGTCTGAGAAGACAAACCATCTTCCTCATAACTTTTAGGTGATTCTTTATTACTCAAAGTATCTTCTTGAGAAAGCAAAGAGACAGAGTCAAATTTCTCGATAAAGTCTGAACCCCACCACACAGAATTTGAAGGCCCTTGCTCCACTGGCCCTGAATCATCTCGTGTCTCCTCCATGTCCTTAAATATTTGGGATGTAAAACCATCTCGGTCCCCCACTCCTTATCCCATAAAAGACCTCGCCAATCTCGCAATGGTTTTTACACAACTAAACAATGTATTAAAAATCTCTTCTGTTCTGGCTTGGTTATGCTGGAGGCCATTTGACCTGCAAAGCTAAAATCCTATGTGAAACTGGAAAATTCATAATGTCAGTTTAAATATTTTTTTATCTAAAAAAAAAAACTAGAGAGATCACAGTGCAAAGGCACATCATCCCAACAATGATACAGAAGCGCAGAAACCAAGACAGTTCAGTCCCACCTCATTTAGAGATCGAAAGAGCACCACCACACCAATCTAGTAAAGCTCAATTATTAGAAAGGAGCTCTAAGAAATCAAAGTCAGAAGCCTGGTGGATGATTGATTTTGACTAGAGATTGCATCTGCTGATAGATATTTGATTTGACTAGAGATGGCAAACAAACATGATTTATTTTCCATGAAGGGAATGTCATTGCCATTGGAGCAGATACGCAGTCATTTACCATTACACACACACACACACACACGTAAAAGAAGAACAGAATACACACAGAATTAACTTAATTAAACAAATTTACTATTTCAGTATTGTTTAAAAATAATTGTGCCAATAATCAATCAATCCTTAATGAATTAAACCTGAGCATTGCAAAATGGGCCTAACAAAGAGAAAGAAAGATCCAATCCTAAATCTAGAACGATATATAAATCTGATAGAAAAGAGATACAAGTAAATAGAGTAGGAAATCAAATCTAAAGAGAAAAGGCAAGAGTGATACCAGCAGATCGAAGCATTGGAAGAAGCAATTGCCACTCCAGCCAACATCAATTGAATCTCAACTCTTCCTTTTT
>Ga0307514_10004674_pt1 | contig 12522 bp, 10 predicted proteins | sample 16_EM_MG_FD_203088 | JGI IMG/M metagenome (GOLD analysis project Ga0307514, IMG submission 203088) | Populus trichocarpa ectomycorrhiza microbial communities from riparian zone in the Pacific Northwest, United States - 16_EM | ecosystem: Host-associated > Plants > Roots > Unclassified | place...
CCACTCCCACCAACGCGGCCCACATTCTAAAGTAATAAATCTCAAAGATTTTACTCCTCGTCCACGCAAGCACACCCACACCAATAACCTTCGTCAGGGTAATACCACAAAAGACGCTCCCTCCCGCCCCTGTCAATGCGGCCCATGCCCGGGCATCCTTAGGTGAGTACTTAATTTTCGATGACTTGAACATCTTTGAGAGGGAGGATAGGGAGGGGGAAGAAGGTGGGAACATGAATGCCCTTGCAATATGCGAGCAAAATTCAACAGAGATGCCAACACAAATAACCAAGTTGACTAGAGAAACTGCATTGAGTGAGATACCCCAGAGAGCCATAATACCCATGATATCCACGACAATCATCCCCACAACAAGCGTGATACAGAACCCTGTCCTGATCGACCCAAGAAGGAGCGATCCCACTATCCAAATTGCCACTAATGCTGACACAACAAGCGTAATCGTCAGGTGGTAAATCGTAGCATACTGATCAAAGAAGATATAAAACTTGCTATATGGGAAAATCGTCGCCCCCGATGTTGCTGACATCTCCTTTGCAATCCTCCTCGCGCTAGCATACGCCTCAATAAAGTCATTCTGACTTGTCATCTTCGTATGTGAAGTCCTAAAATGACTTGCCTTGACCATAACCTCTTCTTTGCTCCACACAAGGGCATTCGAATACCCCGCTTTCCCCGCAAGCGGGCATTCTTCCCCTGTGGATGCCTGGGTCCATAAGTCAAGGTACTTCAAAAACTCTTCCCCTTCCGGCATGCCCGCGAGGGTGATATTCCATGCTGGCTTTCTCTTCTCAAAACAAACACTACATCTCCTATCTCTTGGAGTACAGAGTTGCCCTCGACTATTAATCTTGCAGCAGGTGTCCAGTTCGGGATTAAGCCAGAGGAGGAAGTCATCGATCCAGGATGCGGCCGGCTCGGCGATATATGAAACCTCAGGGCGCTTACGTTCGAGCTCGAGCGTGTTTGCTACGGAGAGAGGAGAACAAACGCCAAAGCGACCGCAGAGGTGTTTCTGGTTCTCCACCTGCGTGGCATTATAGTCTTTTGTGACAAAGTAGACTGGTGGGCCGGTGCCTAGATAGTCATAGAGATCGCTGAAATAGTCGATTAGGTAGGAGTCACTTGGCAAGGCAATTCTTTGATCTTCACCATCATATTAGTATCAGTCATTAATTCCTATGAGATGGGAGGAGAACTTACCCAACCCCAGCTCCACTTCTGGCAGCAAACTCACCCCAGCGGCAAAGAACCCCAGAAACAAAATCCCAATCATCACCTTCGTCTTCGGTCTCAACAACCAGGGCGCATACGTCTTCCTGATCCACTTCTCCAATAGCCCCTCTTCCTCAGCACCATACCCACGTGCTGCCACACCCCCACGATTCAGCTCCCTAAAATCCCCTCCACAAGGCCCACAATCCTCCGGATTCGCAACCCTGACGCATGGGAAACAGTCCATACGCCCAGCCTCAACCCTCTTCTCATTGACAGCCATCACAGCAATGAACATCGTAACCTGAAGAATCGCATTGATAAATACTGCTCCAGCTGCATAAATAGCAAAGTTCCTCACTGCAGGCATTTGCACCGTCGCTCCGAGGGCAAAGCAAATCGTCTCCGTAGTTGCAGAAAGAAGAATACTAGGTCCAATCCTTCCTAATGCCTTACCGACGCGGATCTCGATTTTATCATCTGGGTATCTATAGTTCGCTCTTTCAAACTCGTGGACGATAAGGAAGATATTGTCAACTCCAACAGCCAGGACTAGGAATGGGATAACCTCTGCAATAATCAGGGTAACCTTGATCCCCACCGCCGAAAACACACCAACCGACGCCGAAACCGACATAAGGACAATTAAGATCCCAAACACACCCAGCGTGAATTTACTCTCCACAAGCGCCTTACTCGGGGTATTGAGGAGGGTACGTAACGCTAAACTCGTCGAACCGAGAGCCAGAGAAGCATAGAGAAACATAGCAATATAACTAACCACCACAATCCTTGCATCAGTATTCGTGCTCTTATTTAGCTCCTGCTCAAGACTGATCTCCGTCGAGAAACTCAATCTTAGCCCATGCTCCTTTGCCTCCGCCTGAACGTCGATGAGCAACCTCTTAAGACTCTTTTCCCAGTCCATAGCGCTCGTAAGCTCGGTGCTACCGTCAGGGTAATTATTCACTACCCATGTTACGATCATTGCCTTGGCTTTGGCTACGTCGTTCGAATTTTGCCATCCTCCCAGAAGCAATTCCTTCTTAAGCGGCTGCTGAAAGTCAGGGAGGCACTGCTGCTGGACTGGCTGTGCTGCACAAGAGCGGAGGTCTTCTTTCCACGAGTCACGATCGACCATGTTGAAGTCATTGCCAAACCAACCTGTGAGAGATTGTACGACGCAGCCTTCCCCAGTGGGTTTGAAACAGACATCTTCAAGGGAGAGGCCTTCCTCGTCGGACTTGAGTCTTCGGACGCGGTCCTCGACATCAAACCACCAAGCGAGAGTTTCGTAGCCTAGGACTTCTCCACCATCGGTGTCGTTGACAAGGAATGCTTGATTGGCGCGGTAGAATGGGCCAAAGTTTTTGTCGAAGAAGGCCTTCTCCTGGGCAGCTTCGGAAGTAGGTGCCACCCACAACCTCACTGGGTCGGTTTCCACTGAAAAGTTAACCCAGCCAATGGACATGAGCCCAATGACAAGAATCGATGCTGCGATAGTAATGCCTGGGCACGTAGCACAGAAGGTACCAATCTTTGAAAAGATCCTGTCGAGGAAAGTGTTGAGTGCCCACGCCTCTGGTGCCTTATCATGGTATCCAGCATCGCCAGCAAGATCTCCATCATCTTCATCGTCGTTGACGGTGGGGTCGGTTAGAAGCTGTTGTCTCTCACGCTTGTTCTCTTTTTGCCATTTGTAGACCGTCCTCTTAAGGTGCCAAAGACTAAGGAGGGCGAGAAAAACGGAGTAAATCATTATGACTGTGGCTGAGATACATGGAATAGTGCCAACCATGCACAACTTTGCTTGTCTGGTATTTGGGAGTTTTGCGCAAACAGGGGGACAGTCGACGCAAGCACAACGATAGGCTTCGTCGTCATCGTTACATTTCTTTGGCCATGGGGCGAATTCTTTAATCTCATCTGGCACCTCCCAAGGGAAGTTCATTTGGAACGGTGAGCCAAGAGCCTTCTTATCCCCCAGGAACTTCAAAAAGGCCGTGTAATTTTTTGCTCCACCGCCAATGAAGTCCATCACGTATCCGTTCGTCGCAGAGAATTTGACATCTTTGCAAGAGTCGTAAAATCCAGAGCCATAATCGCCAGACACAAAGTAATCCAGCTCCTCCACAACTTCTTGCTTACTTGTGGATAGATCCGTGCTAGTGACATTAATGAACAGCGACTGGTCCGGTGAACAAGTAAACGAGCAAAAGAGGTTGAAGAAGTTTGCTTTGCATGCTGGGCAAGAAGAGATAATAGCTCCAGCACGCTTCAGGTTGGAAGCAAGGTCTTTAATCTGGCTCTCTTCGCAACAAACAGGCCCTTGTTTGAACTGATCACCACAGAGCTCCACTAGCTTCTGCCTGACCTTCTCAGAAGGTTCCTCTGCAGGCCCATTATCTGGGCAGGGGAGCTGTGGGCCAAAGAAGGATTTTTTGCCGCATTGGCCACGGAGAGCGCAGTACCCAGGCTGGTGGATCTTGGTTATAGGTTCTGCATAGGCGAGGGGCTGTATCGCTGACCAAAGCAGAAGGGCGTGTATGTGGAGAGAGAAAAACATATTTGTGATGAATGTACCTAGGCCTGCTCGTCCCTCTCCTCGGGCGAGAAAGGTGGTGTCAGTGGCACAGGGCGATCGGCTGAAAGGCTTGTATTTAAGGGTAGCTGCTCCAATACGTGTGGTGTTGCACGACGCCGATATGTGTACAAGATATGAATCGTGTGCACTCACAGCTCGGTACTATATGACGCACGAGAATCAGGAAGATGGGGCGCCAAGCCTTCCTTAGTAATCCGATGGTATTTACAAGTCTCCTTTCCATTGAAGGGAGCCTTAGCCTATGAGGCGGAGCTGCCACCAATATTACTGTCTAGAGCCATATTTATTGACACAGCTGACCAACATCACCTTATCATACCTCTTACTTCTTCTCAGCTGCCTCTGGCTCTGATTTTGGCTCCGGAAGCTTGAACTATTGTCACCATATCAGCAATGGCTACTAGGAACTGAAGATGGACAACTCACGCTCTCAGGCTTAACATCCCTCCCCGCCCCTACCGGCTCCCACACCGAGCTTCCACCCTGGAAGTTTCTAAATTGCTGTGTCAACTCCAAGGGCTCACTAACAATCCTCTTCTTCTCTTCATCCCATCTGATCTCCGTGTACCCTGTGAGCGGGAAATCCTTCCTCAATGGGTGCCCATCAAATCCATAATCTGTCATGATCCTCCTCAGATCCGGATGCCCCACGAAGAATATGCCAAACAAATCGTGCGCCTCCCTCTCAAACCAGTTGGCACCATCATACAGATGACAAATCGATGGCACGGGGGTGGCTTCGTCCGCGTAGGTTTTGACCCTAATTCGGGAGTTGTGACGGACAGAGAGGAGGTTGTAGACAACTTCGAAGCGAAACTGGCGGGTGGGGTAGTCGACACCGGCAATGTCCGAGACTTGAGTGAATTGAGCAGCGGTGTGGTTCTTCAGAAAGGAGAAGACTGGGGGAACGGCAGAGGGAGGAATGTAAATTGTGAGTTCATCTTTCCACACGGAGAATTGCTGGATGTATTTCGGGAGACATGAGAGGAGGTAGCGACCGTAGGAATGAAGGGACTCGGATTGAGAGAGGTACTTGTCGGCTGGGTTGACGATTGGTGCATGGAGGGGACCGATTTCTGTGTATGGGGGTGGGATAGTTAGCATGAGAATGCGGAGAAGCAGTGTAATATTCAATAAATTTTCGCAAATATTGGAGGACTCACTGGGCCGCTCCAAGGTCCTGGGGTTTGGGAGATTGAGCTCAGACTCTTGTTGCCTTACAGGCGCAGAGGTGAATGTACGCAGGAATTGTCCAGCAGCGTAGGAGAGGGCCGGGGCAGCGGATGCGGTAGCTCTAGATACAGCCCCGAAGACAGAAAGCCGCAGAGCCATTGTTGCAGCGTTATGAGGGATTGCGATGACGATACTGGTGGGGCCTACCTAATTGAAACGAGCCCAGACAGCACGGGTGTGCGTGACCTGCTGCTTACTCAGCACACTTCACCACTCTCTACCATTACCCTCATACCTATTTTCCATCAGCACCATTTCCAAGATATCTTGAATATGTCTAGGGCACAGCAGAATACCTTCATGGATGACACCGAGGAGTTTTGGTGGGTTGAATCTCTCAAATCACTGACACTAACATTGGGGGAATGCCCCTTTGCGTAGAAGAGTTCGGCCTGTCGGATCGAAACTTCAAACCTTGTCCTTGTGGATACGAGATACTACTTCCTTGAGTGGGTAGAGGGATGGAGGAGTTCCTTTTATGATTGAGGTTTCTAACCTTGAGGGTGACAAACTTCATCAACATTCAGACGAACCTCAATGGGCTTTGTCCCGCCTGCCGAAGACCGTATGACGACAGTACCGTTGAGTACAAGGTCATATCTCCGGGTGAGTACGTCCTAGCTGCCGACCTCTCCAGAAAGTACTGGCAGCTAATACAGCGTCAATAGATACAAAACCAAAACCCAGAAAAAGACTCGCCTCAACGCTGAGCGCCGCCAACGAGAAGCCCAGAAACATGAAATTGAAGCCCCAAACAGAAAGCATCTAGCTGGGCTTAGGATCATTCAGCAAAACTTGGTCTACGTGGTGGGATTAAATCTTCGTACCAAGGAGGAGGATCTGTTACCGTACTTTGGACAGTACGGCAAAATCGTCAAAATTATGGTCAACAAGAGAACGGCCCAGGGCCCCGCAATGGCCAGTTATAGGGGGAATGGGGGTATATGTGACATTTGCCAGGAGGCAGGATGCGGTAATGTGCATTGCAGTAGCCAATGGGAGTGTTAACGGAGATAGCCTGAGATTTCCGAGGCTAGTTCTATTCCACATCAATCACCTACTACTATCTCCAGGAAAAAGAAATGATACCACCCACCAAATGGTGGTTTCTGTGATGGTGACATATTATACACAACCCTCTCACCAAAAATCGTTACAAGTCTAACCCGAGCTGCCCTTAAGCGCAAGCCAAAAGCATGAAGTGAGTACGCCTCGCCTCCTTGCAGCTGAAATCTAAGAATATTTGTTTCCAGCTTCCAGGGTGTATCAAGTAGATTATTAAGTTCTTGAGTAGGTTTAGAGACTTAATTTTATAACACCCTTGGACATAATAACGTGTATGCGTAATGCTGCTGAATAGAGAATCTCACATTTGCCGTTGACGAGAGCCTGGCCTCCCATATTGCATTTGGAGATAATGCTTTAAGAGTGTCATAGATAGGTACTTTACCGTTGGTGGTGGGTATATAGATATAGTGGTGGTGTCTGCTTTTGGCCGGCCTGCCTTGAGGGGTAAGTCGAATTGTTCATAGCAAGTATAGGCAGGACAGTGGAGCAAATATATTACAGGGGCATAGGAGAAGCGTAACTTGGTAAGAGAACAACAAGAATGAGATAGAAGCTTTGTCCTGGGTCAGCCAACCGAGCACTACACTCAACCCTGAGGATCCATCAATTCTTCCCGTTTGGTAATCCAGTTGTCTATCCATTATCCACCACCCAGGCCGTCCAAAATCACCTTATCGAGGTATGGCTCTGCTCGCGCTTTCCTTGATAGGTTATACCATGCCACTAAAAATCACAATAATAATCCCAACACTATATGCCCAATACCTCGAGTCCCCTTGAAGCCATCTTCCATACAGTCCAACCCCACTTATTAGGTGCGCTCAGGGCGGAAATGTCCATCCAATAAGGGGGAGGATTCCCAATAAGAGAGTGATCAGAGCATATATTTTCTGCAACAGTGCGTCCGTCAAGTCACTTGCTCTCGTAGGCGAATAGTGAAGGCGGGAAAAAGAATATATTTGATGATAAAAGACTAAACATGAGATATTCCCAGTGCCCAATCCTCACCATACAATTCACCCTCCAAGCATCATCCTCTGTATCCCTTGTCACTCTGTATCCTCCGTATCTTCCGTATCCCCTGTCATATCCATATCCTCTGTAACCATGGTCGCATGATGACCTGTATTCAGCATTTCTAACTTTATAGAGCGAGCCGTTAGTATATCTTATCTAATCGCTTCCTTACCCCGGCGTAATTGCTCAGGGTATGCAATAAGGAGCCTCATATACCTCTGCATAGTACCTATATTTCAGATTTCAATAGTCCCCAAAGATTAGCGTGTTGTTCTGTGCGTCCCCCCAATCCTTTAAAGGTGCGGGAGCGGGGCCGTCTCATAGCCTAGGGCTCCACAGACGTATAGACTCAAAAAAAAAAAAAAAGTCCCCAAAGATTGGTGGTACAATCCTCCTAACGTGAAGTCCTCCTCTGCAATTTTGTGGCCCTCAAAAGCTTCACCTTGGGGGGGTTATGCAACCTTATGCCTTGCACAACGTTCACAATAGCAGGTCTAGGCCGAGACAAACATAAGATAAAAATAAGGGTCGCAAATACCTCCGCTGGGGTACTGTAAGTAAACTTGTCATATATAAAAGGTAGTCCATATGTATACAAATACATCCGCGTTTAACTTTAGTCTGCTCAGGAAGAGAGCCGTGAGAGCGAGTAAGAGCGAGTAAGAGTGTAAAGTATAAGGTGAAGGCTAGTAGAAAGCAAAGGTGTGTACATACAATGTGACCCCAAGAATGACTCAACTTAAAAAAAAACAATTCAAGCCGTCCCACTAACAAGTAGTGAACAAGCTCTGAGGGGTAAATGCTCAACTATTGGCCATTACCTACTTAGTACTCACTGTAGTGTAAGACCTCAAGTTCAGGGTAATAACAGAATCAAGCCAGCTGTAGTCTGCTAGACCTTGCAGCAAAGCAGTGGCATCCAAAGCAATGGTTATCAGCTTCAGCAACCATGCGCTTGTAATCACAGCCCCAGTGGTGGTGATTCTTAGTCTGGTTGCAGGTGATTCTATGGTAACTGATCTGTAAAATTCTAGTACGTATTTCTAGGGGCTATCGCAATCGACAGACTCTAGAACACAAACTAACTTTACAGCTAGTCCCGATAAGGCAGTGACTACTCAAAATGGGCTGTGACCAAGTACCGTATGTAATCACAATCAGGTACAGCTGCGGTTACTACCTACATATGTAGTAACAGATTTGAGATACAGCACCAAATACCTAGCCTATAAATAAATTAGGCATAAAAAAAAAGGAAAAAACCAAAATTGTAACCAGCTAAAGCCTCCCCACCATTATACATACCCACGTAAAACACACACAAAAAGTATCCCAATGTGAAACACAAACCCACAACAAATCCGTCCCACTAGCCATCCACCCACCTATTTCCCGCCCCCCCGACTCAACTCCTCAAAAAAACTCCTCAGTCTCCTAACCCTCGCCCTTCCTGCCCCTTCCACCTCCTCTCCCACTCTCTCCCTCCTTTCCCACTTCCTCCTTCTCCTCCCCTCCGCTCCACGTCCCCACCGCGCCTCTCTCTCACCAAAACTCCCATCAATACTGTCTCTCGCGCGAGAGGAAAATCTGCTGATGAGGTATCTAACAGAAGGGCGTCGAGTTATTGGGGGAGTAGGTGTGGGAGTACAGGGGTATGGGTGAGACAGAATAGGAGCAGGGAGGATGTGATGTTTTTCCTGGGCGAGGCCGATACCATGCAGATATGATGCGCGGACGAAGGAGGAGAGGCGGTCGCGGAGGAACTGTTTTTGGAGTGTAAGGAGGGTGGTGAGGAGGGGAGGTGAGAGGTGGGTGGTATAGGTACAGTGAGATTGGGGATAAGAGGTAGAATTGGGTTTTGATAATAAGGAAGGGGGATTTTGTGGGAATGGAGATGTGGAGGTGGCAGCGGAGGAGGGAGAGCGAGAGGGAGGGTTTGGATTGTCCCTAGGTGGTATGGAGGCGAGGGCCTCTACTTTCTCCTCAGAATGATCATTCTTCCTACCCTCCTCCCCACTCCACCTCCTCAAATACTTCTTTGGCAATACACCTCTCTCCACTAATGTTCCTGGATCCGGCCTCATTCCCAACTTCTTATTCAACCTAATCGTCAACAAATTCCTACTCAACTCTCTACTCGTAAAATCTCTTCTAGATAGCCATATTCGTCTTGGGGAACGGAGAGCTTCAAGAGGGGGGCGTTGAGGCAGGGCATGCGAGAGGAAGGTTTTGACCCGGAGCAGGCGCTGGTGGTGCAGGAGGGGGTCGAGGGACATGTTGCGGAGGCGGTGGGAGGTCTGTAGGCAAGGTCAGTGGGATTTGGGTCGGTTGTGACGGGGTGGGGACTTACTTTGGTGAGTGAGAATAGATCTGAGATGTCTAGATAAGTGAGGATGGAGAGAATGATTTCGTCGGGGAGAGAACTGAGCGTGTCGATCTGGGGGGTGAATCTAGCCCCATGAGTCTCATTGATGAGCTCTCGACTGATGCCCTTTCCCTTGCTACCAGTATCTTGATCACCCTCTCCCCTCCAAGCTCCTCCTCTCCCTTCTCCTTCCCGAATTTGGAGGCTTGATACGTCATTCGATCTCCCTCCTCCATCTCGAGCTCCTCCTACTCTTCCCTCTGCTCGTGGACTTCCCCAAGTTGGCGTTATATTCCGCCCTTCATCTCCAAGACCATCTGCAATGCACATAGCTGATCTTTGTTCATACTCCTTACCCTGCTCTTCACTCGCGATCATGCCACTTGAAAAGCTCCTGTTGATCATAGGCCTCAGGCATCCAACGTCTGTATCTCTCTCCATCTCATATCCCGCCTCGTGATACTCGGCCGTCAATCCTTTATGTTCAAAACTCTGAATTATGCTTTCACTGTATGTCTTGTCCGATTCCTGAAGTTGATGTTGGTGAGTACGATTCCGAAACCTGGCGTCGATCAAACGGGGGCAAGTCAACCGCCACCTCCCCCGCGCGCAATCCACCAGCCACCCGATTATCAGAAGATGGTACAGTTAAGTGTGGTAAAGTCACCGGGCTCGGTAGGTATGGCTGCGCAGTGTGAACTGATAATACTAGATTCCAATATTCAATATTACATCCCCATCAATATCGTCCAGTGAAGCTTTTTTGAGATACGCAGTTGGTTCAGAGGGTGTTGTGCCAACCAGGCTACACAGCTGGCCCTAGTTTGTGCAGTCGAACAATCATATTCTCATTCATAGAGAGAGATTGCGTATGCCCCGTTGTGACTCCCAGCTTATCGGCTAATCGCGTCAGGCTCGCTATCCGAAACAAGACCATGACGCCAAGAGTCACCTAGAAGCGGTGTGCCCGCTAGGCAAGTTTGAGAACACAGAAAGAGAACCACCAGACTAAAACGTGTGGCAGCTATTACCAAATGTGGTAGTTGGATGGTTTGGGCTAGTGTATTCATTATTTTATACATAAACAATGACTCAAGCCGTGAAATATCTCGGGATGGGCTGATATTGGCAACAAATGGACTCATTTGTTTATTACCCACAATAGTAAACTGAACCGCCGCCTGGATTAGGAACCACACGAGGCTCAGAGACACCGCCATTGTAATATGATCATTTTCACATAAACACCCCACCACATTTCCAGAATCTAGCCCGTATTCATTTCCATTACCCCACTGTTCATACCAGACTGTCACATACCTCAGTGCACAGGCACGAGGTAGTTTGGTCATGCCCAGGATATAGCTCGTGCACCAGACGGTAATCTGAGTCAGGACTCTGACTCCATGGCTACGGCCACGTTTACACCCAACAGTAGCCTAATCTTGACGGTGGGATATACTATATCCTCTGATGAGAAACATGATCTAAAATCCCTTCAACCAAGAGATGTTAGATGCATACTGCAAGCATACGTTGTATAGACATCAGGCCCAGCCATTCATCATGCATCAAGCACCGTTCTTGCAAATGCACAGGCAACCAATTCTGGAGCATAAAAGACACCAGGGGGGAATCATCGCTTAAAATTGACTGCAGAAATATTCCTATCGATAGCAGTGAGTATGTGGCAATTGAGCTGGCTGAAACATGACACCCTTAAAGCCCAATATGCATCCCAGCGTTCCCATAAACGTCATCCTAATTTCAAATCGGACGACATTTCTACGTATAAAACTCCCGAGACAAGTACGTACCAGCACTACCATCACCGCTGAGAGCCAATACCCAAGGTGCAAATAATCGCTCACAAATCATTCAAAATCCAAGACACTGATCTCGGGAGCAGGTGTTTCCCTCGCGTGAGACATACACCCCAATAAAAATGTTTGATTTTCCTCGTGTACTTGAATAATCCCAAATATAGCGCATAGCCGAAAGCCAAACCAGATGAGTTGTTCAAGTGACATTTTCCATAAACTAATGATTATCATGCATGCACACATGCATATGTCTTTACGGTAAGCATGTCGAGTAACGTGCCCTGTGTAGTCGACATCGGCATCTGCCAGGGCACATTAGATGACGTTGCAAAAGGCAATGTCTTGGGCAGATACCTTGTTATGTATACCAACATATTGCCACACCTTCTCATCTATTGATCAGAAAAGTACTTTAAACTGGTTTTAGAAATGGTGGGAAACTCATACAAAGCTCAATTCGGCTGTGTGCAGGATCATACCATCCGAAAACTTAGCTGCTATTGTCCAGATCGGGTTCTTCAGGGCTTAGCCGAGCTGTGCTAGCGGGCTCACTAACATGCTTATGCATGCAGCTTCAGCGTAGAAACACCTAACTGACAGTACATAATACGTGTACATTGTAAACAGAACAATGGGTGGTGGAGAATAGGTTCGCCCCGAGGCTAATGATCAGAGTGGCTTTCTGGACTGAAATATCGAGACGCAATGTTGGGGACGACTAACTAGCCGGTATTGCACTATTGTTGACTTGACTTCCTGTTTTCAAGGCACCCAAGTATGTTAAGCCCGAACAACAATACCTGTGCAAGTAGCTAGGTTAATGACACCACAATTTCCCATCACAATTCCCGCCATATTTAGCAATGATGTTCCTTCCTTGTAGGCCCGGCGAGCCCCCTTTCTTCGGCCAAATGAAGTTTCGACTGGTGAAGCCAATGTCACCACCCAGCTAGCGAGCTGGTGTCAGAGCAAGCCAAACCCTACCACGGCATTCACAGAGCACTTTCATCCCCAGGCCTCCCATCTGCCGGCACGGAATTCCATCTACGGGGTAGTTCCAACCTGCACATCAAACAGAGGAACAGCTGCAAAGAACACAAACCCCCTTCATTTGCTTTCTCTTCTCGCCCATGGGTATATGTTGAGAATGAGAGATGAAAATGAACCTAGAGGGT
>Ga0307514_10004675_pt1 | contig 12521 bp, 11 predicted proteins | sample 16_EM_MG_FD_203088 | JGI IMG/M metagenome (GOLD analysis project Ga0307514, IMG submission 203088) | Populus trichocarpa ectomycorrhiza microbial communities from riparian zone in the Pacific Northwest, United States - 16_EM | ecosystem: Host-associated > Plants > Roots > Unclassified | place...
AGGTTCGCGCCTACGAGCATGCAATCATGGCCAGGGACTGTGAACCGGAGATTAGAGAACATATGGCCATGAGGATGAGAAGGAGGGCTGAAATTATGAAGCGTGAGGCGGAAGCTGCTGGTGGTTCGGTCCACGTTGCCAGAGCCACCCCGCACTACCCAAACATGCAAAACGTGCGCCCCTCTCGCTGTCTGAATGATCTAACTATCTAACTTGCCCGCATATAGACGACCTGCCTCACTGCCCCCGAAGTCACCGAAGGTCCCTACTATGTTAACAACGGGTTGGTCCGTCAGGACATCAAGGAATCGCAACCGTGAGTAGCTCTCGATGCACACGGGCGTTCCGTCCTCATCATTACTGCAATCATGATAGGGGTATACAGCTTCTCATGGACCTTGGAGTCATGGATACTACCACCTGCACTCCGATGAACAACAGTTTCGTCGAGATCTGGCATGGTAAGCTCCTTTTGGAAACTTAACTACGGAACATTCGTGACCGGAGTTCTCCCGATAGCCAATGCAATTGGCGACTACGGCGCGTACAATACCGCCACTTTCAACGGCACGGAGACCTGGCTGCGTGGCGGTTGGTATACTGACACGAACGGCATGGTGGAGATAGCCACCATCTACCCTGGTTACTACACCGGTCGTGCCCCGCATATTCACCTTATGATTCACAAGGACTGGAGCCAATCTGAGAATGGGTTCGTACATGTTATGCGCCCGATACCAGCGGTTGTGGACTGACGCTTTGCTTTAGCACGCTCATCTCGCACTCCGGTACCATTCTGCATATCGGACAAGCTTTCTTCCAAGAGAGCTGGAATGACCAGGTGTACAAAACCTCACCCTATACGTCGAATAAAAACCAGCGCACCTTAAACAATCAGGATCAGTTTGTCCCCCAGGCCTCTCGGAATGGATACAGCGCGTACACGAAGTATGTCCGATTTACAACGACGGAGTCGGGGATTAACTAAGTTTTAATCTAGCCTTCAATATCTCAGCGGGAGTGACTTATCTGGAGGCTTGGTCGGGTATCTGAGTACGTTTGCGATCGAAATGCGACGCGCCCGAAGTTATTTTGGCTGACTTGTACCTCCAGCGGTCGGCGTTGACACTCGTTCCAGCCAATCGATCGACAATAACAACTACAACGGGATCGTCGGTGGGAGCACCAGTGGGAACACCAATGGTAACCCTAATAATTCCAACGGTCAGACACAGTTTTCCAACTTTAACAGCTTGATACTGACCGTGCGACGTTCCCCAGTATCAGCAGCAAGCACGCAGGCCCAGAGATGGGGAAACACTTTCTATCTGTCACTTCTCATGGTCGCCCTCTTTGCGTACAGGTGTACCCCCAACTACCTTCGGGGTTGAGGTTCACGGTTCCTTTGAGAACGGCAAGAGTGTACAGGACAGGCACGAGCGGTGGTTCGGGTGGAGTTGATGTAGTTATATGTATCACGAACTGTCCCCTTAACGACCAACGCTATACCCAGCGTGTGACATGGATTTTCTTCCTCGGGAGAATCTCGATACCAGTAACGATGCGAGGGATAAGGAACGCAGGGCCGAAGGCTCTCGTGTGGGTCGGACTATCAGGATGAACTGTGGACGTCGACTCAACGTCAACGTTTGACGTTCGATTGTTGCTTAAGGCAACCCAATCATTAAAAGCGCGATCTGGTACTGCATCCCAGCTGAGGCGTCGCACGTTGAATGCATCCTGAGGGTTAAGTTCACGATTTCTCGAGTACGTACATTCTGGTTCCGAAGAATTTCGGGACGCTCGCCCACCGCGCTTCCGGTTCGGATCCTCAAGAAATCAAATCGCATGTTGCCGCCTTGTTCCCGGTGAGGAAGGAACAGACGCGAATAGTGACCGGTCGGACGCAGTAGTGACAGTGATCGCGGGTAGTAATACAGGATTCAAGACCGACCCAGAGTGGTTACGGGTCGAAAGGCATACTGATACTTTCAGTTCTAAGTTGGCCGACGCCATCTAGACCGCGCCGCAGGTTGTCTTGTAATCACCCAGTTCACAGCCTTTATACTAGTTTTGCCACGGCCCCAGTGGCCATATATCCACAGGAAGAGAAGGTGGATACATACGTTTTGTCTACTATTGTTACACATTTCTTTGTTACATAGATATCATATACCTTCAACAGCTGCCATCTGCGCCAAGGGTCACGATTTGTACCCAAAACCAAAGGTCTGGACGGGCGGGCAGATACCAAAGCTACTGCCAATCGTTTGGGATGTGGGCGGAGTTGGTGAGGCACCAAAGGTAGACGTGGTCCTTTGGGATGCGGATGGACGTGGACCAAAGCCAAAGATGGGCTTAGAGGTCGCCTGGGATGTGGACGGAGGCAAACTAAAGAATTGCGTGGAGGTTGCCTCGATTATGGGTAGAGGTGAACCAAACATAGATGTCCCAGTCGGGGGTGCGGGCGCAGGCGGTTTCTGTGTGAGGTCTGGCACTGTTCGCAAGGCTTGTGTTTGATCCGGTTGTACAACGGTGGGCCTAGACTGTGTCTCCGGAGGAGGAAGGTATGCTGGTGTAGACTGCGTAACTGCGGCGCGCGTAGACGATGCCTTCCCGCGGCTACTGGGTTGTTCCGCAGGGTCTGCTTGCGAAGACTTCTTCGCTCGAGCGAGCATTCTTTCTCGGCAGTCATCAATCGTCTTGTCGAAGACAAGTTCCATAGCTACCCTGCGATGCGGGTTTTCACCCAAGGGAGAGTCTCTGATGGCGTCGGATAGCGAGGAACGACTGACTGAAGACTTCAGCTTGGAATAGAAAAGCTTATGCTGCATCTTCATGATGCTCTCGTGGCTGTGCGGCAAGGTTATTTTGAATACAGGAGTAACGGGGTGCGAAACAACTCACTTGGCTGTGAATGGGGAGAATAACTCATTGACGATGTTATTTTCACACAATTGCGACTTGATGTTATCGAAAGCAAGATCACAGAGTTGCTCGAGGCCAATCTACCAAGTTGTTAGCTGCGGTTTTACCATCAACAAACATTCAGCAAACCTTGCTCGTAAGAGCATAGACAGATTTTGGCGAACATGGCTCGACGGCGGCAGTTCCCCTCAAATTTTGTGGAGAGTTTGTCTCCGACGAGGGCGAACTGGCCGAGGCTTCTTCCTCTTGACTCTCGGCTGTTTCTCCAGGCGAACCAATCTTTGAGAACGCAATCTGGGAAGTATACAAGTAGAAGAATATTGCGCCCCAGCTAAATCATGGCGCGTTGAGAATGAAAATATGCTCCATCCCAAAATGACACTTACGTCTTCGCTGTCCCGGACTTAAACACAAGGGCTGGCGTCGGGGATCCGTAGGTTGTTAAGGGGTCTTCGAGGATGCTACAGCGGGCGGGTTAAGGTCACGGCCACAACTAGAAATTAAATCAACGCGCCATGTCGAACGCGGGTACGCATCCATAGGGGTCCCCATTTCCGAAGGTTCGGATTCAACGTCACTATCGTAGTCATCTACACACTGAAGGAGAGCCCCGGTGGACGGTCCAATTCTTGATGAATCTAACAAAGATATCAACAACGCTCCCACGGTACAGTGGCGAAGAACCTACACTTTAAAAGATTGGGTAAAAAGGTGTCACCCCCTATGCTGCAGTAATAGATGGGTCGAATCTTAGGTAGGCCGGATCCTGATTTGGAGTCCAGCGCGTAAAACTGGCGATTAAGGAATGTTCCAGAAGACAGTGACGAGGTGAGTGCATCCTTGAGTCTTTTCCAGTCTCCACCGTGAGTGCCTTTGTTGGAAGGTGTGCGCGGCAGGGCCGGGATCTCCTCAAAAGCTTCATCGCTTTCCATAAGATCATACAGACCCGGAAGGATGTCTCTGGAATGCGGTAAATGACCATGGCTGTAAGCCTTGATCTTATTTTTCAATGCTCGCCGCGCCGCACTCGAGTCCGTGGACAACAAAGCTTGGGCCAATTGCTTCAGTTCTAGTTTTCTTAGTTCTGGATACCTGTAGTGTGGTGAGAGCTCTAAATATTATAGTAGAACTGGATGACCGACCGAGAAGTGTACTCGCTGAATGCCTCGTCGATGATGTCACACTTGGAGAGGTCACGTTGAATCTGTTGTAACGCTAGTTCCTTCAGTTCTGGTATGTCATACTAGCGACGGGGTCAGTACTGGTACGCGGTGATGATGTGATTTGTCACAACCTTGTCGGCCAGGCGGTACATGGACTTAGGTGACGGTTTCGGGATTGCGTACGGTTCATAAACCACCTCCAGAACGCGTTCCTTGCGCCTTTCTTTGGATCCCCATGGCGCAAATTCGATCTCGTTCGTGTACAAGTAACGAAGTAGCGCCTGAAATCTGCCGGACAAGGTAAGAAAGTCCGCAGTGCTCAAAAAAGGAACAGACTTACGTTACAAACGCGACATCCTCGATGACAATGACAGTACCGACGTGGACGGGAGCGGCTGCTGTCTTGGTTTCAGCCTTCGTATCAGGTGAGTCTGAGAACAGCGAATCCATGTCGGAGATGGAGATGACATCCGAAGCATGTTCCTTCCCGTCTGAGCTTTGGATGTCTTCAGTGCAGGAGTTGGACTTGCTGCTTTTCCTCTGTTCTGGTACGACTTCAGGATCAGAATCTTCAAAGTCGGAGAAGTCACAGTCTTCATCATCCTCAAGGTCACTATCGGCATCGTAATCGTAATCGCCGGTATACGGTTTCCTGTGGACCGGATATCTTGTCCTTAGATTCTCTTTCGTTTCCTTCTGGTCAAGTACTGTGAATAAATGAGATAAGAATCATTCGGGACGACCGATGAAGGCGAACTTACGAGCACCAAGCCGTGGAACACGCCTTACGACGTTTTCGTTCACAAATAACGCCTTCGGCTCCCCAACGCGTCCTACTTTCGAGTTGCGTTTGGAAAAGGCCCAAAACTTGGTATCGATAAACGTTCCAGAAGTGATCGAATCTCTCAAAGCCTCTTGCAATGCAGTTGGGATGGCCATGACCAAGTCGTAATGCGTAAGTTGTTCGAAGTGAGAGCCAAGGCCAGTCGTTACACGTGGTTTGGGCGAGGCTGGTTATCTTTAGCGTCTATCCGGTACGTGGGTTCCCAGACTGCTCGTGACATTGGAATACAACGGCAAATCCCTTGGACTTGAACGCCATGAACATTGAAAGTGAACGAAATAGAGGATGTGATCGACGTGATGCGGAAGTCATCCGGCTGTGTCGAAAAGACACGCCGGGGGCAACGGAACATTTACTTATCGGAAAGAGAAAAAACCGTAGTACATGATCAATGGTTCGTTATCCATCGATTGAACACAGATGTGTCGGGGAAGGCGTGCCGTTGGTAAGGAGAACGGAAGGGCCTTTCTTCGTTCAAGCGCTCTTGATTCTGGTGCAAACCCTCCCACTCGATTTTCAACTTTTGAAGGTGATCCACTCATCCCATTCATCGTATCTTCTTCTCTCCCAGGTTCCCCCCAAGATCTGAGCTGAAAGGTGGGATTCGAATCTGAGGAGGGCGTACGCTCACAACGTCAGCATCCGTCACCCAACCACCTTCGAATATATGTTTTCTTGTGGTTGACATTGGACCGCTCCGAGCCCCCTTCTACGGGGTGCCTTTGACCAGCTGTCCAATCGTAACCGGCGCATCGCGTAAAGTAACGTTGATCAAACCTTAGCTAAGGGGTACTTACGGTTCCCGCCTTATTGGAGGGTGCCGGACGGTAGAATGGTGGTTGTACACTTGGAATTGCCATCCCTGCTTCGGCTTGGCCGCTTAGGTGAGAAATTGATGGATGATCGGATCACGGAACCCCGGACAATCCCGTGCCCCCGACGTACGACGCGACTGATTTTTTGTGCACTTTGAACGACATAAGCCACCCCCTTATGAGGGACCTACACACGTCCACTTTTAAGATCCTCGCGTGCCCCTCGTTCCCAGTAAATCCGGGCATTAAGTGGTGGCCCGGGGTCCCTTCATATCTATGTTCCGGATTCTGACTAGCATGGCTGTGGTTCCTGCGTCGCGGACCGCCACCTTGTTGAGTCTTACCGTTTCCTGTTAACCTACCACGCACCCAAACTCTAGATCTCCAGGTTAGCCTATTCAAGCTGTGCGTCGATCTCTTTATTGTGAATTGATGGGCTGCAACGCGATGCCACGGTCTCAGAGATCTGTCTCATCTTCGCCGCCAGGAGACGGTGTCCGGCATCTTGCCTCAAGTTCGTTCCGTATCCATTCAGTCTGTCTTCGCCATGTGCCCTACTCCTATCACGTTCTCGGCTCCTTCGCTTTATCGATATCGGCGTTTGGGTCCTCCAGCGTGGTACCCCACCGTGTATCCGGAGTCCTCCTCGAGGCTTGTAGTGGTGGTTCATAGATAAGAAGCGCCACAGCCAGACCTTTCACTCCTCATCCTGCCCTGCTATCCGGCTATGCGATACGGCATCCTCTTGCCGCCCTTTATCCTCTTCGCCTTTGCTGCTGGTAGGGGCCATTCTTCTCACATTCTATGCTCGCTTTCACCCGACGGTTCCAGCCTATAGCACGCATCAAAGGCGCACTCCTACCCCCGAAGAGCTCGCTCGTGAGGAGGTGCGTTTCTGACGGTAATTTTAGGTCCCTCGGCTCACTCGATCTCAGATTCGCGCTCGGGGGCATGCCATTATAGCCAGGAACTGTGAACCGGAGATTGGGAAACATTTGACCATGAGGATGAGAAGGAGGTCCGAGATGCTGGAGCGCGAGGCGGGAGCTGTTGGCAGCTCAACCCACGTTGCTAGAGCCACAACACCGTACTACCAAAACATTCAAAGCGTGCGCTTCTCTCGCTGTCCGAATGATCGAACTCTTTAACCTACCCGCATATAGACGACCTGCCTCACTGCTCCAGAAGTTACCGAAGACGACGAGTATATTAACAACGAACTCATCCGTCAGGACGTCAGGGAATCGCAACAGTAAGCAACCCTCAATGCATACGCGCGTTCTTCCTCATCGCTGCTGCAATCGTAATAGAGGAACGCCACTTCTCATGGACGTCGGAGTTATAGATATTTCCACCTGCACTCCGATGAACTACGCTTTCGTCGAGATCTGGCAAGGTAATCCCCCTTGGGCAACCCAACCACGACCATCTGTGACTGGAATTCTCCTAATAGCTAATGCAACTGGCCACTACTCCGGGTATAATACCGCTACTTTCAACGGCGCAGAGACCTGGCTCCGTGGCGGTTGGTACACTGATGCCAATGGCATGGTGGAGTTGGAAACTATCTACCCTGGTTATTACTACCCTCGTGCCCCGCACATTCACCTTATGGTCCACAAGGACTGGATTGAATCTGATAATGGGTTTGTGCATGTCCTCGGTCCCGGCGGTCCCGGACTAACGTTTTCCTTCAGCACGCTCATCTCGCACTCCGGTACCACGGTACATATCGGACAAGCTTTCTTCCCGGAGGACTGGAATGATAAGGTGTACAACACCTTACCCTATACATCGAATATCAACCAGCGCACCGCAAACATCCTGGACACTGTTCTCTTCCAGGCTTCCCGGGACGGATACAGCCCAATTATGACGTAACCCTGTGTTATAGCGACGTGGTCGGAAATTAATCAAGTTCTAATCTAGCATTCAATATCTCAACGGAAGTGACTTGTCTGGAGGTTTGGTCGGGTATCTGAGTACGTCCGCGACCGAGACACGACGCGCGCGATGTATCTTGGCTGACTTAGGCCCTCAGCTGTTGGCGTTAACTCTGGTTATACCAGAGAGATCATCAGCAATGACTATAGCGGGACCTCTGGTAGAAACATCGATGAGGATGGGGACACGGATGAATATTCTAATGGTAACCCCAACGGTCATACTAGATTTATGACCACAACATGTTGATACTAACTGTACGACTCCCCCCAGCATCAGCAAGCACGCAGGCTCCGGGATGGGGAAACTCTTTCTATCTATCACTTCTCATGTTCGCCTTCTTCGCGTACACGTGTACCCCTAACCACCTTCGTGGTTGAGGATCACGATTCCTTCGGGAATTGGAAAAGAGCGCACAGCACAGGACAATTTCGAGCGGTGGTTCAGGTGAAGTTGATGCAGTGTTTGTGTATCACGAACTGTACCCTTACAAAACGGTCTATCGGAGTGAAACCTGCTGTAACGACCAACGATATCGCTGATATTTAACACGGACTTTCTCCCGGGGGAGAATCTATAGCCAGTAGTTCTATGGCCAGTAATACAAGTGAGGTTGAAGACCCTTGCAAAGGACTTTCGTCGACCGAGGACGGCCTGTCCTCTCCTGACTCAGCCGCTCCGTATACTGCAGGGCAGGTAATCTAATCGCTAAGTCGTGGTGTCTGATGTGTAAGTTGCTCGAAGTTGAACCAAGGACAGTTATATTACACGTGGTTTGGTCGAGGCTGGTTATGTTTAGCGTCTATACGGTACATGGGCTCCAAGAGTGCTCGTGACGTTGAACTTAGCCACCATCGAATCTGAAGAAATCGTCACAAGCCGCTCAACACCCGCGGATGCGCGCGCAACGAGAGTACGTGATGCAAATCGACATTGAACGAGGTTCATGTCGACGTCCTTCGGGGTTGCTCGTAAAACAAACAAATTCAGGGGTCCCCTCTGCGATGGAACCGGCAGGATCGAAGGCGGCTCATACGACGCGAGTTGCATACCGTAGACAACCAATTTCTTGGGGTTTGACAATGAGAAAATCGAAGACACGACCGTGCGCGCGGAATGAAATGAAGAGGGTCAGGTGGGTCTTCGCGTCCTCAGAACCGGTGTAGGCTCGTTTGGGAAAGGGGGAGTTGCCCCATGATCTAGCGCAGACGTTCACGCAGTGAACTCTCCGCGTGGATGGAAGCAGATGGTGTGGAGATCACTGAGACGCGGGCCTGGAAGAGGACCAGAGATGCGGAGCAGCACCAACGACTGGAGCCAGGACCCTGTGGAGTTGTTGGGGAGCGTTTATGATAGTCAACCAGTGAAATACCTTCGACGAGTGAGGATGGCTCCAACGGCCCCTGACGAATACAGTTGCACCAACGTTGTAAGGAATCCGGTTATCCTGACGAAGAGATGTTTCCGGCTGCGAGAGGACCGCTGGCGGCAGGCGAGCGAACAGACTCTGAGCTTGAGTCGTCGATAAGGTGGTCGTTCCGATAGCGCTTGGCGGCTGCATCTCACCTTGGTTTCATTCACGGCCGCCCTCGAGGCTAGAATCCACTCTACACCCGCCTACATCTTAAGACACCCCGCAGGTTTTGTTCTCAAACGCGGAAGGGCTGTGTCCATCGCTGGGTTCTCGGAACGCCGACTTGCCAAACAGAGCGCCCAATGCTTCCCGATCCCGTGCACTCAAATGGTTGTGGATTGCGTCTGTAAAGTGCGCGCAAGGCGAGCCACCCTCTTGCGAGGGATCACCTTCATGATCGTCACGTATGTCCCTCTTTCCCAATGAATCCGGGCATCAAGTGGTGAAGGGATGATCGATTCGATGAAGGATGAAGGGATATTTTTAGCTGGCGCAAGGTCCGCTGCCAGGGTTGGTCAGCCTATTTTCTCCGTTTTTTATTTATTTAATTTTTTGCCTCAGCGCGCATTTATACGTATACTCCGCAAACTGTTTTCTCCACGAGCTCTGCTCCTATATCATGTGTCTCCTCCCTGCATTAACGGCGTTTGGGCCCGCCCAGGGTTGTGCCCTACCCTGGGGTCCGGAGTCATCGGGGCTTGCAAGTAGTTGAAATTGTAGGACTATAAGAAGCGCCACGATTCGGTCCTATCACCCCTGATTCCACCCTACTATTCAGCCATGCGATACAGCATCCTTTTACCATCCTTTACTCTGTTTGCCTTTGCTGCTGGTAGGGGACATTCTTCTTACATCTTAAGCTCCCTTTCATCCGACGTTCCCAGCCCATAGCATGCATCAAAGGCGCGCCCCTACCCCTGAAGAGCTCGCTCGTGAGGAGGTGAGTTTCTGACAGAGATCCATTCTAGGTCCCTCACCTCACACGATCTCAGATTCGCATCCACGAGCATGCAGTTATGGCCAGGAATTGTGAACCGGAGATTAGAGATCATATGGTCATGAGGATGAGAAGGAGGGCTGAAATTCTGGAGCGCGAGGCGGAAGCTGCCGGCAGTTCGATCCACTTTGCCAGAGCCACAACCCCGTACTACCCCAAAATTCAAAACGTACGCCCCTCCCGCTATCCAAATAATCTAACTCTTTAACCTACTCACATGTAGACGACCTGCCTCACTGCCCCCGAAGTCACCGAAGGTCCCTTCTATGTCAACAACGAATTAATCCGCCAGGACGTCAGGGAATCAGAACAGTAAGCAGCTCTCAATCCGTATGGGCATTCTGTCCTCATCGTCGCTGCAATCGTAATAGGGGGGTACGGCTCCTCTTGGACCTCGGAATTATGGATACTACCACCTGCACTCCGATGAACTACACTTTCGTCGAGATCTGGAATAGTAAGCTCCTTTTTGCAACCCAATCGCGGGTCATTTATGACCAGAATTCTTCCAATAGCCAATGCGATCGGCAACTACTCCGGATACAATACCGATACTTTCAACGGCACGGAGACCTGGCTCCGTGGCGGCTGGTACACTGATGCCAATGGAATCGTGGAGTTCAACACTATTTACCCTGGTTTCTACTGGACTCGTACCCCACACGTTCACCTTATGGTCCACAAGGACTGGAGCCAATCTGAGAACGGGTTTGTACACGTCATGCACTCAATCCCAGCGGACCCGGACTAATGTATTGCTTCAGCACGCTCGTCTCGCACTCCGGTACCATTGTGCATATCGGACAAGCTTTCTTCCCGGAGGACTGGAATGATCAGGTTTTCAAAACCCCACCCTATACGTCGAATATCAATCAGCGCACCCCAAACAGCCTGGATACGATTTTCACCCAGGATGTTATGAGTGGATACAACGCAGTCATGAAGTAAGTCTGAGTTATAGCGACAGGGTCGGAAATTAACCAAGTTTTGATGTAGCCTTCAATATCTCAACGGAAGTGACCTGTCTGGAGGCGTGGTCGGGTATCTGAGTACGTTTGCGATGGAGATACGACACGTGCGAAGTATTTTGGCTGACTTGGGCCCTCAGCTGTCGGCATTGACTCTCGCTCTTCCCATACGATCACCAGCAAGGACTACAACGGGGACATCGGTGGGAGCACCAGCGGGAATACCGATGAAAACTCTAATGGTAACCCTAACGGTCACATTACAACTTTGGCACATTGATACTAACCATGCATCGTCTCCCAGCGTCAACAGCAAGCTCGCAGGTCCCAGGATGGGGAACCACTTTTTATCTTTCACTTCTCATGTTCGCCTTCCTCGCGTACAGGTGAAACCCCAACCATGTTCGTGGTTGAGGATCACGATTCCTTCGGGAATCGGAAGAGGCCGCTATATGACAGTCACGAGGGATTGTGGTTCAGGTGGGGTTGACGTAGCATTTGTGTATCATGGACTATCTCATAGCTATTGTAATGTGGATTTTCTCCCGAGGGAGAATATTTGTAGTAATACAAGAAGTGAGGAACGCCCAGCTGAATTATAATCTCCCATTATCCATGACGCTAGATACAATATCTGCCGTAGAAGATTGCCACTAAGCGAGATTTATTTCTCAATATCTCAGATCTTGTGCATCCCGTACGCCAACGAAACCGAACGTTTGGATGTCAGGGTTCTACCAGAGCACTGCTGAGTTGGAGTAGGTGAGAATGGGATCTTTCCCGCCCCGTAAATCGCAAGGTTGACTGGGATTCGAGCGAATTGACCGTAGCATCATAATTCCAGATGCGCGGTTTGGAGACAATTTACAGAGCCCGACGCAACGGTCGGGGTGCTGACAGCTCCTTTGAAAGGCTCTAAATATTCGTTTAGAAGCGGATATAACCTTATAGACAGTCGCCCATTGTGTGAGCTCACCCCGCTCCTCTTGCTACAGCACTAATGTCAGCCTTTCAAATGCATAGCCAACCGTGCCAGCCAACCATCCACGTCAAGGAGTCACGGGCTTCGCGCTCGCATGTCGACGGTGGAGATTACAAGCGTGTGAATTGGGGTCCGTTCATGTGTTTGAGAATCGTTTTCCATTTTGTACCGAGGGAGGTAGATTGTACAGATTTATGAGTGCTCACTTCGTAGCCACTTTTCAGAGGGCTCTTCAAGGAGCGTTGACGGGGTGCCATGTAACGGATCCATCGTCGCCCCTGTCAAGGGAATTCAAATCGGCCATATCCTTCTTGTCCAACTCGAAGTCATAAACAATTCCATTCGAGACGATTCGTTTCGGGTCTGAGCTTTTGGGCAGAGTCACCCACCTGTGAGGTCACCGTTGTCATTGAATAGCACAAGAGAGCGCAAACAAGAACAAGAGAACCCGCACCCTTTCTGCAAG
>Ga0307514_10004676_pt1 | contig 12520 bp, 11 predicted proteins | sample 16_EM_MG_FD_203088 | JGI IMG/M metagenome (GOLD analysis project Ga0307514, IMG submission 203088) | Populus trichocarpa ectomycorrhiza microbial communities from riparian zone in the Pacific Northwest, United States - 16_EM | ecosystem: Host-associated > Plants > Roots > Unclassified | place...
ATACAGTCTTCCGAGAGATTTCGATATCCCCCAGGTGCTACAGCGTGCTCCTCTCAGCAATTAGCGCGGATGGAAGTTGGGCTAAAATGGAGAGACATTTCGGTTGGTTGGAAAAGATATCCCGCTCCAGTGTCCCTGCTATATACCACATCATGATACAGACGGCAATAGAGAGGGGTATGAAAGACGAAGCCAACAAATACTTTCAACGGATGAGAGATAGGGGTTTGCCCTGGACGGCAAAAACTTGTGGGGCCCTACTTTCGGTGCAGGCGAAGGTCAATGACTGGGAGAGTCTCCAAGAAACGCTTGCCATCATGGATGCCCAGGGCTTCACCATCCCTAGAGGGTCGTTTAATACAGTACTAAATGCCTACGCAGAAGCCAAAGTATATGGCGATACACAGACGTTCCTCAAATTTGGGCTGGAGAGAGGCATCATTCCCGATAAGTTTACGTACAATATCATGATAAAAGCTTCAATATATGCCAGTGGAGCCGGGGCTGAAGATTTCCTCCCTTACTGGCTTCAGCAGATGATAGCTCAGGGCATCCTACCCGATCACTACACCTTCAATAGCCTCTTTCAGGACCTTCGCCAAAACTATGGAGCTTCGGCATCACTGCTACGGCGTACCTACCAAAAGATTCTTCGTATGCAAACTTCGGTCAAAGTCCTCGACCACGCTAGCAAAGAAATGTTGCTGAAAAGTGTTCACCACGAAACCAAGTGGTATAGTCGGACCTACAAAGCACTCCGTGCGAGTGACGTACGAAATACGGAAGCGGTAGCGCTGCGAATGGCATCTGCGATTGAGGCGAACAAACCAGATGATGCACTGTCTTTGTGGAAAGAATTTAGTCAAAAGCAGACACCTTCATTTCAAATGATCATTCTGGCTTTGCGGGCATCTCTTGTCGCCAAAGAGCGGAGTTCCCTTGTCTCCGAGGTACTCAAGGCCGCAAAAAGTCATGGCTTAACAATCCCGCACTCAATCATCTCTGTCATCCGCGATTCCGCACGTAAGCTAAACCGGGAGGAAGCGTCTGACATTGATAATGTGGGCCCGTTATTCACTGGTTATGACGAAAGTACCACTCTCAGGTACGATAGATTATATGCCAGGGTCGAAGAAGCCTACAAGTTCCTTGACAAGCACGCCCTTCCAATAACCCATCACGTTGCGGTCCACTCTGCTAACAGGCTTATTAATGCAAATCAACCACATGCTGCAATAGAGCTCCTAAATCAAGTGGCAAAATCAAAATGGGGAAGGCCGCATCCTTACGACCATGTTGGGTATTCTGTTATAATGAAAGCGTACTGCATAGCGCGGGATTTGAATGGAATCAAGTGGACCGTGGAAAGAGTGATTGATTTGAGGCTAAGGCCCACCACAGGAATTTTTAGTGCCCTAGCGACTTTGAAGAAAAGCTATCTGCATGAGTCTGACGAGAATCAAGCGAAATTTGTGAACACAATGGCCTTACGGCTAAGGTCACATGTAGCCAAGTTGGAACAAAGCGCCAAAAAGAAAGCAGAGTTTCTGGTGGACTTCATTAGGGGCACTGTCGGAATCAAAAACAAACGTAGATACGGTACGAACTGGCCATTGGTTACATCGGGAACGCGTAAAGGCAAAGACAGAAGGGGAGGCTATAGGATCACGAGCAAGCTGACCACGGAGACGAAAGTACAAACCAAGGGCCGCAAAACAACTCCATATACTTTTATCTTACGGGCTCTGGAGAGGGAAAGGGAAAGGCACAATAAGGGGGCCAAGGACCAGATGGGCAAGAGCAATGTTGAAACGATGGTTGTGAATACATCTTCGAGCTTGAGTAATGCGGTGACCCGAGGGCCCTAGGGTCAAGGGATCTCTATAGGTAGAAAAAGATGGCGTCCCTGCGAGTGTATAGTTCTTAGCGTTATCGCATCTGCTATTTCCATACTTACCTTTATACTCCTGCGCGTTCAAATCAAGCAATAATTACGTTTGCATAGAGGGCTAGGGCTATACATGAGATACCCACATTTCATGGATATTTTATCCAGTAATAAAGACTTCGGATGTTACCCTGATACTAGTGGTCAGCGCCAAGCGGTGCCACAATTTATGTATAGTAGAGTTGAACGCGTCTTCCACAACTCGGAAATCGGTTACCCTCCATCGCACCCCCCAGCAGCCCCGCACGAATGGCCTATGGCGGGTCAACTTCCCGTATCTCAGGCTGCCCCAATAGACGAATTCAGGGTCCTCTGGACATCGGTATGTACATCTCCCGATGGGTCTGCTGCGACTAACGAAGACGTTTCCGGCTATAGCAAAAGAAGCAGAAGCTCAAAAAGTGGCAAGATGGTTAGTCCTCTAGATGTCTGTTGAGCTGCTGTGGAGGGGGCTGATACGATTTGCGGGAGAGTGCGGAATCCGCAGGGTCCCTTCGGTTTCATACCTTCAATAAGAGAATAATTGTTTATGACGAAACTCTAACCTTAGTGGTGAGGCTCTCTCCATGGGTCTACAGTGTAAAACTTACTGGTAACTAATAATGAGTGTCTGCGGGGTATTAGTGCGATATGTACCTCCAGCGAGTGGATAAGGTTAACGTCGGAGATGAATTCGAGTTTGAACATCATTTAGTGACAATAGAGGAGTTCAAAGGGAGAGTTGTGCAGGCCATAATCTCTCCCATAGTAGAGCGCCGACAGGTGAAGATTCTTGCTCTATCTGATTGAGCTCTCAACTGACCTGGGACAGCAAAGGCAGTTGCAAGTCACCCACTCCCAACACGTCCTGTACCCAGTAAGAGGGATTGGGCTACAGGCGCCAGCGCAGGACTCCCCACTGTCGGTCCGACAGGCGGTGCACCCTTCTCCAGCATTGCCTCGCCAGATTGGAGGAGTTGGCGATGCAGAGCATGTCAGCTTGGCTGAGATATTGGGGCGCTCTGCTGGGCAAGACCACAGGAGCATCCGGACTCCTGTGCGGCGAGATGCTTCGGTTGCGGATTTCCGTGGGAAAGAGACACCTACAAGATTTGCCACAGCCATAAGGTCACCGGCTCGAGCTGCCCAAGGCCCCGTTACACCGGTACATCCTATGCAACCGCCTGAAGGAATACTGGACGTAGCCCCCCCTCTTCGTTGTGCCCAGTCCACTCGAAACACCACGAGGCAATCTAACCGCAGAACTACATCTTCTCGAATGCGTTTCCCTACCTTTCGTCATGAGGTACCTCCCATAGAAGAGCCACCTGAATCCCCCGAAGGAGATAGCAACACTCCCCGAAATCCCCCGTTGGTCCTCCATACTACCCCGCAGTTCCCTAATGTCACGATAACGGGAAATGATACAACCCAGCCCCGGATTGGCGGCTCTGTTGGTGTGGTTATTTCGTCGATGACCCCTGCACCCAGGGCTCCCTTCAGTCCACCAAGTCGACCAGTCCTCTCCGACCCCCCCGCCTGGGGGCGAATTCGCCCTCCACTGCAGGCCGCGCTTGTGGATCATGGCGGGATTCAACAACCCGAAGGAGATGCTATAATGTCTCATAGACAAGCAGCGTATAAAAGACCTACCTTAACTACTCCCAGAGCTCTAGCTGTGGGTGGAATAGAAAATAGTGTAGATTTTATCGTGGATGATGATGCCCCGCCGTTAGCTCCCGAGTCTGGCCGGCTGGTGTCCAAAGGTCGAAAAAGGGTGTCAGAGGACTTGCCTACAACAACCATAAAATTGGGGGTGACAAAGAGAAAGATGCTTGTTTGTAGGAATACAATACAACGGGACAGGCCAAGCACGGCTAGACCCACCACTAAGGATCCTACAGGAGTTCCAGACACCAGAGACTCTAGACGGATAAGTTCCACTGATTCCATGACCATGGCCAATGGCGCGGGGACTTTATTATCCGATGACACCACTCTTGCTGAAAGGCGAGGGCTTGGGATGGACAAAGCTGTGTCAGGAACGGCGGATGGATTCGCAGCCAACAGCCCTGGGATATTTAGGCGAGACAGAGGAGACGGTGTCTACGACGGACAGGAGACTTCCGAGATCAATAGTCCAGTTGGGGTATATGGTAATAGGAGGTTATCGGTCCAAGATTCGCCTTTGGGCGCCTCCTTTGCGTATCAAGCTTCCGGTCCGGACATGGTCAGTGATGTGGCACCAGGACGCAAAGAGAAGGGGAAAGGAAAACAAAATGATAGAATGGAGAAGGGGAGCGCACATGGCATAGCCACGAATAGCGTTGCACTCGATGGCTGCCTAGATATGGCCCAAGGTCCAGGCAACAACGGAACAGCCACCATCAGTACGTCCGGGAATTCTCTTACTCCCTCCGCCACGAGACAACGGATAAGGAAGAAAAGAGAACAGAACAGGAAAACAGAAGGTGCAAGGACTGAAGAAGCGGGGAGTCCCAACCTTAACTCAAGGGAATTTGGCGCTTGGAGCCTGGAAGCTTTTGATTTATTTGCATGGCGGGCACCCAATCTGGGTGAAAACAATTTTTGCAACTAATAAGCGGCAGCAGGACGGTGCCTACTTCCCTCGCGTAGAGGGTGAGCGTGGTAGGGGCATTTTTCCACAGTTTCAAGCACATGCATATCTGCTGATCTGCATACAACACATACTATTGTGTATACATACTAGATTTCTGCATGGGCGAGAATATCAAACTTTTTTTTGATGATAAAATGCTGTCACAAGTGAAGAAGGTGTAAGACAAGTGGCCATCAAATAGAGGATGATTATCAGTAGGATCTACAATTGCTAGGCCTATTCAGAGATGTTCTTTTTTTTTTTTCGCTCTCTCGTAATCTTTTTTAATTTCTCGTCTTTGTAGAACCTCACAATTTATGTCACATAAAAATCCGTGGTGATTCAAGTGCAAAACACCCACGCCGAAATTTCGTGATTCGTCAATACTTGCTTGAAATGGGGGTTGGGTTAGTACTATGTGGAGGTTAAAAATGTGTGCAGTTCATCTCGTTGTGGTTGTTTCTGATTATTATTGTTATGCTTATGCATGTGCATATGCGTGTGAATTGTGCGTGTCATGTGGATGGATAATGTATGATATGGATATCCTTACGCACGTTAAACTCTGTTCATGTACGTGATGGTGGTGCTATACCCAGGGCCCGATTGGCGTTTTGTTTATTTTGGGAACGTGGAAACAGAGACCCATTTCCACTTTGTCGCAATAGGTAGGTACTTGGTAGTCTAATTTAGGTGGGAGGTGGGCGGGCGGCGGGGCGCGGGGGGCCGGGGGGCGGGGGAGGGGGAGGGGGAGGCTAATGCGTACCTACAGTACCTACACTAATAATTGTTTGTGTGCGAAGCGAATTCGATTCGAGGATCTACCCGATGCTATGCATCTTGCCGTATAGAGACTTGTGTTAGTGCGAGTTGTTTGTAGGATCATGTGGCACTTGGTTGGTGTCCTATTTGGGAAATGTGGCTTGCTTGTGCAGAAAAATACGATTCAGGGCTGCATAAATATGTGGAAGTTCGAGGTTTGGGGTTCGGAATTCGAAATTCGGATGATCGTCGCTATGGAGATGAATGGAGGGGAAGGGGAGTGGAGAGGAGGAGAGAGGGGAAGAAGAGGTGAGGGGTATCTCGGGAGGGTAGATGCATTAATTAAGGTGGGATAACCAAGGCGTAGGGTTGGTAGGAAGCAACTGCACGGCGCTGTGGGACGCCTACGATAGGTGAGGGTGAATTGGAGAGCTGATGGCAACGCAAGTGGGGGTAGTCTCCATCCAGTAAGTGAATCGATCCTGCAAGACATACATGAAATAATAAGATAATGTCTTCAAAAAACCTCCCCATTATGCCGGTGTTCAACTCCCATCCCAATCACTCCTCAGGAATAGAAGTTAAAGTAAAGTCGATCCACAAAAATTCCAAGATTCGGTATCCAACATCTAGTTAGATATAGATAAAGTATTAAAACCGTGCTGCATGTACCAATTGGCGATGCGAGTCGTAGTATTAATTTTAGGATGCAGATCATTAAGTCGTTTCCTCAAGAGACTGTGTGGAAGGTGAAGACGATGATACATGCTCATTATCAACCACATTCCCATGCTTATCTTCGTGTAATCTGACTTTGACACACCAATAATAAATCAGTAAACAATCTTGCTGTGGGACTCTCAATAGGTAAAATGCTCACGATGGGGTGTGATGAAATAACTGCAGCCTGCAGACAGCAGAAACACACTCGCTAGACACACAAATACGGCCTGTGGAAATGTGCCAACAGTGTCGGCATATATGAGGTTAAACATTGTGGGAAGGAGAACTCGTGCTAGGCAGCGGAGTAGTGCACTAGCTCCCAGAAGCTGCCCGATTTTATCCCGAGGAATATGTTTCGTGAGGGCTGATTGTGTAGTGGAAGAACCGATACCACCAAGGCCTGTCGTCATGCCAGCTTGTGAAAGTTAGCACCGCTGCACCCCACCCCACATCACATCACATGGTTATGGGATCAGCGCATCCAATACACCATAGAATATAGTTGGATCAAGAGTATGACTACGTACCGAGGGTGAATCCTGCACCAGTCGTAACTACAGCATATCCCAAGTAACCAATAAATTCGGTGACGATTGCGAAGCGAATTATACTAGTAATTTTCCGCGGTAGGTTGTGATTAACCACACTACACATGAGAGGGGAGTCTTATCAAAGGAGGGAACATACACAATATCTAGCGTGCCTGCGCCAGGGTGCTTCTCTTCTTCAGTGCGTAGGACTGCTGGTGGTACACTGGTTTCCCTGTGCCTCCATCTCGAGTTCACAATTTTGACCACTAGAGGCAGAACCACAAAAAGCATAATTACTCGAGTGGAATTGACGAATGAGAGATAAATCGAGGACTGATTTATATTGAAGGTTAAAAGTGATCCCCGCGACCCAAATATCTGATGAACGTACCTCGTAATTGCCCCACTTGAACATCATCTCAGCATACATAATAGAGACAGTCAAGCCACCTATCCCAGTACCAAAAAAGAGGGTATCGCAGATAGCCAAAACAACCAAGTTAGTCCGTAGACGTGAACTGCTCCCTGGGCTAGTTGGGAAGAGGATAGCTAGCGGCTGTAGTGGATGCCATGATTTGATAATTGCGTGGAAATAGCTCCTCGGCGAGCTGCCGGCAGCTTCCTCTCTCAAGGACTGCTGATGAGCATACTTTTCCTGCGCTACACGCATTCGAGCCGGAGTGAGAGATTCTGGTAGGAGAATCACGATATATAATATGAAAAAAGCATGGGCAGTCTTAATGTGGCTAAGGTTAGCATTCCTTTCATACTGGTGCATTAAAATAAGGGAGTAAATGTACCAAGGTAGCATAAAAGACACTGAGCACACTCCCAGTAGCTCTAATCAGCATACCACCCAAAGCCGGACCAACTGCAATACCAAGGAACAGAGTTCCCTGAAAATATCCAAAGCTGACAGCTCTCTTCTCAGCAGGTGTGCAATCCGCGGCGTATGAGTGAGCAACAGCCATGCCAACCATAAAACTTCCTGATACACCATCAAGAATAGCGCCAAAAAGCAGAAGATTTACTGAAAAGGTATGTGGATATTTCACAGCAAGTATCGAGATTACTTCCGACCCTAGCAGGCCAAAAGAGGAAATTATAAAGACGGATCGACGGCCATGGCGATCAGAATATGCCCCTAGAATTGGGGCTGTAATTGCACTGAGAATCCCAGCGATGAGCTGGAGATAGAGAGCAAAACGGGATACTAGAGCTTGAATCTATAGGACTGTCCATTAGCACAATGCGCTAGTGTGGGGGGTTGTTGGGCTAACTTCTGGAATTTGGCATTGGTCATTCACACCCAATGCACCCTGAAGTTTCTGTTTGGCGTAGTAATCTCGACAAATCAGCTCCACGATAATATTGAGCTTTGGCACTGTGACACTAATTCGATTCGCCCATGTAAGCGATTATCCGTCGTAGCTTCGCCAAATATGTTGCATTGTCTACCTTCCATATGCCATAGTATACACAGTAAAGGGCATCAGTAGCCAGTATATCTATACAAGTAATTACGGTTAGCTGGTAATCTCATTAACAATCAAGGCAGATATGTACATACAGATGGCTGCCACCACCAACTGACATGTTCCCATTCTCTAAGGATACCGTCTTCTGTAGCCGCAACATCATGTATCGCTTTTCCAAGCAACGGGGAGCTCTCATGAGCAACTAGTGTTTGTTCCTCAATGGACGCCTGCGGTTGGACACCGTGGCTATGAGCCGCATCTTCTTCAGGCATGCTTCCAGTGTGGCAACAGAGACGGCAAAAGAGGAGGGGCAGGCGCAAGGGTTGTCTTGATACAGTATGCAGGATTCAGAACAGAGGCTCTGCTGTACTGGCAAACCAATGACGAGGAATGTGCGTTCTGAATGTTGAGGTGAAGGAATGACATGTGGGAAATGGTGTGGAGCTCGACCGGGCAAGGCCCCAACCTCAAGATATCCCAAGGCATCAAACTCGCCAGACATAATCGTTCGGCTCTGGACAGAGACCGCCCGTCAGACGACTCTGGGATCGATCTGGCTAGGCTACAACCGTACTAGCACCTGTGAAACACCGAACATCTCTCGGTGGCGCGCCAAGATATACTTCATGGTAAATTCCGAGCATTCACCTGGCGCGCTAGTTACGGTAGGTTTGTACTATACCTAACTAGGTACCAGTAACGCTCGATAGCTCACTTGCAACCCGCGACATTGAATTCTTCACAGTATCCAACTATCTCATGGAATGACAAATTACAGTCGCTGTATTCGATTATGGCATCGACAGATCAATCAGAGTTGCCCCGAACTCACTATAGCACGTATAACCTTTGTAGAGTCTAAAACCCCAGCTCAATTTCCAAAATGCTATCGCTACAAAAAAGGAGGTCCCAGGGCACCCCAATCCCGTAGTTTATCCCAATACATTGCTATCCGCACACAATACACAATCGTGAACTTCAATTTCGCACCCACTACAACCGCAGGATTCCGGTAGGGCCAACCTTGTATCGCCATACCGAAACCCACAGCTTAGCTTGCCCTGTAAGTCTCCTTCTCCTTGAGGGCAGCAGCAACGCCCGGCCTCTCACGAATAGCCTTGTCCCATCGTGCAACATTGGGATATCTCTCCCTCCATCCTTGGAGCTCAGGGAACTCGGAGGACATCCAATCAACAATAGGCCACCAAACGAGGAAGGAAATGTCTGCATATGAGAACTTGTTGGCAACGAGGTAGTCCCTGCCTTCAAGGATCTTGTCGATAACAGAAAGGACACGCTGCATCTCCTTGGTATAACGCTCTACTGCAGAGGGAATCTTGCAGAGAAATGTGTCAGCATGTGGATATATTGCTCCCACATGGGCCGTGAGACTTTAGTACTTACTCGCTCGGGGTGGCTCTTCCAGAACCAAACTGCCTGTCCAAAGTACGGACCTTGTCCTAATGCGCCAAGTCATGTCAAAAGCGGGTTCTGCAAATTCAGTGGAATTGCAGTGCCAAGATACTCACCACTCGTTTGGAAGAATAGGTATTGCTGTGCCTGGATCTTTTCCTCCAATTTTGCAAAGCTGACCTTCCTCTCAGTGTCATACTTCTCAACCAAATACTCTAAGATGGCACCGCTCTCCCAGATGACAAAGTCACCATTGAAATGGTCAATGAGAGTGGGTACACGACCGTTGGGGTTGTACTTGGTGTGGCTCTCATCCTTGGTCCCGCCCTTGGGCTGGTTAAGGTACACGATCTCATAAGAATCTTTCATTCCAAGCTCGTGGAGCAAAATTGTGATCTTCCATGGGTTGGGGCCAAAGGATGCAAAGAGGGTGAATTGTTTCCCGTGGGCTGCCATTGTGTATGTGGTGGTTTGAGATGAGATTATGTGAATATTTGACTGTCAATTGACCTGGAATGTCTGGTGAAGATTGCTGATATTGTTGCGGATGCTGAGTTCAAGGCAGAGGGAAAGAGGACCTCTTTATACATCTAGCTACACAAGCACTTCAGGTATCGAAGCAAGCTTCACAATGCGAGCAGAGTACCCTTTGCAACGAGCGGAGTTTCGAGTTGGTTCTGCACGCCAGACACAGACGTCATGCCTACCTCGTCACAGTGCACGAGCAGTTCGCTGACATATTCACCATCAACTGCCGAATGAATACCATGATTTGCAGAAAGTGCAGAATTTGTAATCTATTTTCTGGCCTCCTTTACAGCTAAGACACTGCATATCTCACCGACTCCGAACCCGGGATACCTGATACAGGAAACTCTATTCACGATTGGCACACATGCTTCACATACACCACTCCACCTGGGCAATAAGTTGTGCTGGCGGGGACAGCACCCCGTGACTACCAAGACAAATATCCGAATTCCAAATATCTGGAGCAGGCTGTTTGAATGGGGATAGGCGCTTTTGGATGTAATAAGCTCCACATACAGCCCATGGCTACCAGGACAAATGCACGGATTCCAAATATCTTTTTGAGTCTCCGAGATCTGGTTCGAGCCAGGGTTCAGGGTTTGTCAGACGAAGCTGACAGGAACAATGCAGCCCCGCTACCATAGATGGATTATATATATAGCAAGTCATAGGTTGTCGCAACAATTACTTTGTTACATAAGCTAAGCAGCCGTAATAGGCACTGGCAATATGCACTAGTATGTAGTACAGGAATTTGTCACACAGTAATTTGTGGTTGCGATCGCCGTTTGGGCTGAAGGCTCATCGAGCACGTGCCTGATTTCTAAGATCACAAACACAAGGCCTCTCTGCAAAGTGAACGATAGCAGAGGTGGTATCCCCCGCCTCGCACAACCCACTCCGACTGGAGCTTATGAAGAACGTACTCTAGGTAGGTGTATGTAAGGTGTTGGAAACTCGGGAAAGGTTTCACAAGAGGGGGGTAAGGCCTCGTATTGTAGCTGCTTGTATTTAGAAAGCTTCTATGCACACAGTGTCCTTTGATTCTCGATTTGTCATGCTTCTTGACACACTAGAGTATAGCCGTCCTGTCTTGCCGAGTTGAGTCTCCTTAGTCTAACCGACCTGGGAGCATCCCTCCCCTCACTTACAAGGGAATCTGTGATGGGTCGACCAGATATCACCAATGTTATATTGTAGGTGAAATAGGACGAGGAGTCGAGACAGGGTTTGTTGCTGTATGGTGATTTTCTCACATCAATCGATGTTTCTTTTACCCACAGAATAGAATGTAGATCTTCGAGATGATAGGTGCATTTATGCTAAAAGTGTATACTAATTCATGAGGTAGACTCAATATGAACGTAAGGGGTGCTCTCCCAGACAGACCGATGAAGTATCAGGACTCCTAGCTAAAGCTAATATCGCATTAGTCATGTCGAAGGATGAGGTACCATACATCACCAGGATGCGAACCACCATTGGGATGTGGGCCTTGTGTAGTTTGTTCCCTGCGAATTGCGCGTGCCAGGCTCAGGGTAATGGACTGCAGTTATGTTTTTTTATAAATAAATCTTCCACACCTGACAGAAACCAACAACCCACCACGCCAGTAGAAGGATCACCCTGCTTCCGTAGAACCCTCGTGCCATTGTTTACTAGCACCTATAGCTATCCGCTACCCTCACAGGGTGGGAGGCGTTTATCGGATCTTTTGCTTCTTACGATAGAGTAGGTATACTGTAGCGGCGGCACTGCTCGGGTTGCTTGCCCTTGCCCTTGTTGGTCCCCCCTGAGGACTGATAGTGTCAGTCCCCGTACAACGTGTTTTGCTTTCGTGTGTGTTGTTACTGGTCTAACTAGAAGTACAAGACTAGTATCTACCACCCCGGATTGGTCAGCAGTTCGGGCCGATTCATGAGCCGTTACGATAGACATGCGTCATTCTCGTACCCGCCACTCTAGCCTGATCTTGGCATTGGCCGCGATTATGTATTTGCAGCAGGCACAAATACCAATTCCCCAGTCTCGCCCGAGACTGCCAATTCCCTATTCTACGTATATATATATGGTGGACCTCCTCGCCAGACATCTACCTCCCATGACTCAACTGTAATATGTTTTGTACAGTACCTTCACAATACCTGCCTGCTTAAAAGACTGGCTTTTTTCACTTTGGGGTTGTACTACAGCAAGCATAGTGGATTCACCCCTACCCTACCGAGTGGACTTGATAGCTACTGATGAGCCTGTAAGCTATAGATGCCGACACTATTTGAATACTCTTTCCTCTTTTCTGTACTATGTTGCCAACTTACTTGTCTTGTCATGCATCGATGTCGTGGGTTATTGCTTACAGTGCGAGTTCAGGGTAATTCACGCATCTCAACACCCACACCATGGGCAGCAGTTTCTCGGATGTGAAGACAATGTACAATTCTTGGAATCTGGCCCGGGGGTTGGGTATAATATAATGACTCAATCTATATTCTGGGTCAATTGGTGATATCGGGGTCAATTGGGTTATGGCTTCAAA